>Ga0307515_10025100_pt1 | contig 10334 bp, 6 predicted proteins | sample 17_EM_MG_FD_194513 | JGI IMG/M metagenome (GOLD analysis project Ga0307515, IMG submission 194513) | Populus trichocarpa ectomycorrhiza microbial communities from riparian zone in the Pacific Northwest, United States - 17_EM | ecosystem: Host-associated > Plants > Roots > Unclassified | place...
ATAGTGGAGGCTATCCGCTTATGCCACGTGTAGCCTGCCAGTCCATAAAGCACATGACCTCCGTCTAACTGCCCCACCGGCAAAAGATTGATGCTGGTAAATACCAATGATAAGTATCCTGCAAAAAGTAACGGGTAATGGATGATCTCATGCGCATTGGGAACACGGACAGGGTTTGCTATAAATTTTTCAAGAAAAGAGAATAGCAAGTTTTTGCCCAGAATGATATCCATCATCCCTGGTTTGGTTTGCATGTATTCGGGCGTGTACACATGCCTTGCATAGTCCATACCGAACTGCTGGTATTCCGGATGAAACTGAAAGATGTATTCGGGTGGAGGCAGCTGCATAAATCCATACACCAGAATTCCAAGCGCGGCAACGAACCCGGCCAGTGGCCCGGCAATGCCGATATCAAAGTGCTGCTGCTTGGATTGTACTTCACTCTTTATCCTGATGACAGCTCCTAACGTGCCCAGCAGAAAAGGGGGTGGCAATGGAATGTAATACGGAAGTGACGCCCTTACTCCATGATACATCGCTGTAAAGTAATGACCGAATTCATGAACCGTTAGTATGAACAGAAATGGAACAGAATACGTAAATCCATTTATAAAAAAAGACCAGAAAGAATCAGCCGGTTTACCATACCAGTCGGCTCCTGCCAGTGTAGTAGTAAACAGTGTAACTAAAAACAGGGAAGAATGAATAAGAATGGTCTTGGTACGGGAGCTCATCAAAACAAAGAAAAAATTAATTCAGGAGTTTGTACGTGAAACGTTTTTATACCGGCTTGTTCTGCGCCCCTGAGATTGGATAGATTATCGTCCAAGAACAAAGTCTCCGATGGATCGAGTTGATTTTCTTTCAATACATAATCGAAGATCTCCACATCGGGCTTACGCATTTTCATACGATGGGAATAATAGGCTCTGTGAAAATAATCATCCATGGATTTCTGTTGCGTCTGTTCATACAGGATCTGACTAAACTTCCGCCAGTGGATTTCATTCGTGTTACTAAGCAGGAAAATACGATGACTTTTCTTCAGCCGCTCAAGCAATTGTATACGGTTGGCAGGAATATCCAGCAACATAGCATTCCAGCTTTCATCAATTTCATCATCCGATGCCTTCCAGTTTAATGCTTTGCGTACATGATCGCGAAAAACTTCATCGGAGATGAGCCCTTTTTCGTAATCGATAAATCCCTGTGAATTAACCAAAGCCGCAACCTCCTCAACTGGTTTGCCGGAAGCTTTTGAAAACGCAGCTACCGTGGAAGGTATGGAAAGATTGATAATTACTCCACCGAGGTCGAAAATGATGTTCCTGATTCCCTGTATACTCACCTACTATTTTGTTCAGGGTACAAATAAAAAGGCGATCAGTCAGATCACCTAATAAATGAGATAATTAGTAATCTGATCTTCCAGGTTTAAAATCAATGCCAGCCGATAACAGAATTGTCTGTCAACGCAGTAGAGATATATCCAGGTACGTTTACAATTTAATTTACATCTTTCGCACATCTGAATCCGATATGCATCATGGCTGATTCAGGAGTTGAGGAAGAACGGCCCACTATCCGGAAGCCATGGCAAACCATTGGATCGCACAGAAAAGAACCTCCTCGTGTCACGCGTCTTGTTGATGGATCGATTTCAGCATCCGTTCCATTGGGTTCAATACTGTCCTGGCACCACTGCCACACATTTCCACCCATGTCACTAAGACCTAATTTGTTCCTTCCAAATACACCTACCGGGGAAGTATATGCATAACCATCTTCACCTGTGTTGAAATGGGGGAAACTTCCCTGCCATGTATTGGCTTTATACACTCCATCTACAACAAGATCATCGCCCCAGGTATATTGCTGACCGGAGTTCTCTCCGCTTTTTGCCGCTTGCTCCCACTCCCATTGCGTAGGCAAACGTTTCCCTTTCCATTGCGCATACGCCACTGCATCATTCCACGATACCTGGGTAACCGGATGATTCGCTGCTGCCCTGGGTTTATTTCTTCCAAATGGATAATGAAAATCAGCACTATCTACCAGCGTCCATGAATGTGTCTGATCATCAAACACCCCGGAGTTTCCAAACTTTTCCGTTTCGGTTACATAGTGAGTTGCTTTTACAAATGCTTCAAAATCGGCTACAGTTACCAGATCCCTGTCGAGAAGAAATGGCTTTAATTTCACCTCCATGCTTTCCTCCGTCAATGGATCGATGGTGCTGAGCATTCCTCCATTCACAAAAGCCATGTCCTCTTCGCTATCCGATTTTATATGCTGATAAGAAAGCAAAAATCCGGAAGTAAGCAGAATGAATAACAGCGCGACACGGTGTACACTTCCTGGCTTAAGCATATCACTTATTTAAAGCGTGTGATTTCCTTTTCTTCATCAGTTCATCAGCGCCTTCACACGATGATCCGGATGATGCCTGGCTAAGTGACTCCTGAATTTCAGCTTTGGACATCGTTCCGGATTTTTTCCAGACTGGCTTGCCTTCCTTGTACAGAATCAAAGTAGGAACAGCTTCAATACCGAGGGTGCTGACCAGTTCACGATTATCATACAATTCTATTTTCATTATTTTTAATTTGTCGGCCTGCTCATTGCCTATTTCATCCACTATCGGAGCAAGTTTCTTACAACCTCCACAATGTTTAGCACCTACATCTACCAGTACCAGATTCCTGGCAGCGATTGCTTTCCTGAATTCTTCAATGGAGATACCCTTACCTGCATTGGACTCGATGGGTTTGCCTGCTCCTATCCAATGTGCAATTCCTCCGGGCAGTTCATAGACTTCATTAAAGCCTTGCGTGCGAAGCTGATTAGCTACCGTTCCGCTTCTCCCATTGTTGATCGAGTAAACAAATACAGGTTCGTTCTTGTTAAAAGCTTCACCCTTTTTTCCGAAAGACAAACGTTCCACATCAACAAGGTTAATTGCACCTGTCAGGTGATTCTCTGAAAACTCATCCGCAGATCGTACATCTAAAATTTGAGGATGCGGTGATTGATACAGCTTCTTTTCGAAAGCTTCCAGTGTAAGCTTAGGGGTTTCCGCCTTTTGCTGTGCGTGAACAATTGCCACTATACTTAGTGACAATAGAAAAGTGAGAAGGGGAGTCCTGAATTTCATATTCATCATTCTTTAATGTTAATCCGTAACGTTGATTCATTTCAATTACTTCGTCTCACCGTTGCAGGAGAAGGCTGCTCGCTTTGCCCCGGTATTTGCATGGGCTGATTCGGCTTTATTTTATCATAATCCACAACACCTGTACGTTCTGCCCACTTGAAATATTCGGCAGACAATTGATCTACTTTCTCCGGATACCTGGCCGAAAGATCAGTTGTTTCTCCGCGGTCTTTACCCAGATCGTAGAGCTCCCATTTATAGCCCGGATAAGTAGATACAATTTTCCAATCGTCTTTCCGAACTGCGCGATTACCGGCACGTTCCCAGAAAAGAGGTTCTCCCCTGTTCACTTCGGTTGCTTCACCATGAAGTAGTGGCACTAAACTTTTTCCAGCGAGTGAATGTGCTGTAACACCGTTAAGGGTAGCCGGATACTTAGCCCCGGCTACTTCATAAAATGTAGGGGCAATGTCGATCAGGTGTGCGGTACCTTTTACCAGACCTCCACCTTTGATTTGTTTGGGAAACCACGCAATGAAAGGAGAACTGAATCCGCCTTCATGCATATTATTTTTGTATTGACGATGGGGCGTATTGGAAACATACGCCCAGTTTTGTTCCTGATAGTCGTATGAACCTGGTGAGCCGATAGGGCCGGTATTACGCTGGGGCTTTCTGTTTGAATTGGAATATCCTCCTTGCGCACCATTATCGGAAATAAAAACAATCAATGTATTATCGTCTTTCTTCAACTCCTTCAATTTGGCGAGAAGCCTGCCGATGTTCTGATCTACACGATCCACCATGGCCGCATATACTTCCATCTTCGCTTTCCAATATTGTTTTTGTTCGTAGGTAAGATTATCCCAGCGGGGAACTTCCGTATCGCGCTCAGCTACCTGCTGACCTGGGGTAAGAATACCTAACTCCCGCTGACGGACAAGCCGAAGGCTGCGAAGAGAGTCCCAGCCGAGATCATATTTCCCCTTGTATTTGGCAATGTCTTCCGGTAAAGCCTGTAAAGGCCAGTGCGGAGCATTGAAAGCTACATAAAGGAAGAAAGGTTTTGCCGTTTTGTTTTGCTCGTCCAGAAACGCAAGTGCATTGTCTGCTATTTTGTTAGTCAGGTATTCTCCGGGCTTAAGATTTTCTTTCTTATTGTTTTTCACTAAAGTAACCGGAGCAGCTTTTCCGTATTCACCGATATCAAAATAATTACTTGCCCCCGGAATAAAGCCATAGAACTGTTCGAAGCCTCGTTGGTTGGGCCAGCCCAAACTATCCTTTCCTACATGCCACTTTCCTGACATCAGCGTGCTATAGCCATTTTGCTTCAGCACCTCGGCCAGCGTAAGTGATTCTTTATTCAAAAAACCCTGATAGGCAGGAAGCCCAAGATTCACATCGAAGTATCCAACTCCGGCACGATGTTGATATTGCCCCGTTAAAAGTGATGCCCGCGTGGGAGCGCAAATGGAGTTGTTATAAAACTCACGGAAGCGTAAACCTTCTGCAGCAAGCTTATCCAGGTTGGGCGTTTGAATTTCCGACCCATACGATCCGATATCGGAGAACCCCATATCATCCACCATAATGAGAATAATGTTGGGCTTTTTTGTGTCTGATTTTTTCTGCGCATTCACTACGGATACTGCAGTGAATAAGAGTGTGAGGTGAATGAAATATTTTTTCATGGATAAGGAAATTAAATTAGTTGGTACCTCCGGTTGTCGCAGTGGCAGGTTTGACTTCCGGCCGCGCACCGGGAGTATTCGCAGGTTTAATGGTTTCATACTCGACCACACCGGTTCGTGCCGACCATTGTATGTAATCAAAAGACAATTCACGAACTACTTCAGGATGCTGCGCTGCCACATCGGTGGTCTCTCCCCGATCGGTTTCCAGATCATAGAGCTCCCATTTGTTCTTTTCGTTGTCGGATACAATTTTCCATTTACCTTTTCTTACCGCACGATTGCCTGCACGCTCCCAGAAGATCGGTTCATTTCGATTTACCTGTTGTGATGCGCCCGTAAAAACAGGAAGAAGACTTTTTCCAACCAGATTGTTAGTGGCTACCCCATTATACTTTGCCGGATAGTTTGCGCCACTGAGTTCATAAAACGTGGGAGCCAGATCGATCAAATGACCGGTACCTTTTGCAATCGCATTGGCTTTAATCCGTTTAGGATACCATGCAATCAGCGGAGAGGAGATGCCTCCTTCATGCATATTTCCTTTATAGGAATTCAATGGCGTATTAGAAACATTGGCCCAGTTTTTAAACACATAATCAAATGAGCCGGATGATCCGACAGGACCGGAGTTCAAACGTTTACCTCTTCCGCCCAACGTATAGTTTCCACCCTCCGCACCATTATCGGAAATGAATACAACAATGGTATTATCATCTTTTTTCAATTCTTTTAATTTGTTCATGATTTGACCTACACCCTGATCCATGCGATCCACCATGGCTGCGTATACTTCCATACGTGATGCCCACAACTTCTGCTCATCATAAGTCAAATTATCCCAGGCAGGAACAGACTGATCACGCTGCGCTGGTTTACTTGCTGCATCCAGAATGCCCAATTGCTTTTGTCGGGCGTATCGTTCTTTGCGAAGTTCATCCCAGCCTTTGTCGTACTTGCCTTTGTATTTGGCAATGTCCTCGGGCAACGCCTGCAGTGGCCAATGTGGTGCGGTGTAGGCAACATACAGGAAGAAAGGTTTATTCGTTTTATTTTGCTCATCGAGAAAAGTCACCGCATGATTGGTTATCTCATTGGTAAAATAATAGCTATCCGGTTTGGGGTTAAGTCGCTTGTTGTTCTCCACCAACACGACCGGATAATCCTTGCCAAAGAGTGGCATTGGTAACGTGTTGAAATAATTTGCTCCACCTCCGATCACACCATAGAACTGATCAAAGCCCCGTTGATTGGGCCAGGCCAACGAATCATTTCCCACGTGCCATTTACCCGAAAGTAAAGTACTGTATCCCTCGCCTCTCAGCACTTCACCTATCGTCAGCGACTCCTTATTGAGAAACCCCTGGTAAGCGGGTAAACCCAAATCCACATCAAAGTATCCGATGCCAGCGCGATGAGGATATTGACCTGTCAGTAAAGATGCCCGTGTGGGGGCACAGATCGCATTGTTATAAAATTCCTTAAAACGCAAACCTTCCGATGCCAGCCGGTCAAGATTTGGTGTTAATATTTCTGATCCATAAGAGCCGATATCGGAATAACCCATGTCGTCTACCATGATAAGGATGATATTGAGTTTGGTATTCTTAGCTGCTTTCTGAGCCGTAGCTGTCACTGTATGGATAGCAATACAAATGAGCAGCAGAAGTTTTATTGATTTCATACTATTTCAATTAGTGAGTATTAATAGTTGATCCAATCCGGATGTTGCTTCAATTTGGGATTAAGATTGATTTCACGTTGCGGTGTAGGAAAGTGAATATGTCGTGGAGCAGCATTGGTTTTTCCTGCTGCTTTTAAAGTGGCTACATAATAGTCCGCTCCTCTTCTGGCCAGGTCGAACCAGCGCTGGTATTCAAATACCAACTCCTTTCTTCTTTCCTGAAAAACAAAATCACGAAACGCATCTATATTGAGGGCAGGATTACTGTCGGCAAGTTTTGTAATGCCAGCACGTGTACGTATTTCGTCTATCGCTCCATACGCCTCCGCTGTTGGTCCGTTGTTGTCTTCATTCAGTGCTTCCGCATAAATGAGAAGAACTTCTGCATAGCGAAGGATGGGAAGATTTTTAGATGAATTTCCTTGCGAGCCCACTGCAGCAGGATCGTAATACTTGTAAAGGTGAGGTTCAAAAGTATAGGTCTTACCGTCTGTTGGACTGACCATACTCGTTACGAAAGTAATGTTCTTTCTTTTGTCGGTGTCACTAAAGCTTTCATACAACTTACCTGGCTTGTTGATCATGTCGGCATAATCTCCGTTGATGCCCGGAGGCTCAGTAGGTGCAGACCGGCTGGCCAGGCTATTGCCCTGGTAGTTAAAATAGCCTTTGAACTGGGCCGAGAAGATATGTTCCTTCCCGTTTTTTGTAGCGACATTAAATACATCAGCGAAATCAGTAAACAGTGCGTAGGTCTTGCTGTCAATTACTTCTTTGCTTTTATCTGCCGCTTTCTTCCATTCCTTGTGTGTGAGATATACTTTAGAGAGCAAGCTTTTTACGGCACCGGAAGTCGCTCTGCCGACATCGCTGCTGGCATAGGTGGTGGGTAACGCTTCTGCATCCGTTAAGTCAGCTATGATCTGCTGATAAACGAGATCTTCCGATGATTTCTCCACATAAAGATTTTCCGGTGTAAGCTCCGTAGTTTCATGCAACACGACAGGCACACCTCCAAACCATCGCACGAGATTGAAATAATGAAGAGCACGCAAAAATTTTGCTTCATTGATTAATCGTGATCGTAGCGTTTCCTCTATCTCAGCCGCATCAATCAATGCGATTCGATCCACAGCAATATTGGAAACATTAATTGCATCATAGCTTTGCTTCCATAGCTGCTCCATACGGTCGTTCAAAGGATCGTGGGTTAAACCCGATATTGCTCGCACATGTGCATTGCGTGCACGCGGGCCGGCCGCATAATCATCGGTCGCCATCTCCACCCCAATCTGGAAAAGACTATTATACAATGACTGCCCCGTTTCATATAATTTCCTGTAGCCTGCATTAACAGCTGCAATCGCCTGCTCATCCGTTTTATAAAAATTCTCGGAAGTAACAAAAGACTGAGGTTTCTCTTCGAGTGAAACACACGAAGAGAAAAAACCTGCAACGATCGCTATACGTACTATCTTTTTCATAATTCAATTAATAGTGGTGAATGTTCCTGAAAGAAAATCAAAAAGTAATACTGAGTCCTGCGCTGACCGTTCTGGAAACCGGATAGATGCCTGAATCAGTACCCTGAGATATAGTATTGTTACCCGAAGTGATTTCCGGATCAAATCCTGTGTACTTCGTCCAGGTCAACAGGTTTTGCCCGATCACATAAAGCCGCAGATTAGACAGGTGAATTTTTTCAATGAGTGCCCTGGGAACCGAATAACCAAGTGTTAAACTTTTAAGGCGAAGAAACGACCCGTCTTCAATGAGCCGGTCGGAAAAAACCGGAGCAGGATCAAGCTTGGCCCGGGGCATCGTAGTACTTGGATTGGATTCGGTCCAGCGATCAAGCGCAGAAGTAGAGGCATTTTGCTGACCATTGAATAATTCAAGTGTTTGCTTATTGCCATTCAGGATTTCATTTCCCACCACTCCCTGGAAAAAGACAGACAAGTCAAAACCTCTCCATGCAAAATTATTGGTGATCCCAAAAATATAATCGGGCTGTGCATTACCAATGATGGCTCTGTCCAATGCCGTGGTGAATTGCCCGTCACCACTGATATCTTTGTACAGACGATCACCCGGCTTGGGTGTGGCATTACCTGTAAATTTACCCTTGGCCCCTTCCTCACCGCTTTGTAAAATGCCATCCGTAACCGTACCATAAAATGCACCAAGGGGTTTGCCCACCTGTACAATGTTATTTCCACTGAGGTAGGCATCGCTACTTCCTCCAATGCTTGTTATCCGGTTCCGGTTAAGTGAGAAATTGATGTTTGTATTCCAGGTGAGCGCACCTTCGAGATTGATTGTATTGATACTTACTTCCAGGCCTTTGTTTTCGACTGCGCCATAGTTTTGAAGAGAAGTGGCCTGGCCGGAAGTCCAAGGAATTTCAACGTTGAGTAACAAATTCTTTGTTTTCTTAAGATATCCATCCAGGGTTACTCTTACCCTGTTATGAAGTAAGCCAAGATCAATGCCCGCATCAAACTGGTTGGTCGTTTCCCATCCCAGATTGCTGTTCGCAATACCATTAGGTGTAAACCCGGTTACAATGTTATCACCTAACAAGTAGGTAATACTGCGCAAGGTAGCGAGCGACTGGTACTCTCCTATTTCCTGATTACCTGTTGCGCCATAGCTGGTTCGAAGTTTAAGATCACTGATGGTACCAGACACTCCACTGAAAAAATCTTCCTCACTGATTTTCCAGGAGGCAGCGGCCGAAGGGAAATATCCCCACTTATTATTTTTACCAAACCGCGAAGAGCCATCAGCCCGAAGACTGGCCGTTAAAAAATATTTATGACTGTAATTATAATTCACTCTGCCCAGGTAAGACAATAGCGCCCATGCCGTATTATTGGAATAAGGTTTGGTAGTTACCGAACCATCCTGCAAGCTGTTATAGGTAACATTATCCGTAACAAAATTGGTGGCCCCGGTGCGGGTAATATCCCGTTCGTATTCCTGCTGTGTGAACCCGACCAGGGCATTGATCGCATGATGATTGAATTCTTTCGAATAGTTCAGTGTATTTTCATTCAGCCAGGAAGAAGATTTAAGAAACCCAATCGTAGCCGATCCTTTGGTGGTGGCCCCTTCATAAATGGTGCTTGGTATATAATTATTATCATTGGTGTTATTGGCATCTGTTCCAAACAATACCTTGAAGGTCAGACCATCGGCCAATTCATACTCTCCAAATACAGTACCCAGCAAACGACTCGTACTGCTTTTATTAATCTGTTCATTTAGGGAAGCAATCGGATTTGAAAAGATGTTCTCGAATGGATTGCGTAGCGTATAGCTTCCATCCGGTTCGTATACAGTTGCCGTAGGCGGCATCGTTAATAATGCGCTTACAATTCCTGCGGGCGCTACATTAGCATTGGTTTTACTGACCGTGAAACTAAGTCCGAAATTTAAACGCTCGCTTAGCTTGGTGTCAAGGTTCACTCTGGCACTATATCTTTCAAAGTCCGTATTTTTGATAATCCCTTCCTGGTTGAAATAGCTTCCGGATACAGCATATCTTGTTTTCTGACTTCCACCGGAAAGTGACAGCTGATGATTTTGTATGGTGGCAGTATGAAAAGCTTCGTCCTGCCAGTCCGTACCATTTCCTAACTGATTGATCTGATCCTGTGAAAGGTATTGAAACTTCCCACCGGCAGGATTGGTATCATAAAAGGCATCATTACGCAGGGAAGCAAACTGGGGAGCATTGAGCAAGTCAATCTTCTTGCGAAGTGTCTGAACTCCATAGGAGACATCGTAGGTGATG
>Ga0307515_10025102_pt1 | contig 10334 bp, 8 predicted proteins | sample 17_EM_MG_FD_194513 | JGI IMG/M metagenome (GOLD analysis project Ga0307515, IMG submission 194513) | Populus trichocarpa ectomycorrhiza microbial communities from riparian zone in the Pacific Northwest, United States - 17_EM | ecosystem: Host-associated > Plants > Roots > Unclassified | place...
GTTCTCATTTTATGGAACAGCAAGTAATACCGGTAAAACTGGTTTAAGCTGGCAAGACAGTGATAAATATGGAAGTAGCGGAGGTGGCAATGTTGAGTTTATAGATGGGGGAATGATGATTAGTGGTGGCGGAAGAGATGATATTGACTCATTTGGAGGTAGTTATTATGGGGAAGGTATCCCAGTTGCCAGAAACGGTGGTGCTCATTATGAAACAAAATGGAATAAGGATAAAGAATCTATTAATACCAATTACAAGATTGGTTCTTTAAAAGTCGATATCACTAAAAACACGTTAACTCAGCAGAATATTCCTGATGCAATTGTAAACAGGGATAATAATCAAATAACTGAAAATTATATATTTAGGCAAAAATTAGATGCTACTTACCAAATTAAATTAGACACTACTAGCAACTTAAAATTGGTTGTAGATGGAACTTTGAAAAACAATGAAACTGAAAGTGATTTTAATACAACTGGTAGAAGAGGTGACAATAGTTTATTAAATACGGAAATTAGGTCTAATGATAATGAAGGAGATGAACAAATCTTTAATCTTTCTGCATTTTACACCAAAAAATTAAAAAAATTAGGCAGAAACTATTCTATCAATGTAAGTGGAATGGTTAATGAAAAAAATAGCGAAGGCTTCTTATACTCTAAAAATGAAGCTTTCAATGAAGATGGTAGCTTAAAAGAATCAATCGTTACTGATCAATTAAAAAAGAATATTACTAAAGCAAGTCTATTCTCAAGTAACATTACTTTCTCTGAGCCAATAAGCAAAAAGTTGTCGCTTGTATTAAACTATGGCCTAAGCTTAAACACTGGTAAAGCTGATAGAAAATCTTTCAATGCATCGGTACCCGGGAAATATGACGACCTTGATTTAGACTTTAGTAATAACTTTACAACAGAGCAGTTATCTAATCAAGGTGGCGCTATATTTAGTTATAAAGGCAAAAAAACCGTTTTAAATGGTGGATTAAAAGTTAACAATATTAGTTTCGACCAGTTTGATGAATACACTGACATTCGTTATAAAAGGAACTTTTTTAACTGGATGCCACAGGCGAGATATCAATACAAATTTTCGCAATATCGTTCATTTTCTATCGGCTATAATGGTCGCACTAGTCAGCCTAGCATAACTCAGTTACAACCAGTTAGAGTAAATGATGATTTGTTAAATATTCCAATTGGCAATGCTAATTTAAGACCTTCTTATAATAACAGCTTTAATATCAATTACAATTCTTACAAAGTTATCTCTGATCAATCTATGTATGGCTACGCCAGTATAAATTTTATCAACAACCAGATTGTAAATAATACTAGCTTCGATAAAACAACTGGTAAATCTACTTATCAGTTTATTAACCTTGAAGACAAAACGCCATTTAACTTTTACATGTACATGGATTTTTCAAGAAAGATTAAGCCTGTAGAAATGAATGTTAGCTTCGGTATAAATGTCGATGGTAGCACTTCTTACAATTATGTAAATAATGTTTTAGCCAAAACCGAAAGCAATAGCTATGGAGCAACATTTGGCATTAGTAAATACAAGGAAAAGAAATTCCAATTTAATTTAAGATTTGGGCCAAGCTATGAAACTCAAGAATCGTCATTAAATGAAGATGTAAATAGTAATGGGTTAGCAACAAATGGATATGGTTCATTTACTGTTTACCTGCCTGGTAAATTTCAGATCAGCAGTGATGCTAATTATAGATATACCGCAGCAACGGCTTCATTCAACCAAAGTTTTGAGCAAACAATTATTAACTCTAGCATTAGCAAAACCTTCTTTAAAGCAGACAATCTTAAACTTATGCTTTCTGGAAATGATATTTTAAACCAAAATAGAGGGTTTAATAGGTTTGCGAGTTCAGGTGTTATTACACAAACTAAATACAATAATATTAAGCGCTATTTTATGTTCTCGGTAGTTTGGGATTTTAATAAAATGGGTGTAAAAAAATAAATCTTATTTAATTGAAATGAAAATATATCAAATTATAATTGCCTGTTTGTTTCTAGGATCACAGGTAAGCTTTGCTCAAAATGCTCGTTTTACCAATCAAGGTGTTATCGAATACGAGAAAAAAATTAATATGTATGCATTAATTAAAGAACAAGTTAAGAAAAATCCAAACGTAAACTATTACGCTCAAGCTTTTGAAGATTATCAGAAGAAAAATCCGCAGTTTAAGGTTTTAAAAAGCACATTGAAATTTTCAAAGGAACAAGCGCTATTCACTCCTTCTGATGATGATGCAGTAATAAGTAATAGTTTTTTCGACTTTGAAAGTGCAGCTCAAAATAATATTATTTCTACTAATACCTTGGCAGGAACAAGTATTGCCCAGAAAACTGTATTCGAAGAAACTTATTTACTAAAAGATAGTACTCGTAAAATTAATTGGAAAATAACTGATGAAATAAGAAACATTGCTGGATATGATTGCAGAAGGGCCAATGCTTTAATTATGGATTCTATTTATGTTGTTGCTTTTTACACAGAAGAGATTCCTGTCTCTGGCGGACCGGAAACCTTTTCGGGCTTACCAGGAATGATATTGGGAGTTGCCTTACCTTATGAGCACATTACTTGGTTTGCAACCTCTGTTTTAGACCAACCAATTACAGATGACAAATTGAAAGCTCCTACCAAAGGAAAACCTGTAGATAGCAAACAATTGACCACCATACTTAAAGCCGCAACAAAAGATTGGGGGAATTGGGGGCAAGATGCTTTAAAAGCTTTTCTGCTCTAGAGAATAGAGCAATGTAAATGAAAAAAGGTCGTTATCCAGTTGGTTAACGACCTTTTCTTGTAATGTCATTTTATTAATTGATAAGGAGCTTATACCCTTTTCCGTGTACATTTAAAATTTCAACCTTAGGGTCTTCTCTAAGATATTTACGAAGTTTGCTCAGAAAAACATCCATACTTCTACCATTAAAATAATTATCATCATGCCAGATACTTAACAAGGCTTCTTCCCTAGTTAAAACGGTATTCTTTTTTAGGCAAAGTAATTGCAAAAGTTCAGCTTCCTTAGTAGAAAGTTTTTGCTGTTTTCCATCAAAATGTATAAGTTGAGTAGTGTAGTCAAATTTGTAGTTCCCAATATCAAATTGGGTTTGTGCCGGTTCAACAGCAGTTTCCTTATTAGAAACTCTTTTTAGCAAGGCGTTTATACGTAATAATAGTTCTTCGATGCGGAAAGGTTTGGTAATATAATCATCGCCTCCTAAATCATAAGCCGAAGCTTTATCTTCCATCATTGCTTTTGCCGTTGCGAAAATAATCGGTACGCTTTGGTTAACCTTACGGATATCTTTCCCTAGTGTAAATCCATCCTTTTTAGGCATCATCACATCTAAAATACAAAGGTCGAAGCTTTGTTTACTAAAGGCTTTTAAGCCTTCGTCACCATCGGTGCAAAGCACAACATCAAACTTACCTTTTAACTGCAAATAATCTTGTAATAGCATTCCCAAGTTTGGGTCGTCTTCAACCAATAATATTTTTTTCATCATAATTAATTGCTTTGTTTAAACGGTAAAATCACTTCAAATGTTGTTCCCTTATCTTTTTCGCTATGCACTTTTACAACTCCATCCATTTCATTAACAATGTCTTGCACATAATTTAAGCCAAGACCAAAACCCTTCACATCATGTAAATTACCTGTTGGCACCCTATAGAATTGATCAAAAATTCTTTTTGTCTGTTCCTTGGTCATTCCAATACCTTCATCACTAATTTCAATATACAAATTTTTGATGTTACTTTTTGTGCTGATATGGATTTTGGGCGTATCCTTACTATATTTATTAGCGTTATCAATCAGGTTATAAATTACGTTAGATAAATGCAATTCATCACACGTAATTACATCTTCTGCAGCATTAAGATCTAGGGTTAAAACCGCATTTCTCTTTTGTAACTGCAGGCTCATACTATCTACAACCGCCGTAATTAGATCATGTACATTTACTGCATTAGCCTCTAGCTTAATTTCCTTTTTTTCTAACCTTGCAACACTTAAAACTCTTTCTATATGGTTGCCCAATCGCACGTTTTCATCATAAATAATATTAGCCAACCGGCTGATTCTATTTTTGTCTTCAGTAACTTCTGGATCTTTTAAAGCTTCACTAGCAATCATGATCGTAGCAACAGGAGTTTTAAACTCATGTGTCATGTTGTTAATGAAGTCCGTTTTCATCTCCCCTAATTTTTTCTGTCTGATGATGGCAAAAATGGTATACGCAAAAATGGAGATGAGCACCAATAACAAAGCAACCGATGATGCCATAGAGACAAACATATTGCTAAAGATTAACGAATTCTGATTGGGAAATCTGAGGTTTAAAATACCTGCATCTTTTGTTGCCACATCGTTACTAAACAAAATATGGCTATAGGTATTTTTATCTGGCAGTGCTGGGAAAGAATTAGAAATGTTTTGAAAGATAATCTTCCTCTTCGAGCTTGTTGATGTTATCCAATAATCAAAGGGTATACTAATATTTTTACCTAACAATTCTTTGTAGATCAACGTATCTAAAACCTCTTTTGATGGCAACCTCTTTTCTAAGGGAACATCTCTATTTTGCATTTCCTTAGCTACATCTTCTACCAAATTGATGCTATTTGGATTAAAAATATTATTGGTATCCGCATACAATCGGCTTAATTCCATTTGATATTTGCGATCTGCCTTAGCATCTTCTATCTTAAATTTGGCAACCAAATCTTGGTCCTTACTAGGAAACGTAATAAATCTTGGCAACAAATTTTCAGGACTAAAAGCCAAATATCTAATTGTATCTGGAACTTGTCCCTGCTGTAAATCTCTTTTTAACCTTGGTAATCGAGGAATGATGTTTCGCTTCAATAAATTCCCATCAACATCCTTTGTATCTACAATATCAAAGCCTAAACTGTTAGCATTTGTTTTGGGATTAGAAAGGATTTTGTATTCTGCTTCAGTTAACATTAGTGGGCTAATAAAAGTTGCCCTTATTGTACTATCTTGAAAATTTAAATAATCAATCTCTAGCTGCTTTTGCTTAAACTTTCTTAAATTTTCATTCTCTTTAAATTTTACTTTAAACGCAACTATAGTATCTGTTTGTTTTTTGATGTCACTTTCTCTTCGTGATTGAATCTCAGATCCTTTTTTATCAATATGAACTACCACATTTCGCTTCTGAACTTTATTAACCACCGCATTTAATGCTTGATTAACATTCTGTTCAAAAAGCTTAGAATTTAGTTTATACGATTCCTTAATGTAATACAACTGCATTACAAAAACGCCTAGCAATGCTAGCGTCATTAAGGCGGTAATTAACCAAAGGCTTCTCTTCTTCATTATAAACTATTCAAAAATAATCAAGAAATAAGCAATTGGCCTTGTTTTAACACTTTTTAACACAGTAACAGCCAATGTATTAAAGCAAAAAAGCTCCCGAAATAATTCGAGAGCTCAATTAACCTGTTTTCTTAAAAAAGATCTTTATTAGAACGGAAGATCATCTTCCTCACCTGCTTTAGTATTTAAATCTACTGGGGCAGCATATTGTGGGGCAGCTGCAGCCGCAGCAGGCGTGTTTGTTAAAGTTGTTAAGCGCCAAACTATTAAACTGTTAAAATAAGTTGTAACGCCTTCTTTATTTGTCCAAGGGCGGCCACGTAAGTTAAAAGAAACTTCTACCTCATCGCCAGGTTTTAAAGAATCGAATAAAGCCGTTTTATCTTGTATAGCCTCAAACCTAATAAATTCAGGATAGGTTGGGTTTTCTGCGTATTCTATAATTAAATCACGTTTTTTAAACGTTTCACTCACTTGTTGTAAAGCACCTATTTCGTGCACCTTGCCTTTAATTTCCATTTCAATACTTATAATTATACCTAAATCAAATCTCTAAAATTTTATTGATAATTCTGCATCAAGTTTTCCACACAATTATTAGTTAAGTAATTAAATTATAACGAGAATTTTTCTAGTAATATTTTAATTCTTCTGAAAATTTATGTACATCATTAATGGCGGCCAACAGCCCTGCTGTTCGCTTTATCTTTTTGTTAATGCAACTGTTTTATGAATTTTAGTACAACAAAAAGGATAATGCTACCATCAGGTTTATAATTAACGGCAGGTAACTTTTGGCAAAGATAGCACAAAGTTAAGTTCTTAGCCCCGGGTGCAGTGGTACCCTGCAGCAAGTAGCAAAGCTACGAAGCGAAGCGTACAAACGAAACACGGGAACAGATTGAGTTAATTGCACAGTCTTTGTGCTTCTAAAGAACAAATTTCACTATCTAAATGATTAAAATGGCATACAAACTAATTCTATATTATTATTGGTAACTTTGCCACTAATATGATGCAAGTTTTCCAAACCAAAAGCAAGGTAATTATTACCTGCAATAAAAGGCTATCGCCTTATTTACAAGATGAAGTTACAGCTTTAGGCTATGAAATTGTAAGAGCTTTTCCAACAGGCGTTGAGTTAAATATTACCTTAACCGAATGTATTAAACTGAACTTGAACTTAAGGTGTGCCAGCCAGATTTTATATTGCATAAACAGTTTTAAAGCAAACACGCCCGATGAATTATACACGGCTTTACTTGCCATAGAATGGGAAGAATTAATAGATTTTGCTGGCTATTTTTCAGTAACTTCTAATGTTGATAATCCAACCATTACCACTCCTCTTTTTGCTAATTTAAAAGTTAAAGATGCCATTGTAGATCGTTTTAGAGAAAAGAAAAACATTCGCCCTAATTCTGGTTCTGATGCCAATAAAACTGTTGTGCATTTATATTGGAAAGATGATGAGGCCGACATTTTCATAGATACCAGCGGTGAAACTTTAGCAAAACATGGTTATCGTAAAATCCCTGGAAAAGCCCCTATGTTAGAGGCATTAGCAGCAAGTACAATTATGGCTACACAGTGGGACCAAAAATCTCCTTTTGTAAATCCAATGTGTGGTTCTGGAACTTTGGCTATTGAAGCGGCTTTGTTAGCTACCAACCGCCGACCAGGTTTATTTAGGATGAATTATGGTTTCATGCATATTCTGGGGTATGATGAGCAAGTATTTTTTGCAGAGCGAAGAATATTAAAAGACCAAGTGATTAAAAACGTCGACCTACAAATTATTGCTTCAGATATTTCTGAAGATGCAGTTGAGGTAACGCGTAGAAATGCAAAAACAGCTGGCGTAGATACTTTAATTACTTTTGAAGTTTGCGATTTCGAAGAAACACCAGTTCCTGAAGGTGGAAAGGGAGTTGTCATTTTCAATCCAGAATACGGCGAGCGTTTGGGCGTTCACAGCAAATTAGAATTGACTTACAAACGCATTGGCGATTTCATGAAGAAAAATTGCAAAGGCTATTTCGGTTATATTTTTACAGGAAACCCTGATTTAGCCAAAAAAATTGGGTTAAAAGCCGATAAAAAAATAGAATTCTACAATGGAAAATTAGATTGTAGAATGTTAGAATACGAATTGTATGATGGCACCAGAAGAGCTGAAGATGAAAGGCCTAAACCTAAGATAAGTTAAAATTATCTGAAAAATAATCAAAACTGTTAGTACTCCTTTTTCGTTTATAGGTTATCAACCTAAGTAAAAATGAAAGAGAAAGTAAAAGCAGAGATGCAAGTGGTGGCAGGCAACATCCGAAAGGTAAGGGAATATCGAAATTATACTCAGGATTATTTAGCAGCAAAGCTAGATATATCACAAAATGCCTATAGTAAAATAGAACTTGGCTATAGCAAAATCACCTTAGATAGGTTATTTCATATTGCCATTATCCTAGAAGTAGGAGTTACTCAACTATTATACTTCAACAAAGCAGAATTTGAAAAGTTGAGTTAAGAAACTGTCTAAGTTTTCATTAAAAAATAATTATAACCACATAGGGACATAGATTTCTATAAAAATAAAATCTCATAGGATGCCTAGTGGCATTACAATAGATACATAAAGGCTATGTTTTAGAAGATTTATCTTCCTATCCCATAACTCATATACTCAAAAACCCTATGTATCTATGTGGTTTCATTTTTAGATAGCCTCTAATGCTCAACTTTTCAACATAAGCTATTTTTCAAAATTATTCGAGATAACTTGCGGCATTAAATTCTACATATGCAGCACATCATCGAAAAAACCATCAACTTTGTTAAAATTACACTCGCCAATGCCGAAACTGGGCATGATTGGTTTCATATTGAGCGAGTTTATAAAACTGCCCAGACAATTAATGCCAAAGAAAAGTCTGATGAATTAATCGTGGCACTAGCTGCCCTTTTGCATGACATTGCAGATAGTAAATTTAATGGTGGCGATGAAGAAATTGGCCCACAAAAAGCTGGTGATTTCTTAAAAAGTATTGGTGTTAGCGATGAAATTATTTTGCATGTGCAAGAAGTAATCCGAAATTTATCTTATAAAGCTAGTTTAGGTAATATCACCTTTAAATCGAAAGAGTTAGACGTAGTACAAGATGCCGATAGATTAGACGCGATTGGAGCAATTGGTATTGCTAGGGCTTTTACTTATGGGGGCTATAAAAACAGAGTTTTATATGACCCAGCAATCCCCGCTAACTTAAATATGAGTAAAGAGGAATACAAAAATACTACTGCGCCAACTTTAAATCACTTTTATGAAAAGCTTTTGTTGTTAAAAGACCTAATGAAAACAGAAACCGGAAGAGAGTTAGCTGAGCAGCGCCATCAATTTATGCTAAGTTACCTCGATCAGTTTTATGCTGAATGGGAAGGTAAACGCTAAAAAAATACCCATGTCTAGGTATTGCTAGGTAAAAATGCATTGGGTAATTTTAAATAAAAAATGTTACCCTACAGGCTTTTATATAGCAAAAACTCAGTACTTATTTTAATAATTATACTTATGCCGATTTTAGGAATGGGTATATTGTTCGCCTTGCTTTTTAATCTTCCCAAAGACTTACAAGATTGGATAATTTATGGCATTATCTTTTCATTTTTAATTTTAATAGTAGTTGTTTTATTGCTTGTTATTAAAAAATGGCTTACTGTTCCATGCAAAACCTTTGTTAATGAGAATGGAATAAGCTTTAAGTTTGAAAAGAAGAATTTTTTCTATAAATACAATGACTTTTTTTCTGGCTGGGAAAATGTAACCAACATTTCCGACACTACTTATAATGAACAAGGTAGCTTCTATCAAATTAGTTTTAAGAACCCAACTTTTACTGCCAACTTTAATGCCATAAAAGGCGAAGAAGAAAATGCAGAGAAGTTCTTTGATGAATTAACCTATTATCAAGACTTATACAATCTATCACATACAAATACTCCGATAAGTTCCAATACTTTTTATGAAGGTATATGGGCTCGTATAATTACTTGGCTATTTTATATCATGGTAATTGCAATAATCATCATCTACTTCACATCAGGCAAAAATATAGATTGGTGGCGAACTATTTCATTTTTATGCTTTGGAAGCCTTTGGCTTGGCAATTATTATAGAAACACCAAAAAGCTTTATTGATAGGTATTTACAGCAGATACTGATTTTACAACCGTTAACAATTAATTAACGTTAAAAGCGTAAATTAGCTGTATGAAGCTTAGCGTACTTGTTCTAATTACAGCATTGGCTGTAGCCCTTTCCATCGGATTAGTTAATTTCTACTTTCAGCATGACCTATATTATTTGGCTGTTTCTTTTGGTATTTCATTTGTAACCAGTTTTCTGGTTTTCTACTATTTATTCGAAAAATATATCTACACCAAAATAAAACTGATTTATAAACTGATTCACAATCTAAAACTGGGAAAAGATTTAAAAGAAGCATTAGGAGAATATGTAAGCTCTGACCCAATAAACGATGTGGAAGCTGAAGTGAAGGAATGGGCTGGCGCAAAAAAGAAAGAAATAGATCTACTTAAAAAACAAGAACAATTTCGCCGAGAATTCCTTTCGAATGTATCTCACGAGTTCAAAACACCTCTTTTTGCTATCCAAGGTTATGTGGAAACTTTACAAGATTGTTTAATGGATGACCCAGAAACGGCAATGAAGTTTTTAAAGAAAGCTGAAAATAATATTGAAAGATTAAGTTATTTAATTAACGATTTAGATGCCATTTCTAAATTAGAAACAGGCGAAATGCCCATCAATTATCAAAAATTTGATTTTGTAATTTTAGCCAGGGAGGTGATGGATAGCTTAGAGGATAAGGCACAAAGCCATAAGATTAAACTTTCATTTAAAGATAAGTACACCGCACC
>Ga0307515_10025103_pt1 | contig 10334 bp, 8 predicted proteins | sample 17_EM_MG_FD_194513 | JGI IMG/M metagenome (GOLD analysis project Ga0307515, IMG submission 194513) | Populus trichocarpa ectomycorrhiza microbial communities from riparian zone in the Pacific Northwest, United States - 17_EM | ecosystem: Host-associated > Plants > Roots > Unclassified | place...
CACACGCGTCGTGAATGGGTCATTCAGGACCTCCGACGTCCCGAATGACCCATTCACGACAGTGAAACCCCGAGCCGAACACAGCCTTCGCCCCGGCGACCTCGCCCCGCGAGCAAGGAAACGGACTTTGCCGGGGCCCTGCCGTCTCCCGCCGGGACTCGCCCAGGGCCAGGTCGGCGGATCACCAGCTCGGTCCCCGCGTCGGCGCACCGCGACCGCAGCCGGGTCAACGCCGCCGTCCCCCGTCACCCCGCAGAACCCGGCACCCGTCAGGTCGGCGACCAGCCGCCGCGGCGCGCCAGCCCGGGCGCGCGAGATCGAGAACGCCGGCCTAGCCGAAGGCGCGCCAGCGGATCTCGTGGTCCTCGACGCCGAAACGCCGGCTTCCGCCGTGGTCACCCGGCCGCCCCGCGACCTCGTCGTCAAAGCCGGCCGGATCGTCGCTCCCTAAGTGGTGACCACTAAGCCCGGCCCGGACCGGCGCCCGCCGTCACGCGGGCGGGGACCTCGCGAGCCGGGTCGAGGTGGGGCACCAGGGTCGGTGTCCAGCCGACGTCCGGGCCCAGGTCCGGGTCGTTCGCCGCGTTGTACTCGGCCAGCAGGTCGACCGGACGGCCTCGACCGTGGCCGGTGGCGACCAGGGTTCCCGTGGCGTGCAGGACCGTGCCCTTCCAGTACTCCACCAGCGCGCCCAGCGGCAGCGCCGCCGGGATCCGGAAGAAGTTCTCCTCCGCGTAGACGCGGGATTCGACGCCCACGCCCAGCGAGTACGTGTACGACGCGACTTCCGGCACCAGGTATAGGTTGTTATACACATGTACTTGGCCGTACCGGACCCGCGGCGCCCGCTGCCCGATGGCCGAGAACTCGTTGTGGTGCAAGGTGACCCGCAGTTTCCCGGCGTCCGCGTCGGGGCGGTCGGTGCTGCCGATCAGCATCGTCTTGTCGTGGTCGTGCAGGCGGTTCCAGGACACCGTCACCAGGTCCGAGCCCGTCACGATGTCGAGCAGTCCGTCGTGGACCTCGTATTTCCGCCCGAAGTACTCGACCGACCCGGTGTTGCCGCCGTCGCCGAAGTCGTTGTGGTCCACCCAGACGTGGGTCGCGCCGACCAGGTCGAGGTTGTCGTACTCGGAGTTCCAGTTGCCGTCGGCGCCATCGAGCGGGTCCCACTGCGGGAAGCAGTCGTGCGCGTCCTCGAACCGCAGGTTCCGCAGGATGACGTTGTCGCCGGTGACGCGCAGGGTCAGTCCGTGCAGCTTCGCCTCGCCGAGGCCGACGACGGTGGTGTTCGGGCCGACGTCGAGCACGACCTGCGCGGCCTGGTTGGCCTGCGACCGCGCCCGGGCCTCCTCCAGCGGTCCCGACACCGGGATCTTGCCCCAGGTCGCCGGGTCGTACTGCGCCAGGTAGGCGGGCAGGCTGTAGCCGGGGTCTGCGAAGTCGTCGCAGCCCATCGGCCGGTCCAGGGCATCGACGTTGCCTTCGATCGTGCCGCGGACGTAGACGATCTTCGGGACGCCGGGGCGGGCCGCGAGCGCGGCGGCCAGTTCGGAGCGCTTCGACACCGTGCGGACGTCCCGGGGTGCCGCGGCCGCGCCGCCGGTCGTGCCCGCGGCCCAGCCGTCACGCGCGCCGAGCACCACCCGGCCGGGCTCGACGCCGTGCGCCGACGCCGGAGCAGCTGTGACCATCAGTCCTATGAGAACAAGACAGGCCGTGAACCGCATCATCGCTCCCTACATCAGTGTCCGGTCGCGCCGATTTCGTCGAGCAGGCCGCCGATCCCGATGGCTTCACCGGTGAGCAGGGACCGGTTCGCGGCCAGCCCGGTGAGCAGGGCCCGCAGGCCGTCCTCGTGGTCGGCGGCGCAGCCGAGCGGGTCGGGATCCGCGTCACCGAGCAGCTCGGCGAGCATCCGTTCGTCGCCGCCGCCGTGGCCCGCCCCCAGCCGGACGTCGAGCACGACCTCGGGCGCCGCCCAGTGCCGTTGCAGGGTCAGACGTGCCCGGGCGGGCCGGGCCGAGGCGCCCGCGTACACGTTCTCCCGGACGTCGAGCTCGAGCCGGCCCTCGCTGCCGGCGAACACGACGCGGTAGCCCTCGCGGGGCGAGTAGGCGTGCAGGTGGTAGTTCAGCACCACGCCGTTGCGGTGGCGCACGAGCACCGACAGGTCGTCCTCGATGGTGACGCCCGGGGAGAACACGTTGCGGTCGCGGAGATAACCGTCCTCCGCCTCGGCGTCCCGGTACAGCGCCCGCAGCCGCGGCGAGCTCTCGAGGTCGAGGGCGAACGGGTCGTCGCGCGCCGCCTCGTCCCCCGTCCCGCGGGCGTACCCCTTGGCGTGGCCGTGCCGCCGGCCGTTCTCCTCGCCGTAGAAGACGAGCCCGCCCAGGGCGAACACCGTTTCCGGGCCGCTGCCGAGCCACCAGTTGACCAGGTCGAAGTGGTGCCCGGACTTGTGCACGAGCAGCCCGCCGGAGCGGTCCTTGTCGCGGTGCCAGCGGCGGAAGTAGTCGGCGCCGTGCGCGGTGTCGAGCAGCCAGCTGAACTCCACCGAGCCGACTTCCCCGACGGCGCCTTCGGCGAGCAGCTCGCGCACCCGCCGGTGCACCGGGTTGTAGCGGTAGTTGAAGGCGACCCGCACCGCCCGCCCGGTCTCGCGTCGTGCCGCGAGGATCAGGCGGGCGCCTTCGACGTCGGTCGTCATCGGCTTCTCGGTGACGACGTCGCAGCCGGCTCCGAGGGCACCGGCGACGTACTGGGCGTGCGTGTGGTCGGGCGTGCACACCACGACGACGTCGATCCGCTCCTTGGCGAGCATGGCGGCGAAGTCGTCGGGCCGGTAGCTCGGTACGTCGGTGCCGAGCCAGCCGTTGTGGACCCGCATCCGCGTCTCGTTGCGGTCGCAGAACGCGGCGAGCTCGGCGTGGGGCGAGTTCGCCAGGGCCCGGGCGAACAACTCGGCCCGGGAACCGAGTCCGACGATCGCGTACCGCCTCATGACGGGCACCCCCAGGGCAGGTCGAGTTCGGAGAACAGGGCGAGCCGCTCGGCCGCTTCGTCGACGGCGGCGTCGATGCCCGGCACGACGAACCGGTTCCCTTCCCGCTCGGCGGGGAGCGGACGTGGTTCCGGGGCGCCACGCACGGCCTCGACCAGCGCGGTGAAGGCGCGAGTCGAGGCCAGCGGCGCGAGCAGCGGGACCTGCGCACGGACGTGCCGGACGAGGTTGGCGAGCAGGTCCTCCGGCGGCCCGACGCCGACCTTCTCGTCGCCGATGACGAGGTCGTCGGTCTTGTAGTGCCAGCAGATCCGGCCCGCGGTCCCATGGACGAGGACGTACGGATCGTGGTCGGCCTCGGCGGCGAGTGTGGCCGCGACGACGACGTCCGGCGCGCTCTCGAAAGTCAGCCGGGTGCACGCGGTGTCGTCGCACTCGATGTCGCGCGCCCGGTACAACTCGACGGTGACACGATCCGGGTCGGCGTCGGCGGTGCCGTTCAGCAGCAGCGCGGAGGCCACGGCGTGGGCGAACGGGTTCGTCAGCGACCCGTCGCCGAGGTCGCGGCGGCCTGCCCACGCGGCCCGCTGGTAGTACTCGTCCCGCCGGATCCACGCGCCGGCCGCGCTGACGCCGGTGACCTCGCCGATTTCGCCGCGGTCGATCGCCGCGCGGATCACCGGGACGGCGGCCGAGCCGAAGCTCTGGAACCCGGTCTGGATGGCCCGGCCCCGCTGCTCGAGTTCGTCGAAGGCGGCCAGGTCGAGCACGGGTGGTTTCTCGACGAGCACGTGACACCCGGCGTCGAGGGCGAGACGCGCGAGCACCAGGTGCGTGCGGGGCGGGGTCGCCACCACCGCGATCTCGGCGCCGGTGCGGGACAACAGCTCGGCGGGGTCGTAGGTGACGATCGCGTCGTCCGGCAGCAGTTCGAGGGCCTCCGCCGGCGGGTCCCGGACGTCGCACGCGCCGGCGAGCACGATCTCGCCGACGTCGTGCAGCACACGGGCGCGGCGCAGGTGGGTGGCCGCGTAGCCCGCGGTGCCGAAGACGACCAGGCTGGGCGGGTGGTTCATCGACGCACGCCGGTCGCCACGGCCGCCAGGCACAGCGGTCCCGCCACCACGAGCGCCAGCACCGGCAGCATCCAGACCAGTACCGCCGAAAGCGCCACCGCCAGGGCGACGAGCAGCGACTTCCCCGGCGCACCGGCAGTCTCGCGCGCGGCCGCCACCACCGCCCGCCGCCAGGCCAGCTCGGAAGCCGCGACCACCTCGCAGGTCCGTATCGCGACAACCACTGCCACCGCGGCGAGCAGCCACAACATCGGCCCGAGCGCACCCGCGCCCGGCATCGAGCGCGCCACCTCGAGGTCCACCGCGGCCAACACGGCCGCCACCACGAGCACCGCACCGAAGGTCACCCCGCCCCGGGCCGCCTGCCGGAAGTCCGCCCAGAACGTCGTCCACAGTGGACGCACAATGCCGTGGCGGGCGCGGTCGAGGGCCCGGCAGCCCGCAGCGAACGCGGGTGGCGCCGTCAAAACCGGCACCGAAGCGAGCGCGACCAGCAACCCCACCAGCAGGCAGTCGGAAAAGTCGCCCAATCCGGCGCGCCAGTCCACCCGGCGCACGACCGTCTCGCGCATCGCCTCACCCCTTCAGGCCGCTGGTACTGACGCCTTCGACCAGCAGGCGCTGGAAGGCGAGGAAGAACAGGACGATCGGGACCAGCGCGAGCGCGGACATCGCGAACATCGCGCCGAAGTCGGATTGGCTGCTGGTGTCCACGAACAGCCGCAGGCCGAGCGGCACGGTGAACTTCTCCGTGTCGTTCAGGTACACCATCTGCGTGAAGAAGTCGTTCCACGTCCAGATGAACGTGAAGATCGACGTCGTGACCAGCGCCGGCTTCGACAGCGGCAGCACGACGTGCCAGAACGTCCGGTAGACCGAGCAGCCGTCGATGGTCGCCGCCTCGTCGAGCTCACGCGGGATCCCGCGCATGAACTGGACGATGAGGAACACGAAGAACGCCTCGGTGGCCAGCAGCTTCGGCAGGATCAGCGGGACGAACGTGTTGACCAGCCCGGCCTGCTGGAAGATCACGTACTGGGGGATCAGCGTGACGTGGTAGGGCAGCATCAGCGTCGTGATCATGAACGCGAACAGCGCGCCGCGGAACCGGAACCGCAGCCGCGCGAAGGCGAACGCGGCCAGCGAGCACGAGAGCACGTTCGCCACCACCGAAAGGCCGGCGACGAGGAACGAGTTGAGGAAGAACCGGCCGAAGCCGACGCCCGCGGCACCTTCCCAGCCCTTCGAGTAGCCGTCGAAGACGAACCGGCTGGGCAGCAGCGCCAGCCGTGAGAGGATCTCGTCCGGCGGTTTGACCGACGCGAAAGCCAGCCACGCCAGCGGGTACAGCACCACGGCCACCCCGCACAGGCACAGCACGTGCCAGCCGACCGACCGTGCCGTGCGGGGCACCCGGAGCGCGGTCACGGGCGGTCCTCGTAGAACACCCACAGCTTCGCGGTGCGGAACACGATCGCCGTCACGATCGCGATGACCACCAGCAGCACCCAGGCCATCGCGGACGCGTAGCCCATGCGGAAGTCCTGGAAGCCGACCTCGAACAGGTAGAGCGTGTAGAACAGGTCCGCGTCGGCGGGCCCGCCGCGGCCGCCGCCGATGACGAACGCCGGGGTGAACGCCTGGAACGCGTGGATGGCCTCCATCACGAGGTTGAAGAAGATCACCGGGGACAGCAGCGGCAGCGTGATGTGCCGGAACCGGCGGAACGCGCCCGCGCCGTCGATGGCCGCCGCCTCGTGCAACTCGGCCGGGACCTGCTTGAGCCCGGCCAGGAAGATCACCATCGGCGCGCCGAACTGCCACACCCCCAGCAGCACGATCGAGGCCAGGCTGAAGTTCGGGTCGTCGACCCAGCTCGGTGTGTGCCAGCCGAATCCGGCGAGGACCTCGTTCACCGGGCCGCCGCCGGTGAACAGCGCCCGCCAGACGAGCGCGGCCGCGACACTCGCGCCGAGCAGCGAAGGCGCGTAGAACGCGGCGCGGTAGAAGCCGTTGGTACCGCGGCGGGTGTTGAGCAGCAGGGCCACCCCCAGCGACACGGCGAGCTTCACCGGCACCGACACCAGGACGTAGATCAGCGTGACCTCGACCGACCGCAGGTAGCGGTCGTCGTCGGTGAACATGTGCGTGAAGTTGCCGAAGCCGACCCAGTGCGGTGTGGTGAACATGTCGTAGTCGGTGAACGCCAGGTAGAGCGAGACGACCATCGGGCCGACGGTCAGCGCCACCGCCCCCAGCAGCCACGGCGTGAGGAATCCGAACGCCTCCGGCTGACTCTTGCGGCGGTACCCGCGGCGCGGCGCCCGCGGCTCCGCCGGCCGCGGCGGTGCCGGGGTGCGCAGCGTCGTCATCGGTTACGCCAGGCTCTTGTCGGCTTCGGACATGAAGCGGGTGACGGCGTCGTCGATGCCCATCCGGCCGAACGCGATCTCCTCGTAGGTGCGCTGGAGGAGCTTCTGGATCGCGCCGGCGCCCTTCGGCGGGACCGGCGGTGCGGCCCCCAGCTTCGGTTCGAGGGCGGCTTCGTAGGCGTAGAGCGTCTTGTCGTCGCCGGTCGCGCCGGCCGAGAGCTGCGCGCGGATCTTGAGGTTCGGCGCGAGCCCGCGGTCCGTGCCGAGGATCTTGCCCGCTTCCGCGTCGTTGACGAAGAAGTCGACGAGCTTCGCCGCGGCCTCCTGCTGCTGGCTGCGTGCCGAGACGGCCAGGAACATCGACGGCCGCCGGTACTGCCCGAGGTCGCCGTTCGCGCCGGTCGGGTAGGGCGCGACGTTCAGGTTCTTGCCGTTCGCCTTCCGGTAGGCGGGCAGGAGGTTGTCGTAGGCGAACTCCGAGCTGGTCAGCTTCTTGCCGAGTGGCGACTGCTCGGGCGAGGTGTTGTACGACGCCGTGACGTCGGCGGGCGACGCGCCCTTGGTGTCGCGGAAGCGGCTCGCGAGCTGCCAGTACCGGCGGAGGTCGTCGGCGCTGAACCCGAGCTTGCCGTCGGTCGTGTAGAACTGCTTGCCCTGCTGGCGCAGCCAGATTTCGAGGGGTGTGTCGAGGATGCCGAAGTCGGTCGCGCCCCGCGCGGCGAACCCGGAGGCGGCGCTGACCTTCGCGGTCGCGTCAGCGTACTGGTCCCAGGTCAGGCCCTTCGCGGGGTCCGCACCCGCCGCGGTGAAGGCGGCGGGGTCGTAGAGCATCGCCGGGGTGTTCTGCGCCCACGGCACGGCGTACCGCTTGCCCTGGTAGACGCCGGTGGCGGCCAGCTCGGGGTTGACGTCGGCCAGCGAGACCGCCTTGCCCGCGCCCTGGTTCAGGTCGGCCAGCACGTTCCGCCCGCCGTACTCGGCGAGGTAGCGGGTGTCGACGTTCATCACGTCCGGCGGCTTGCCCCCGGCGGTCTGCGTCGCCAGCTTCTCCCAGTAGGCCGCGTACGCCGAGAACGACGTCTGCACCTTGATCGTGGGGTTCTTCTTCTGGAACAGCTCGACGGCCTGCTTGGTCAGGTTCGCCCGGCCGTCGCTGCCCCACCAGGCGAAGGTGATGGTCACGTCACCGCCGTCCCCGCTGTCCGCGCCGCACGCGGTGGTCCCGATCAGCAGCAGGACAGCCACCGCGGCCACCCCGAACCCGCGCGCTCGCATCCGACGCATCGACATCTCCGTCCGGTCGGAATGGGCTGGAAGCGCTCCCGGCCGACGACCGAGAAAGCGCTTACAACAATCCGGCGGTCCACCGTAGGGCGCCCGCGACAAAGGTGTCAATACGCGGATTTCACCTTCGAATTCGTCGAATTCCGGTTACGCCGAACGCATTCACCGGCGAATGCGGATGACGGGCAGGCAGTGCCTGGTGTCGCGCGTCGCAAGTTGTTTGATGGTCGGGGGCGGCTGGAACGGGCTCGCCCGCCGGCGCTCCCGGCGATGGTTACGCCCCAAGGTGGCCTTCGGTGCTCCATCCATGCCCCCGCCGCCGCCCTCAACGGAGACGCTTCGCGCCGCTGTGCCGATTCAACGCACCCAAGGTGGCCTTCGGTGCGTGAGACGCAACCAAGGCCGCCTTGGGGCGCAGTGCCGGACCGCTGTCGACGAACCTCAGACGCGCGACACTAGACCCCGGACTCGCCGAAGACGTGCCGGCGGACGAACGGGGTGCGGAACGTGCCGCCGGGGTCGAGACTTCCCGCCAGGGAACGGAAATCGGCCAGCCGCGGGTACACCGCGTCGAGCCCGCCGCCGTGGAAGAGCTTGCCCCAGTGCGGGCGCGCGCCGAACGGGGCCAGGCGCTGTTCGAGCAGCGGCAGCACCGCCTCGACCTCGGGCTGGCGCGGCCGCCAGGTGAAGTGGAACGCGACGCGGTCGCCGCCCTGGGCGGGGCTCAGCCACAGCTCGTCGCCCGCGACCGCGCGGATCTCGGACACCAGCAGCACCGGGGCCAGCCGGTCGCCGATCCCGCGCACCGCCTCGATCGCGGCCGCCGCGTCCCGGTAGGGCACGAAGTACTCCGACTGCAGCTCGTCCCCGACGCTCGGCGTGAACTCCAGGGCGAAGTGCGGGATCCGCTGGTGCCACGGCCCCGGCACACCCCGCTGCGGCGTGACGTTGCCGGCCGGGACCCCGGCGGTGTGCGCCGGGTGCCGCGGGCCGTCGGCGGGGACGGCGCCGAACAGCTCGGCTCGCTCGGCGAAGGCGTCCACGCGGCTCTTGATCCAGACCTGGTCGACCACGTCGTTCACCCAGTTCGTGAACAGGCTGACGCTGTACCCGGCGTCTTCGATCTCGTCGAAGTGCCGGTGGGCGGCGTCCCAGGGCAGGCCGTCGAAGACGTCCTGCCGGACGTCGAACGCGGGCACCAGGTCCAGGCTCAGGCGGGTGACGACGCCGAGCGCGCCGAGGCTCACGACCAGCCCGGGGAACACGTCCGGATCGCCGTCCCGCGAGAAGGTGCGGACCTCGCCGCCCGCGGTGACCAGCTCCAGCGCCGAGACGGCCGCGGCGAGCCCGCGCTGCCGCCGCCCGGACCCGTGTGTGCCGGTGGCGACGCTGCCGGCGACCGTGATGTGCGGCAGCGAAGCGAGGTTGGCCAGGGCGAACCCGGCGGCGTGCAGTTGTCCCGCGAAGTCGCCGTAGCGCGCGGATCCGCCGACGGTCACGGTGGCCGCGTCGGCGTCGATCTCCACCGGGCTCTCGAGCGCGCTGAGGTCGAGGAGCACCCCGCCGGGGGCGTCGGCGATGTCGTTGAAGCAGTGCCTGCTGCCCAGCGCCTTGACGCTCGACGCGGCGGCGACCGCCTCGCGCACTTCGTCGTGCGTGCGCGGCATCACCACGGATTCGGCGGCGTACTGATGGTTTCCGGCCCAGTTCCACTCGCCCATGCCGCCGACACTACTCAAGCCGCGTACTGCCAGAAGTCCCGCATCCACCGGGGCACGACCGGGCTGTCGGCCCCGACCTGGGTGAGCAGCACGCTGACCGTGCCGGTGGCCGGGAGGACGTGGGCGGAGGTGCCGGTGCCGCCGACCCAGCCGTAGCGGCCCGGGACGTTCCACGGGTCGACGGCGGCGATGTCGACCGACCCGCCCATCCCCCAGCCCTGGCCCTCCAGGAACAGCGCGCCGATCTCGCGCTGCGCCGCGGTGGTGTGGTCGGTGGTCATCAGCCGGACCGACTCGGGGGTGAGGACGCGCTTGCCGTCGGCCGCGGCGCCCTCGGCGAGCAGCATCCGGCCGAACGCCACCCAGTCGCCCGCCGTTCCCGCCAGCCCGCCCGAGCCGAGCGGCATCGCCGGCATCGTGCTCCACTGGCCGTCCGGGGCGTCGGCGAGCACCAGCCCGTCCGGGCCGGTCTTGTAGAAGCTGGTGAACCGGTCGCGGCGGTCGGCCCCGACCACGAACCCGGTGTCGGCCATGCCCAGCGGCGCGAGGATCCGCTCCTCGAGGAACTCCGGCAGCGACGAACCGGACACCCGGGCGGCGAGCACCCCCTGCACCGCCGAACACGTGTCGTAGAGCCAGGACTCGCCCGGCTGGTAGACCAGCGGCACCTCACCCAGCCGCGCGAGCCAGACGTCGGCCTCGGGGAAGTGCTGCACCTCCCGGCCGTCGATCTGGACGGAGGACAGAGCCTGCACCGCCGGGAGCGAGAAGTCCGAAGCGAACCCCCACCCGGCCTGGCTGGTGAGCAGATCGGACACGGTGATCGGCCGCTTCGCCGGGACGAGGTCGCCGACCGGGCTCGCCGGAGTGCGCACGA
>Ga0307515_10025104_pt1 | contig 10333 bp, 9 predicted proteins | sample 17_EM_MG_FD_194513 | JGI IMG/M metagenome (GOLD analysis project Ga0307515, IMG submission 194513) | Populus trichocarpa ectomycorrhiza microbial communities from riparian zone in the Pacific Northwest, United States - 17_EM | ecosystem: Host-associated > Plants > Roots > Unclassified | place...
GGGTGGAAGCGTTTCCTCCGTGCGGCCCGGTATTGGCTCCTCACAGGGCGCCAACGTTGAAGCTCCCCCCTCGTGGCTACATTGAAATCATTGAAATCGCATTCTTTTGAACGCGTTGTATGTGATTCCGTGTTATGGGCGGAGGATTACGAGTTGCGGGTGGACAGGTTTACACGTATCACTGAGCCTTGGGATACTCACTTCCTCAAGACGTCCTCCGCTTCCAGCCAAGGAGTCATCTGTATCCCCTTTCATCCCCATTGTTCCCCTGAGGGTGAGTAAGGAGATTCCTTATCGTCGCCGACTGGTGCAGCGTGACCAAACTCAGCTGCGGAAGCAGGCGTATACAGTCAGTCACCAGGTCGGCAGCAGTTTCTATTGGCCGACGTTTTTTCCCTTACTGACTGCGAGAAACCCGAGCATCCGAATTTCGAAAGTTTTGAACTACCTCTGGCTTGTATCTCTTTGTGAAGGAATTTTATTTTTGGCTATCGCCGTTCAGGCATGCGAATAGCTTGGGGTAGTTACCCCGGACGTGGGTGAGTGTGGGGGAACCTTGGAGAAGGGGGAAACCACGACATACGGGTGGTGCGTGGGATAACAGAGTTGGAGTGGGGGCGAGACGATCCTTAGATGTATTAGTCCCCCCCCCCGATGATGATCTGTAACGATAGGAATTGGGGGAGGGAACTCGTTTTCTCATCTGTCAATTTTCGACAAGAGGGTGGGTTTGTTGGGGAACGGAGCACCCCCCCTCCTAGCTTCGAACATGTCAGCTGGACACCCCCATGCAAAACAAGTGTGGGGATGTGGCCCACGGGTCACAGCTGGTCGACAACGAGTCCTCTAAGCGCTACCCTCATGGCTGCGAGATGCTGGTTTAAATGAAGTCTAACTCAGATTTTCAAAATCCTTATCGCGGTGTGAAAGGTTGCCGTGCTCACCAGCTCGTATATGCCATCTGGGGAAGATGGTGCCCCGCAGGTTGGAGGGATGAAAGTTGCACCGCCCCTAATTTTCTACCTTCAACTTGTGGCCCGTCGAGGATGTTCTCCTCCACTTCACTGTGAAGCGCGTTTCTCTGTCCCCTTCGTTCACGTCGTGCTTTCCGCGCCTGATAACGCGCCTGGGATTCGCTGCGTCGGGCGCCATTCAGCTGTTTCCGTCAGCCGATGTCGGAGGCTCGCCAGGTCACGACGTTCGACGGAATTGCTTCGGAAGATCTAGAGGACAAAAAAAAAGTCGTGCTCGTGGCTGCAAAGTGACAGCAATGGCGCGAAGCGGCTCCCCTTTTTTCTGATATGAGCATGGTTCGAACTTTTTTTAAACTTTTTTTTTCCACCAGAACCAAAGTTGATGGGACCAGGATCCCTCTCTGTATTCGTGTGGCATCAAGGGGATCAAACCTACGTACAGAGCGGGATGTACGCCAGTTTTAGGACTACAATCGCAGAAGCTATCGCGCTCTCACTTTCACTTTTCCTTCTGACCATCACGATCCCGGACGCGCGCGCCATCACAATGCGAAAAAAAGGTTCTGGGACGGACCCATTTCATTTTCTGAAACCCATCACGACCTCTGCGCCTTGTTTCTGTTGGAAGTTGGAAGTTGGAAGTTGGAAGTTGGCTGGTGGTAGGCACTCAGGTGATTGCCTGTGACACGTCCGGGAACCCATTTGGTGGTGGCGGGTGCATCACCTCAATCTCCCCATCGCCAATCTGCAAATCTCCATTTTATGCGGCACGTCCAGCCGAAGAGAAAGAAAAGATGGCACCCACGTTTACACTATACCTCTCTCTGTTTGCGCCCGGGCTAGTTCCCTCTAGCACGGGAGGAACCGAACTGAATGGGGACGCGCATTCCTGCGATCTATCAAAAAAGTTTACAATTCAGTGGGCAGCGTACTTCCCTCTTTCGACCCAGACTCAATGGTTGCTAGACCGTACTTATTTTCCTCATGGAATCCAGTGCTTACACGTACGCAGCCAGTGGTCTCCGGCGTGGGAGATGGTACTTCTCCCCGACCTTTCTTACAGTCGGCTGTCCCTTGCTTCTGGCGTTCATAATAGCATCTGTGGCATCTCCTACGTTTCTTCGAATCTTAAACGTCAGGAATGCGTTATCGATGAGTTGCACCATCGGTCTGTGTGCAGGACCGAGAACGTCTTGGAGGAGGGGGGGCTTTGCGACCGCGCTAAAACCGCCACGTCGTCTCTGACATCGTTGTGTGATTTACGGAAGTGGTCTGTACATGCTGTCGGGATTTTGACCCTGGGTTCCATGGTGATCCTCTCGTTATGATGACTTGTTCTTGTTCAATCGAGTTCGTGTCGTAACACCTCCGTCACGGATGGACACCCCCTCACCTCGAGAGGCTTATATCAGTTCCAGCTGTCTTCGCAAGGCGAATGGAACATTCTGCCCTTCACATCCCGCTGTGCACATTTCACCCGTCTTATTCGTAAGTACCCTCTACCCCTGGGCGTCGCGGACGAATCTTGGGGCCTTGTAGGTGTGCTTATCAATCCGTACCTCGATGGGGACGAAAATCGCTTATCTCCGAGAGAAAATCGCTTCCACGTTTTTGAAAGTCAATTCAGAACGCTTCGAACCAATCCCACTCCACGCCGAGGTGCATTCAAGGTCAACGTGCGGTGCCACGAGGAGCACAGGGTGGATATGCAGATCCAGTGCTTAGCACCCTTTGTTCACCATCTCATCCTGTGAACCGCCTTTACCTCTCCGGGACATCCTCGACGCGACTTCCTGGGGGCAGATCGCCCAGGGAAATTAGGGTTATACTGACCAGATGCATGTGAAAATCGAGGAGACCTGGAAGGTTCCGAGCAGCACCGAGGTGAATCCGCTACGGGGGGATAAAAATCCTTCATTACGGCCGTGAAGTGCAAAGCGATTGAATTTTCGAATTGGAGGGGGGGATACAAAGGTATGGGAAAAATTGGAGAGAATGGATTTGGGGACGAGGATGCGACAAAAAAACTATCCCGAAGAAGTTTAGCTTCTAAGAGGGCACTCGTTTTGTCCCCCTGTCGTACCAAATCTAGTGAGTACGAAAGGGCCGACCCGTATACAGTTCTCGAGAGCTCCCTTTCTTCGTGCCGACCTGCATTGACCCGTCTTATCAGAATCGATCACCCAAGGATGGTCAGCCAACCAACGAACCGTGCGAGGTCCGTATCGGAGCAAGGGAGAACCTCGTCCCAAACCACTCTCGTTCACCCAGATCTCAGCTTGCACAATCCTGTGCGGGTAGGTGTGCTTCCTGCCAATCGCATATCCGCGTTCTCCAGGTCCTGGGTTGCGTAATCCGCAGGTACTTGTCCTTGGGTTCGTTGGTTCCTGGCGTTTATGCATAAGCCCATATGGCTTACGACGCTGATGCTACTTAGCGTGATTAGTTGATCAGGATCGCGAGCACGAGCGAGGGCGGTTGATTCAGCGTGAATCAGAAACCAAGTATGTGTCAGGGTTGGCGTCGGTACGGTGGTCCCGCGGTCAGGCATAAGCAAGCTGGTCGATGGGAGCGGACTAATGAACACATGAATGGAACATTCACTAGACTTTGTACGAGGAACACGCACGGGGGCGAAACACGTCTCACGCATCTTATCTGACGAACCCAGTTATGAGAAGGAGCCGGGTGGTTTAGGAGCGGACCTTTCGGTGTAGATGGGAACCCTTCGGGGGATCCTTGCCGATGGTCCGGTATTGTGGAGTGGGCGCAATCTACACAATTGACAAGTAACAAGGTAGGACCACTGCCAAGAATCAACTTTGTTACCACAGGCGCACGGGAGAACGCCGCGAAACCTCCGCGTGTGGGCCTGTCCTCCATGGTGGTACGTGAAGGTTGGCGGGAACGAGACCAAACTAAGAACACCGGCGGCTCCACCCGTTCCTAGTTTCTTGTGTAGCGTGTAGGAGGAGAGGAAATGAAAAGTTTCCTGGACGGAAATGAAGCACCGGCTGGGTGCACGGGCTATATCGGAAGTTGTAGTCCTGAGTTCTGGAGACGCGTGCCTCTCGTGGAGTTTAGCATCGGAAGGCCGTCCCGGTAAAACGCGAGCCGCGGCAAAATATGAGAACTGCCAGGCTTGGTCATCCGGCTGTGAGGTTTCGACCGGCACGTGGGAGATGGTGAAACAACGTGCGATTAGATGAGAGATTCGTCAGCCAAACTGCGTTTGGTAGAAGGCCGAGACGGGGGAAGCCCTACCTGGCCCAGGGAGAGAACAGAGTCGGATTCGGAAACAACCTAAGAGTACGGAGATACGGTCCAGGTGGATGTGAGTATCAGTGATGACAGAAACGCTTGTGGCAGGAGTCCAAAGATTCGAGTTGCCTATTTGGGAAACTGAGCATTGCCGATAGCCAGATGTCAGAAAGAAAGGAAAGAGGTCACTTCGATCAAAGGCTCCGTTTTTCGGCCGAGAGTTGGTTCTTTGTTCGCTTAACCTTTGTTCCCTGGCTACCAAGGCGTAGATGTTCTCAGCTTGATGAGGTCAAAGCTCGATTGGCGCTGTGGTTTAGCGAGGTTTCTACCGCGTGCGGAAGACTGCAATTCACTGGCAAACTGAGCTGGTCTTCCACACCCTCGTTAGGAAGGTTTTGTCAGTCGGGTGGTTGTGAGTGACGCGCGAGATAGCAATTTTCATCCGTGATCGCAGGGTGCTTAACGCCGAGATCGAACAACGGGAGTTTAGTTCGCTTGCAAATTTGCATCCACCCCGCGACCGAGGAGGCGTCATGTCCCCAGGTTCTCTCCAGGAGGCGCTGAATCACGTTTGGAATTTGCAAGTCGTGAAAAATGGAAGGCCTGTGAAAATTTTCCGTGTCAATCCTCCGTCGAACGGAACGCGAGGCACATGGAGCGGAGGAAAAAAAACATTTTTATTCCAACCTGGGGATCTTTTCATCCGCGCCGATTTTCCATTGTGCGTGTGAATGATATCGAAGAACGGAGGCAGAGTTAAGGGCAACCGGCATCAACCTCGCCGTAGTTTAGAGCGAAATAATCTTCTCGACAGTTCCCTGGTCAGATGATTGGATAAAAAACCAAGCCTCGAGGATCTAGGCTCCATATAGGCTGTGGCGGTGGTGAAACGATGAAAAAGATCAAGATCGGGGGAAAGGAGAAATGATCTGTTTAACCATGGAGGGGCAAGCTGCAAGGGTTAGAACGGCGGCCATTGAGCGAAGCGCGCAGATCTGACAGCGGATGGGGGTGTAAGTATCCAGATGCGGTTCAGACGAAGGAGCTCACAACTCCGAGGGTCCTTTCCGAGTGATAAGTTGGTTCCCAGGGTGTGAAGTAGGGTTCCACCGTGTTGTGGTTGGCTCGATTTATCTTTAGAGCCCAGGCGTCGCTGGAGACTATTAGCCATCTAAGTACTAACCTTGATCAGAACGCATTCAAGCATTCTAGAATTTCGTCGTTGCGCTCGTTGATGTGGAGAGATTTAACGTACCGCATAAGTGTGCTCCAAGATCCACAGGAACATAGTCCTGGTGGATAGAATTTGCTTCGGAACTGGGTCAGACTCCATCGGACTCCTCCGAGTGTGACCAGGGGTTCGTCGACTTCGAGATGTTGATAGAGTGCGGGCCACCCTTACTGGCTACACTGGGGATAAACGAATGTTCATAGTCCAGACAGATATCCCCAGTGATTTCGACCGCGTCCAGGAGATTAAACAGGAACGGGATCTGAGTCCATGACGCGGATGTCAGTGGATTCCTGCTCAAATCACATCGGCGGATCCCGGCGGTCGCAGGCTGGGTGATCGAGCTCGTCGGTGCGCAATCTCGACGCTGTCGAGGTTCTCTGTTCATTTCCAAAAAACCTCTCGTATATGCCCTTATCGCTCAGCGCGCAAGAGATAACTATCGGAGAAAGCGCTTTATAGTATAGCCTGATATTATTCAGTCCGGGCGTATCAGCCATACTCCGAACGACCCGGACGAGAACGCGTACATCATACATGATAACGATTCTACTCATACGTTGCGTCAGACTCAGCTCAGCCGCGTCTTGGCTCGGGGCCTTACCCGTTACGTCAATTTCTTATTTGAAATACAGGCGCACCTTTCCGACATGGGGTTCAGAAGTGTGAAGGATCGTTAGCAGTGAGGGGTGCCCATGAGGCTCGAGGTCGATCACCGAATCTTCCACTCGAAATCTTCTGACCATCCGTTCCACTATCAGCAAAACCTCGAGCCGGTGGTCTGACGAGGTAAATTGCTATCCCAAACGAAGCACAATCTGTGAAAGATGTTGATCCAGCATTTAGTGTATGGTCGTTGGAACGCCTGTCGTCATCAGCCTATGGCCATTCACTGCCTCGGCAGTCCGCACGATACGATTCAACCGGGTTAATTCAAAAGTTACGCGACTACTGATCAACACTTCTATACCCTGCTAGCTCGAACTTTCTTTGGGCACCATCCACACTTGATGATCAAGTCATGACGAAAGAACTGTGGGGGTGCCCCATAGAGTCTGAAACGAGCGATACGGGCAACGGTAGGTCGTTCTCCTCATAAGTTCGACTTCTTTGGAACTGACCCTAGGTCTTTTGTTTTGAGTAACAACAGAATTAGATGTTGTTCGGGACGTGCACCGACATTCAGTTCGAGTTAGAACTCAGCTCGACACGAGGGACCCCCCACAGTCCACGAGGTCAACGGCTTTGGCCCGAACGGAGGTGGCGGCCAGTTGGCTCCGCCTGCATTAATCACATCCGGGACTGCCGAGACGAGTTATGGGACGGCACCGTTTATCGCTATCTTAACTCGGCGTGGAGTGGCGTCCTTCAAGTCGACCTCACAACACAAGTCCTCGACAATCCACGTCGCTGCCACCGACGCATTCCTGCCCGGTTGGCCTGTTCGAGTTGAATTGCAACGTATGCACTTGGCGGCTTTTGTCGTAGATATGCATTCCGCTCGTTATTTGTCACTTTCTTTTCCCTCAGTTGTCACGTCGACTGAGGCTAGTATCTCACATTCGTACTCTCGCTCTTTTCCCTATACTCTGACTACTAGCCCAGCACCTCTATCAGGTAGTCTGATACTAATCTAGGTGATCACCATATCGACTGAGCACCTCCATCGAACGGCCCGCAGTTTACTGCTTTATTCTCCATTTTTTACCAGGATTTCATTCGCCTCCTCTCGATAACAACCCCGCTTGTCACCCCAGATCTGCCAGACCCAAATTTACCCCCATCCCCAGTTTTCGTCACCTCTCGTGATAGGTCAGGTCCTGCATCAGACCCAGAAGCCATGAACAGGGCCAATCAAGTTCCCTGCGTCCTGGGGTAGGCTCATCGAAGCTACTCATTAGGTTTGTTACCCAACACAGGAGAGTGGCGCTCACGGCACTCGCTCTCAGTACACACAACTGAGACGAGGGCCCTTTCCTTTCTTCACGCTGTGGAAGTATCGGGCACCGTCTTTTCCCAAAGAGGTAACTATTCCGTAATGTTAATCTCGGTAATTAATACCTGGATTGTACCCCGACGACTCCCCCTCGCTGTATGCCGCAAGAACACGGTTTGCGATATTGAAAATCACACGGAGTTACTGCGAGAGGGAGCTATGACGATCCGTTCCATGTTTGCGTTTTGGCTTCGAGATACGGTGGATAACAACTTGAATACGACCCCAACCTTCTCCAACTCGTGGCCTCTTCGGACTTGAGCGGTACTATACGAGGGTTACGTTGCGGGGTTCGGCCGGTGGGGAGAACCGAAGCTCTGCCTCGTGGTGGCGTGTGCACAATCGACGCATGTTTCGTGATAAGAGATAAGGGGTCAAGTAACGAGAGACTCACGTTCGAGCGCATTTGAGTTCCTCTCTCAATCCGCTTCGCGTTTCTTCGATCCTCATCGGGAGATAACAAAAATAAGTGCGAATATCGTCGAACCTTACACTCGAGCGGTGGGTGTTTGTTATCCCCAATTCTTGCACAGCGCAGACCGACGTATTCCTTGATGACCCGGGCTGTTGGCGGTCACAGGCCGCGTGCACCCGATGGGCGGTGATCTCCATTTCATTCCCAAAACCACCGGGATTTGCGCCGTTAATGAAACTATCATCGGAACTCTTCATTAAGGAAACCCGGTGAGAGTCTGTCGTAAACGAGGAGGTGTAGGGCGTGTACAATGTTTTGAGCACGTTCGTACCACCGGGGACGGCCGTCTTAGGACTCATGAATATTTTCCAAGAAATTATACATTGGATAAGTGCACGGAAGAATACAATGTGAGGTTGAATAGGTTGAACAAAGAGGGAGTCCTGTCCCACACAGATATGCGATGGAAAAAAAAGACTAGCCAAACACATTACGCAAGGTACTTCTGTTTCCATATATCTTTCGGGTGCGCTTTCTGCGTGCTCAATTTAGTCGAGTTGGGATCGTCAATTGGCATGAATGTGGGTTGATTCCTCGGGGCCTGTCCTACTGGTCCGTTCACCTCTCTGTGCAGCATCAACGGCGTGGGCTCGCTTGTTCTTCTCGAGGAAGAGGAGGGCAGATAGGAAGGAATATTGTGCGATGGAACCTTCTGCGAGTGCCCCGGAATGGTCTGGGCTGGGACGAGCTGTCTGGGGTCATGAGCGAGGTGAGGACCCTGAGGATATGAGGCTGCGTGTGGGGCCGGACGCCTTGGAGTATAAATGCTCGGCAGGGCGTTCGTGGGTGCCGAAGCAGACTGTCGTTTCAGCAGCTCGATTTCTCTGGCGGATCGCGATGGAGCATATAACCTCGCCATTTCCACGTCTCTGGGACGTCTGTCCAACCAAGAAGCCAGGATCCCGGCAATAGCTGAATGAACCAGTAAGAAAGTCATGACACGGGTCACGAAAGGCACATAAACTCACCAATGATGACAGAAATCCATGACAACGCAATGGCTAACCGAGCCCCCATACATCTCTCGGGATGAGCGGAGAGAAACTGTTCACAGAAACCACCTCCGGAGGTTGCACGGATGGTGAGACCCGTCGCACCTATCAGCGAGAGCAAAAATATGATGGAGAAACAGGTAACGTTTGGGACCCGACTCGGCTCTGCATCCCTATGCTTGTATTTGAACAACATGCTGTAGAAGATCGTCAGGGTTGGGGTATCGTCGGCAAACGAATTGGTGACACGCACAGGACCAGGATCGCGAACATCACCGCGATATCCATCAAGAACTGTAGGGCTAAATAAGCTAATATGTGGCCGTTATTGTTTTGCTGCAAGAGAACAGGGCATAGTCTTACCTCCTGCTTTCTCGGCGATCATTGCGGCTGCGATCAATGCAAGGATCCCTGCGTGGAAAACCATCTCTGCAACTGTGAGGAATTTCAGTACGCGCTTGTTACACGAAGAATGGAGAGTTTCTTACCCAGCGCAATGGATTTGATCAGTTTTTTCACGCGAAAGGCCATGGTAAATGAAATCGAGGTGCACAAGATGTAGAAGTGTGAAGAAGAGTAAATGAAAAAAGTCAAGGAAAGTGGTGAGGCTCGAAAAGCTCAAGGAGAGGAGGCTTGCAGCGCAGTTGACAGCGGGGTAGGGGCAAAGAATCCGGAGATAATGGGAGAAGAGGGAGCGGAGATCCTAGGAAACCCTTCCTACAGCCAGCTCGCTTTTAAACCGATGGAGGGACCAATCAAAGCGTGCGGCCATGGGTGAAGAGCTTATACGCTACAGGCCATGGCTTTTAGCCGCGAGGGCACAGTTGCACGGCGGAACCCCATCGTCCTCCATGCCAAATCGTCTGTATTTGGTATCACAGGACGTTCCAATATTTGATACCTTGGCGACCAGCCCCATGGCTAGCGGAATGGCAACTCGACGCGGAAAGGACACGGAGTCAGTCGTATACTCCATGGACGGGGTCCGTTATACAGAGGATAACCGGTACGTCCCCTTCTTGTAGGAAGATTTAAATTTAGAGGTTTATGGCTTGGAGATGTTCAGCGCCTCGCATTGGCACTGATGGTGGGGGACATGGTGCGGCTGTGACCGTACTACTGTTGTGATCGACGCGCCTTTCTCCTCTCCAGGTGCCCATGGGGGCATCCAGTCGCAAAGGTGGTCTTCTACATTGAGGACGTGCGCTGGTCAACTCACGTTCCCACAATTTCCGTCTCGCGAATACTTCCCATGTAAAAACTCGCCCGGACCCCTACAACTCGTCGGAACCATACCTTGGCGGATGTTTCGTCTTTGTACTCTATCGGTTTCAATCCCACTCAAAACGACCCCATGGATAAATGGGTGGAGGAAGACATCTCCATTATCCTGGCATTTTGTCG
>Ga0307515_10025106_pt1 | contig 10333 bp, 3 predicted proteins | sample 17_EM_MG_FD_194513 | JGI IMG/M metagenome (GOLD analysis project Ga0307515, IMG submission 194513) | Populus trichocarpa ectomycorrhiza microbial communities from riparian zone in the Pacific Northwest, United States - 17_EM | ecosystem: Host-associated > Plants > Roots > Unclassified | place...
GTGGTAGGACATGGAATACTACAACAAATTAGAAGACCCAGCTGATGAGGAGAATGACATGTTGGATTTGGCATTTGGGCTTACAGAAACGTGAGTTCTTTCAGCATCAAAACACTAAAAGGATTTGTGGGCGTCAAATCAATATTGATTTCTATGTTTTGGATTTTGCAGTTCCCGTCTGGGTTGTCAAGTGATTGCAAAGCCTGAGCTCAATGGAATGCGCCTAGCTATTCCTGCTGCCACTCGTAATTTTGCTGTTGATGGGTATGTTCCAAAACCACACTAGACAACATGTTTCGGCACCAGAAGATGTTTATTGAGTGTAAAAATGTGATCGTCCCAGTTTTGTAGCTCCTTTGCTGTAGTGGATCAATGAGCATATACAACAGTCAAGCCATCCCTTTCCATTGAATATTTTGCTTATCTATCTCAATAATCACCTTCACTAATTCTAAGAGATACACAAACAATGTTACCATTTTAGTGGTCAGCAAAGTTGTAGCTAGACCATCCAATTTTTATTATTTGATTTATCCCCATATTTTACACAATATGTACATCAAGTACATAAAGTCATTCATAATATAGAACATTCTTTCTCAGGAACCTAGTTAAGTTCAGACATAAGAGATGTTGACTTGTTAGCGATTGTTACATTGGATTATGTTCTGTTCTGGTTTTAGTCTAAATGAAATACAATTTGGATTCTTAGCTACTATGATATAAAATGAAGAATTGGCCAGTGGTCACCAGTCCCAGCTATACGCAGGCCTGGATTAAATTTCTTTTGATTTGGAACAACATCTCCATTCCTTTGAAATTAGGCTGCTCGTCGGTGGGAGACATGAATAACACCTATGCTACCAGATTCATTGAAAACTGGCTGCTAATAAACTACTGAGCCTTGGCCCTAGCACCTACATTATTAATACAAAGATTTAGTTTTGCTGAGTGGTACGGAACGGAAGTTCAGCTGAGTAGTACTTATGTGGAGTCAGAGAACTACTCTCTAGATTAGCGCTGCAGCTTTAAGCATGCCAGTGATGAAGTCCTCTGCATGAAATGGCTTTGTGGTGTCGATGTTGAGCTTCGGGACGTTTCCAACATCATAGTAATCAAGATCCTGATCATTTTGATTGCTGCATTCAACGAAAACAAGACGAGCACCTGTGAAACTTGCAAGCCCAACCAACCTGTCAAAGTGGGCGCGGTGAGAGAGCTGTGCGTTGATGATAACACTGAGCTTCAAACAGAGCTGGGTTGAAGAGACTTGCGAGAGAATTTCCAAAAGACAAGTCATCGAAATGTTCAGTTTCAAGTGAATCCTGTAGGACTCCTATGATATCTTCTTCATCAATAAGAGGGAAATTGAGGAACTGGGCCAGTTCGTGGGCTATTCTGCTCTTGTTACTGCTAGAATGGCCTTTCATTGCTATGAGCAACGGGGACTCCGGCTGTTCTTCAATATCAATCCCTGATTCCATTTCCTCTCTTCCCTCCATTTCTTGAATAATTGTTAACTGGCATTATTATGTCCCAGTCCCTGCATCTGTTGCTTATACACTGAAGTGATAGCTAGGGAAGAACAAGACAAGGCTCAAGGAGAAAAGAAAAGGATGGCATCTCTTCAACAAAAGGATTTAGTTACGTTATTAAAGAAATATCCTTTGTTTTTTTAATTAAACATGTTTATGTATTTTCTGTATGGATCTTCTATGACTTGAAACACGAACAAAACACAATAATACAGACATCATACTTCGATTTCTTGCAAATGTTTTCTCCTATAAACTATATAGTATAACGTATAATAATATGTATAATGTATATTTGTCTAGAAGAAAAGTGTGAAAGCAAAAGATGGATGGTCATATCCAACTATATATCCAAATTAAATTGAAAACGTGTGCCGTGTCTCCCACGATATCAAAATTGCTTATGAACTTATCAATCTAGCTGAGCTCGTCAACTCCCTCCCTAGTCCCTACTAGTAGACTCTTCAAAATTGTCAAACCACAAAATCAATCATCTTTCTCCTTCCAACCCTGTTCCAATTCCGGCTCCATTTTAATTATACAAAAATAATTTATTAAATTAAAGTGGAGTTCTTAACCCAAATAAAAAACAAACTATCCTCGTGGAGGCGACAAATTAAATAGTTTGTGCAGGAGTTGAGAAATACTTGCATGCACCGCCTAGTTAATGTAGCTAGGTCTTCTCTCTTTTATTAGAGGCAGAAAAGAATACACGAGGACCTTATTGATCATGTTATGATCAACTGGAATCGAGGATATTAAAAGCGAAGTTGACGATCGAGCTGGAAGAGACCCAGAAGACGGCAATGAGAGAATTAAAGAATCGCCGTTCTTCCATGCGGTGCTGATCTCATTCGTGGCATCATAAGGGTAGCCATGGTCCCCAATGGTCGTAGATGGGATCAACCATCAAGTTACATATAATTAAACAAGTCATCAATTTGATCATAGAAGACTTCTAGGTTGGTTATCTAGGATGGGCAGGTTCTTCAAGTTTAAATTTTTAGTATCGTAGATGTTTTATAAAAGTATTTTCAATCAAAAATCTATTAAAATACTATTTTTTTATATTTAATATTAACATATTAAAATTATCTAATTAAACACACTTCAATTCAATATCTTTTGAGCTAAATGTAATTTGATAAGCATGTTATAACAAAAAAAAAAAACAAACAAACACTCTAAAACTTGACAAATATTTTGGAGTTTTGTTTTCCTTTTTTCTTAACCATTTATATAGCAAATAGAGAGGATGTTTGACATTAATCTGAATAGTACTATCATTTTATGTGGATGAATTAAATTCTAATTGGACAAGTAAACCATAATGCACGGTTTAACTGCTAATTATATTAATTACCATAATCATAAGCAATCAATCATACTTGATAGTGTTCACAATCGCACGCGCGCGTGCATCAAGCATGTTTGGAATAGGGTTGTTAAGCCTGGGATGAACTTCTTGTTCTATCTGATACTTCGATCTTGATTGGAGTTAGATTTTAAAAAGTAAATAAAAAAATAGATAGAAATTGTTCCAATTAAAATCATCAAGTTGGACTTTTTTAAATGTTTTATCAAAACAAAGATATTTTAACTTTTTTAAAAAATAAGATAATGTTTTGGATTGATTTAAGTTGACTCGTTCAATTTATAACCCGGATTTTAGATCGAGTCTGATAACTTTGATTTGGTATCGTGGTTTTAGCTAATTAATTTAAATATTTTAGTTAAAATTAATTAAAATATTAATTTGACAATTTTTTAGTCTTCAAGAACTGGCCACAAAACCAGAAATATCCATCTTTTATGAAGCCATAAAAAAGCTAGAAGTAGCATTTAGCAGCCACAAGGTTATAACAAGTATGCGCTGAGGGTCTTGGCTTGACGGTAGGAGGGGCTTGTCTTCTCCTGCTGCTTTTAGGTTCGAGTTCTCATGTGCATGTCTGTCACTCCCGTGGTGTCTTACATACCCACTGGGTTTGCAGGGTGTTCAGTGGGCCGTGGGATTAGTCGTGGTGCGCGCAAGCTGGCCCGGACACCCACGTAAATCAAAAAAAAAATATGATCCTAATATCATGAGCAATCGAGGATTCAACACAACATTTTAGATGACTCTTCTAAGGTTTAAATTTGAAGACTTCTACATGCATGAGAGCAAAATATTGTTGTGACATAAGTTGGAAGTCTTCACGGATTATACTATAATAATATTATTCCTCTAAATTAATCTAGATTAACTGAATACAATCGTTACAGTGTTTTTTTTACAAAATTTGGAGATTATCTTATAATTAAAACAGGCTGCTGTTAATTACAGATTAATTAATTTTCACATGGAAATGGTTTTATTTGTGCTATGCATGTTTTTTATACTATAACTTTCAATACAAGAACCTCTAAATAACATTTCATCGCTGTATTGAGACATAAAAAAAACATGTTTCTCATATATTTTTTATTTTAAAAGTACATAAATTAATTATTTTAAAACTATTTTAGATATAGATTTATTTTATATCTCTGTCTTCTCAACTAAACACATTTTTATTTTTATTTTTATTATCATCGATCTCTTCTACCCCAATAAAATAATAAAAATTTATAACTAAGTTAGTAAATAAGCAAATTTGTTTTCATGGAAATATTATTACAAAGTAACTAGTTAGCACCCATTGAATTATCAAGTGGATATTAGGTACTAATTAAGTAGCAACCTCAATAACCTCAAAAAAATCACGATCAATGTCCCTATATATCCCATGGAATTCATACTTGTAATCAAATGCATGGCCACACAAGAAAATTCACAAATTGAATTGTATATCAATTCCTTTCTAGAAGTTCATGTAGGACAAATGGACCACAACCAGCCACTTTAACCCCACAAAAAAAGACATGGAGGATATTTCCCTTCAGTTTCCTAGGTTTATCTTCTACCCAGTTGTTTTTTCTTCTTTTTCCTTAATCGGCAACATTGGAATTCCTTAATCATTCAGACATCAAGAATTAAATTCTAAGATATTTATTTGGTGCAGGCAGTTAATTTAAATAACGCTTAATCGTTAATAATTTTTAATTTTGTTATGAAATAAAATTTAAATCATGTAATTTTTTAATTATTTATGCAATCAAGAAAGCAATTCTATGCTCGTTGTACCGTCATTTAATTTTCTAGCTATTATAAAATTGAAGATGGATAATGTGCAGGCAATGTACTCCGAGTTCTATAATTGAGGACATGACAATTAAAAATAATTGAGTCTCAAACTGCTTACTTAATTAAAAAATATATATATAATTTTTAAACGGATTATTTATTCTCAACCCATTTTAGCTTATGAAAAAAGATTCACGATTATTACTTGAATTTGAACTCTCAAGATGAATTTTTAGTCAATAGATCAAGGGATAAATTAATTTATCCGATGAGATAATATTATAATTATTGTAATTAATTTTTTTTAAAATATTTTAAACCAAAACCGATAATACAATATTAATCTTTTTTTAACGAACATACATGCATGGGACCTTGGTGAGCTGCTTGAAGAAGAATTTTATGAACAAGTGGGATGATTGATTTATAGAAGGAACGTGTCAAACTTTGTGTTCAACTGGCAGTGTACATATTCTCCTACTTTTCAAGTTGTCTAGACCATGGCCTGTCGTCTCTTGACTAGGTGACTGGGACCAATATTGACACAAATTAATTATTAATACACAGTATCAAAACTCAATTTTAATCAACCTTCTAATCTCGTTTCATCCCCCCCTAACATGTTTATCCGTAGAATCTTAGAAGAAAAGGTCAATTTTTTAGTCTATATATTGAAAATTCTCTTTTCTCTAAAAAAAGAAGAAGAAGAAGAAACAATGTTGTTCTACATGAAAAAAATACGACTACAATTTCCTAGATTTGAATTTAGTGAATAGTGATAGCGTTTTTGGCCCAATGAACTCTAAGAAGTGATTAAGGTACCAATCAATTTGTTAATTTGGTAAATAGTGATGGAGTTTTCTTCGTTAAAGAAAAGTGAGAGAGAACAAGGAAAAACTAACAAAGTGATTGGTACCTTAATCACTTGTTAAAGCTTATTGGGCCCAATTTCTTCCTTTGTTTTCTTTTTTTTTTCTCCACATTATTCTTCCATCTAATCATTTTTTTTATTAATATAAGTGTTCGGGTTAGCTTACGTGCATCTTAACTAATCCAACGGGCCCTAAAATTAACGACCATGTAAGTATTCAATGACCTTATGATTTGTGAGACTTGAATTGGTGACCTCTAGAGAACAAACTTAGAACCTAACTAATTAAGCTACATCTTTCATAGTTTCCAACAAACTATTTTTATTTTTTTTTAGTTTAATGTGAGTGTCCGGGCCAGCTTGCGCACACCTCGACTAATTCCACGGGCCCTGAAGTTAACGACCATGTAAGCCTCCAGTGGCCATCATATGAGCAACCACAGGGCTCGAACCTGAAACCATAGAGGGAGCAAACCTCTTGGTCCCAAGCTCTTACCACTGGACCACCACCTAGATGGTTCAACAAACTATTTTTTATACTATATAATGAGTAGTCGTGACACAAGGGAGCCATAATTGAAGTCATGTAAGCCATTTGAGCAAGTGGTTGTAGCAGGAGGAAGTAGTCTAAAACATGTGGTTTGGAAATACGACCGTGGATTACAAAAATTTGAATTTGGGCACCATTTTTTTCCAATACTACAATAATAATAATAATAATAAAACATTGGATTGATACGTTTTTTTGTGCTTTTCAATGTTGTAATTAAGTGGACATGGACATGCTGGAAGAAATGGCAAAACCGAAACGCATGCATGAATGAGAACATGGTGGAAAATTTCATTACAAGTTCGATGGACTGACCCACAAACCAATTCGTGTGTTGTGGTCGTGGTCTCATTCCATGGTTATGAGTCTTTTGGAGGGAGGAAGGATTAGGTGACTGTTGACTTTCGTGAAAAGCTTTTGGCTTTTTGATGGATTGGGGGACGTGAATTTTGTACTGTGACGTGTCCCACTCACACCGTCCTGTCCAAATTCAAGCATGTTCTTCCTCTTCTTCTTCTTTTTTTAACAAGAATTCTTCCATGTTTATGTTGTTTCTTCTCCTTTTGATCTGGCTTTATTTGTATAATAATTGCACTGTTACTATATAACTATCTGCTTTTTATCGATCGAGTATATGAATCTCATCTTTTTTTTAATCTTGTGGGGTATTTGAGAATATTGTATGATATTGAACCCAATAAAACAAATTTAAAGTTTATAATTAATACTTAGAATTTTGTGGTATATTTATTAGGAAATTCAAACCACATCTAATTTATTAAAAAAATGAGTTTTCATATATAAATACTCATTTTTTTTTTAATAAATTGGGTTGGGTTTGAATTTCTCACACAAGGATTAAAGATATATATTTTTGTTAATTTAGATGAGAATATGCGAGCATAAAGATAGATTAAAAAATGACTCTATATTTAGGGATAAATTAGAAGTAATTATTAGACTTATAAAAACAAATTAGAGACTAAAACATAAAGTATAAAGATCATTTTTTTTTTGAATTCGAGGAAACCCCACATCCCAGAAAGCGCACTTTATAGGTTCAGGTGAGTGAGTAAAACCCCGGCTGTCTCAGGTTTTTACAAGAAATTGCACGCCCTGACTGTAAAGATGGTTATAGTGTATAGTTTAGTTGCTAATATTCCTTGTAAAAACAAGGACTAATCCACGAGATTTGACAAGAGTCAATATATAATTCCAACCCTTAATTTAAGGCAAGATTGATTTAAGGGATACGGTGATATGATTATCATGTTGGAATACTTTACTACTAGCAAAATGTTAATCATATTGCTTTATTTATTAGGACCATAGTCTCAGTGCTTTTACAGGATAAATGGGCATAAAATAAACTATATTATATATCTTTAACTTAAGAACCATGTGATAGCCGTGCAAGCTTTGGGATATAAACTATATATTTCCTCCTTTGAGATTTAATGGAATTAATTTACAGTGTGCTCTTGGAATCTTGACTCCCTGTATTAATAACACAAGATTTCCTAAGAAAATCTAATTTAATAATTTGATGAACTTTGATGTATTTTTGTTACTTTTTAGATTTTAATATTATTGATTTTTGTGTGTGTGATTTTGGAGTTTTTATAGGCAAGTTAAAGTGCTGACAGTATACTATATATGTTAAGAGTAATTTAATAATTTAGGAATTGATGTGGTTAATAAATAGAAAAAAAAAGGATTAACCTATTTTAAGATTCAATTACAAAATTTGTAAGAACATGTTGGTTTTATTTCCTTTTTTATATATATAACCCGAGGTGTCCGGACTAGTTTACGCGCATCACGACTAATCTTTGGATCCACTGAACATCCTGTAAGCCCAGTAGACGGGTAAGGCACCACAAAGTAATAAGTGTGCATACAAAGATTCGAACTTAGATTATAGAGACGGAAAATTCCTTGTCAGGACTGCTAGACTACAAACCTCGATCAATGTTGGTTTTATTTTCTTAATCAGGGGTCAGATGGAGTTTACATATTATTAAAAAAATAAAAAATTTATAGTGTCTGTCTATATATATTGGGTTTTTTTTTCAAAATAAATTACAGTACACTACGGTCACTGATTTCCGATGCTCACATACATGAATTTGTTAAGTAGTGTGTAATTATTTTTTAAAATAATTTTTATTTAAAAATATATTAAAATAATATTTTTTATTTTTAAGATTTATTTTTAATATCATCATTCTAAAATAATTTAAAATATAAATAAATTAATATTAAAAAAAATAATTTTCAAACCCTTCAATTTGTACGGCACTCCTAAACGAGTGGCAGCCAACCATCTTTGACATTTTATTTTTTAACTTGCTGGCAAAGGCTTAATCATGACTTTAGCGCAGAGAAAATCAGATGTGGGACAGCAACTTTTAGCCGAAGAACATTATACAAATGGTGTTGAAAAAAAGAATTAAAATTGTCTTAGTTTCATTTATTTATGTACGGAAAGTCAAGCTAATATCTTAGACTAAGCGCATGACTATGGACTATGAATATTGATTAGATATGGTGTGTATCACGCCCTATATAATCATTCCACAAACTTAAGAAAATTACATTTTAGTCTTGTAACTTCTTGAAAACTTTAATTATACCCTTTAATTTAAAGTTTATTTATAGGAAATACATGTATTGAATCCTAAAAAATCATGTCTCATCAAGTGCAACTCCCAATCTTATTTTGATTTTGTAAAGTGCCCATTCTTTGTAAGTTATAATCTGATAAGAGAACAACTATTTTTCCAAAAAAATGACAAAATAAATGAAATATAAAAGGGTAGTTAGATCATGAGCTAAACTATAATAAAAGGTTAGAGTTGTCTTTTACTTTTTATAAGTAGGATCAATTCAATTATTATCACGATGATACGACTTTTTTTTTCATGAAATATTTAGGTTCATTTAGAAGTGTAATGAGACGAAGTTAAAATTACATATTGGCTTAATTATAATTTCAAAATTTTTAGTTAATCAATAAGCATTATGTTTTGCATGGATTCTAATGAACTTTTAGGCCTTATTCTTTTAATTTTTTTAAGGGGTGAACGATAGGTCATCCACCACTTAATTCTTTGAGAAAAAAAAAGCACGCGATGTGTCACCTACCCTGCCCAGATTTCAGCGACCTCCGGTTGCTAGAAAATTAGGCAAGTCTGATTCGAACCAAGAATAGACCTTGTAAAATATATTCATAGCCTCTAACAACCTAAAAATTAGTTTCAAAACTCAAAATCAACCTTAAAAACAAGATTTTTTCCCGAGTTTAAATCTACTATTTCAAGCAAGTTTAGGGGGGACACCTTAGATAAATTCTCCCCATCAACACCGAAATCACTTATTTTCATGACTAAAATCGATCTTAATTGAGACTTTCTCTCTCTACCACTGAAATCCAACCATTTTTCTCTTATCTCTCAAATCAAGGACTAAAAAATAAGCAAAATAAAGTTTATGATCAAAATTAAATTTCATGAATTGTTAGGGACTGAAAGTTTATAATTTGCTAAGTTGAAGGATCAAAATATATATACGTTTAGGCCCAAGTTTAGAAAAACCATCTCTTTTTTCTATTTTTTTTTTATTTTAGTCCTCTATCTAAGAATCTTGTTATTTCTTAATTGATATCCTTTAATTGACCATCATTTTCAATCTATAAGGGTGTAATTAGAAAAAAAAAAAAAAGAAGAAGAAGATGAAGATGAAGATGAGGGACTAAAAAAACAAATTATTATGACAATCCATAATGATTTGTCTCTTATTGAATAGTGGTGTAGACTGTAGAGTATTACTTAATTACTGTAATTGTGAGTTACAAATTCTTACATATAATTATATTTTTAAATAGTTATTTTGAATTAATAGCTTCCAGTTTTCCTAAGTGGGATTTAACAGTGAAGGCCAGTATGACATCTAAAACATTGTAAAATCATAGAAGTGAGAAATAATCCTAATTAATAACATTCATAAACTATTTATTTTCTATATTACTATTTTATTATGTTTATCGCTTATTCTTATATATATATATCAACCAAATATTTAAAAATCAAACAAAATTATCCGAACAATCAACAATGGATAAGTCTTCCAACTGTAACCCTAAAACAAGTCCTCAATTAAGTCTCCAAAATATCCAATATCTCAAACATATATATATATATATATATATATAT
>Ga0307515_10025107_pt1 | contig 10333 bp, 10 predicted proteins | sample 17_EM_MG_FD_194513 | JGI IMG/M metagenome (GOLD analysis project Ga0307515, IMG submission 194513) | Populus trichocarpa ectomycorrhiza microbial communities from riparian zone in the Pacific Northwest, United States - 17_EM | ecosystem: Host-associated > Plants > Roots > Unclassified | place...
TGCCAAGCCATCGAAATGGTTGAAGCTGTGGGTTGTCAGCCAATAAAAATCCTCCTTAGAGGTACGTACCACAAGTCAACCAATGAGAATGATTCGAGCCGACAAAGCATGTGTATATATATTAGATATGCAGTAATAGTGTGCTTCGCAGCAACTATTTATTTAACCTTGCTAAATCTAAAGATTTATGTAGGCTTCTGCAGGCCACATAATAACCCACCCATATCTGTAGATATCTGCAGGTCGGCCCAGGTTTCATGGGAGATGGCCTGGGCCGGCCCAGGTCGGTGGCGGCCGTAATTTTGTTGGCCTGTATCTGACCGGTCTACGGATCTGCAGTCCGGCCGGCGGCCGGCCTGACCGCTTCGGAACACTGCCGACGGGCCTAGTAGACTTAGTTTTAGGGCTAACACTCCCTTCCACTCTCAGCGAGCTTGTCTTACAGCGGTGAAAGGCAAAGACAGGAAGACTTTTCACTACCGAGTCGGAAGATTTGAGCGAAATCGGCTTGCTGGCGAGTTCCGTATAGTCCCAAGTTCTACCCGGCACTGAAGTCGGCTTCCGAGATGACGGCAAAACCAACCATTAATATAACCAGCTTAAGAACGGACAGTCTGATCTACAGGGGCAAAGAAGCCAGAACGCCTAGAACGTTATCGTTGTTAGTCGTAGTGCCAAGTTGGCGTTTGTAACGCTGAGATTTCCGGCATTTCCAGGGTTATCGTATGAGGAGGGTACACTTCACTACAATTGACTGAGATCCAGGTAGTCTTCAACAACCTGCCCCAGGTTCCACGAACGGCGACTAGCGGGAAAATATTGCTTGCCAGACAGCTGTTCCGTACTTGGTGTTATCTAAGCTGTACATAACTCGAAGCTCAAGTTTTGTTGATAAGGAGAGTCACATGCACGAGATAACCACAGCCTTCTGAGACTTTGTAAAGCAATAAATAAATTAAAATTAGAAAAAGAGAGGAGAAAGTAAGAGCCTAAACCAAAGAGCCGCAAATTAAGTACCTCGATATTACGGAAAGTTACATTATCATCTTAGCAATACCTAGTATTACTCCAAAGAAAGAGCCGCCAGTCGCCGGACGGGTGTTGACATCATCTTGCCTCGCTTAATTCGAAAGGCTCAAACCTTAAAAAAAATGCCAGATGCACCGCCAAGACCTGCATACCACCAAAAATAGCCCATTTCACGCTCTAATCGTTTTCTGTCATATGTCAGTAATTCGGATTGTTGCTGGCCTAGAGGAGGGTAGGTATAAGAAAAGAAGATTCCGGTATACCTTTCATCCGCCCTGATTCTGGCTACCTGTCTATCTGCCCCAGCGGCACGCGACTCTATATCGGAAGCCACCCCAGCGGCAGTGCGACGAATATGATTCTTCCGTGCCCGACGAATCCCAGACACTAACTTTGCATCCCCGGCGCGAATCCGGTGACTTGCCGATCGCTGGATCGGCGGTGGGTCTGGAAGCAGCGGTGCCGCTAACTTCGGAACAACTCTATAATTTCCGGCGGTGCCCCCACTCGATCGGCAGCGGGTATCGGCACAATCTCGTGCAGCTTGTCAATAAACCAAGTAAGCTCCAGCTCCTGCAGTAGCCCGTCTGACTTCCTCTTCCCCAAGAATGCCCATTTGAACTTGTTGAACATCGATGCATCCTTTTGCATCTTCCCTATTGTATCCTAGGGGTGGATGTTATTGACCGTCGGCATACGGGAAGTTGACTGCCGAATACGGGCACGCGGTCTCGTCCTAATAAGAACGCGATCAACCCCTGCCTATTTCCCCCGCCCTTGACGCCGTGCAGCCTTTTCACTCTCTCGACGTCTCCGAAAAAGCGAACTGCCCAAGCGAGCAGCTCCCACACCGCACCGCGCACATGCGGATCTTACAGCAGTTCGTGCTGTTGGGAGGATCCTGGCGCAAGTCCGACCGCTTGACCCCAGCGGAACAACCGTAACCGCTCGATGCTGACTTTGGTAACAAGTAGCTGATAGTCTTCGCCGTACGATCTAACAGCTATGAACCAATCAATAGCATCGAGGATAGTAGAAAATAAACCGGCTACGCTGAGTATGCCAAGTGTCAGGCCGATAGCTTCTATCGCGGGCATGTTACGCTGTAGATGGTGTGTTAGCGAATGGCTCGCACAGGTTCCAGGTAAAGCTTCGGCTTACGATTGTTGATTGAGAATTGTCGAGTTGTAGGTAACTTGCGAAACTTTCACCCACACCCTCAAGCGTTTTGGATACTTCGATGCCTCCGCTGCAGAATCTACGTCTTGGTACACCTATAAACTCTAGAACTCCTCTCCAAATCTCTTTCTATCACTCTCTCTTCGAGTTGTTGGTTTCGTACGGCCGGTGTTGTTGCTAAAGTTTCTTCTCGGCTGTTGTTCATGCGCAAGTGATTTCTTGGTTAATTCGCGATCCAACTCTTGCTTGGTGGGGGACGGGGGAGACTTGGAGTAACAAGGCTCCAGGTATCAACATCCATGACATGGAGCCTGATGGTGAAACTTGCATGCAGAAACGAGGCGGAGTTCAACTGTTGCACCAATAGGAATAATCACTCAATTATTTAGGCTCCCACCGCTGCACATACAGCTGGCCGATCGGACTGTCAGCTGCGAAGTGAGATGGTTAATATTCTGAATCATGTATTCGAACTCGGTTGTGCCCGACCCGAGCGTGTTACAAATGTACATGGGCCGGAGACATGTTACGTTTCACTACAATGGTCGTCGTGACATTCGACAGAGATTCTTTTGGATCGTCGTCGTCGTTCACTCAACCCACCTAGGGAGGGGTACATGAACGACGATTTGTGTTCAATATAGCTTCCACCACTCTATAGTTCTGTGCCCTGTGTTAATCACGCTACATATAACCCAAGCTCCAGTTTTGTTAATACGGACAGTCACTTACTTGCGAATACGAAATAACCACGTTCTTCTAGGGGTTGTAATAGAAACTAGATGCAAGTTGTAGAGGAAATGAATTGAGTTCATCACATGAAAGGAAGGTCTGAAAAAGTAGATGTCTAAAATAAAGATCCCGCAACTTTAAGTGATGACAGCGATAGCATTACTACAATAAGAAAGAGAAAAGAAAACCCCGTAGTCACCGGATGGGTAGTGACATCATCTTACCTCGCTTAACATTTTCTGACAGTTGTCAACCGCCTTAAGAAGGCGGTGTCAAAAAAAAAAAAACCAAAGTGCCAGATGCACTACCGAGCCCTGCATGCCACCAAAAATAGCTTATTTCACGCTCCAATCGTTTTCTGTCACATGTCAGTCAGTAATTTGGATTTGAGACGGTTTTCTCCGACTACTGAGCAACAGGAGGCTGGGCACGAGTAAAAGAAGATTACGGCATACCTTTCATCTACCCTGATTTTAGCCACCTGCTTATCTGCCTCAGCAGCGCGCAACTGTCTATCTGCGGCTGCTCCGGCGGCGATCCTGCGAATACGGTTCTTCTGCGCCCGACGAACACTAGACACTAATTTGCCATGCTTCATATGGCTACGGCGGCTCCCCAAATTCAGAGACGGTGGTAGCGGCTCCGAAACCCCCAGCGGCGTCCCAGTGGTTAGAATCGCAGTCGGATATATCGTAGATATCCGAACGGGTGCCGGGGTCTCCAGCAGCGCCCCTCCATATAAATGGGCGGTGGGAATTGGCACAAGCTCGTGAAGTTTATCAACGAACCAAGAAAGCTCTTGCAGTAACTTCTCCGACCTCCTCTTGCCGGAGAATACCCATTTCATTTTGCTGAGAGCAGATGCATCTTTTTGCATCTTTCCAGCCCTACCGCGGGGAAAAATGTGGTTGAATGCCATTGCTCGGGTAGTACTGGTCATGGTAGAACTGCTCTGTGTGATAAACCCCCGAGTACTTTTCGAACCCCTAACGCCGTGTCGCTTTTTTACACCTTCCGCATCTCCGAAGAAACACACCGCCCAAGCCAGCAGCTCACAAACCGCTCCCTGCACTGCCGGATCTTGCAGCAGTTTGTGCTGCTGTTGTATTCTAGAATCGTGTTGTTGTGGAGATCCTCCCACTCGTACAAGTCCCACCGCTTGACCCCAACGAAACAACCGTAAACGCTCGATGTTGGCCTTGGTAACGAATAGTTGGTAGTCTTCGCCGTAAGATTTGGCGGCCGAGAACCGATCAATAGCGTCGAGGGCGGTAGAATATAAACTGGCTACGCCGAGTATGCCAAGTGTAAGGCCGATAGCTTCTATCGCGGGCATGTTATGCTGTAGATGAATCAGCAGACAGCTCGTAAAGGTTCCAGGTAAAGCTTGGGCTTACGATTGTTGAATGAGAACCGGCGTGGTTGGTAGGTAATAACTCTCACTTTCGCTTTCAGCGCTTTGGGTACTTTAATTCCTCCGCCACAGAATCTAAGTCCCGGTACACCAATAAACTCCGGAATTCCTCTCCAAGTCTCTCTCTATTGCTCTCTCCGGAGTCGTTGATTTCGTGCGGCCGGTGTTGTCGTTGATGAAGTTCCGTCTCCGCTGATGAATAAGTGATGGCTAGGTTAGGTTGCGATCAAACTCTTGCTGGGTGGGGGATGGGGGAGACCTGGAGCGACAAGGCTCTCGGCATGAACACTCACGGCATGGCGCATGAATGTGAGACTGGCATGCAGAAACGAGGCGGAGTTGAACTTCTACACCTCCGCCAAAATGCGACAGGTCACCTTGTCAACCTCAAAAGAAGATAGCTCATTATTCGAGAGAGACGACAAAACAAAAGTCCGCGTTTTAATCGGAGCATGAAACAAAATGGGATTGATAAAGTCGAGATCCTTTTAGTATGTATCTGTGCGCATTAATTTGTGGTAGTACAAGATACTGGAAACTTAGCTATCTAGCTACAAAATCAGGTAGTTGAGTGATCGTTCGTGATCACCCTCGACACGACGTTGAAGCTGGATAACCTATCTAACATGATGCACACTAAGTTTCTTAGCTCACCTCTGCCTCGTATGAATGTTTTCCGAAATGCAGGTTGGTCGACCCAAAGTGCGGGCTGTGTAAAGAGGGTTGGGACACCAATTGTATTTGGCGTTGTATGCACCACCGTTCCACAACGTCTGGAATACAGTGTCGCCCACCACGTAGTTTGGTGTCTTCCTGTTCCACATTCCCTCCTTCAACACAAGTCGAAAACTACCATCACCACAGCTCAAAAATTCCTGTATCCGACGACACAACCAATCGAAGTGACGAATCTGGAGAAAGGATTCGGTAGAATTATCATCAGCGGAAGCATCGGAATTACGCATAGAGTGCTGTAGAGTGAAGTGCAATCCACGCAGAGATTTATCTTCAGAGGCATCCGATCTACATTTCAAGAAGTTACCAACGCATAACTGTATGCCCAATCCTCACCCCCTGTACTTACTGACTCGATACTAACTGACAACCTTCCAGCTTCCTTACCATGGATCCTATGAGCATCATTTTTGGGACTCTCGGAGTAAGTGGTTTATTTTCAGCGACCCTCGACGCTCTTGATCGCATATCCGCCGCAAAATCGTACGGCTCCGATTACCATCTCTTCATTGCCAAAGTAGCAACAGAACGCCTCCGCCTCTCCCGCTGGGGTCGACAAGCTCTACAGAACGAGCTAATGCAAGATTCCGAAATACAAAATGCAGTGTGTGAGCTGCTGGCTTGGGTGATTTGGATCTTCGAAGACTCGGATAGGCTCAGGAAACGACACCGGGGGCTGAGCCGGGGTTCATCACTTTTCAACCTGGACGAAGTAGCTCCATGAGTATGAATACTGCCCGACCACCGGCGTTCAACTTCCCCCGCGATAGGGTTGAGAAGCTGCAGAAGGAAGCGTCAGCGCTGAGGAAACTGAAATGGGCTTTCTCGGGCAAGAAAAAGTCGGAGAAGTTGCTGCAAGAGCTGGCTTGGTTTATTGATAGACTTTACGCGCTTGTTCCAACCGCAAGGCACCAAATACCGCTACACCGAGTAACGTCCCAGCCGGAAACAGAAGTACACGAAATCATCACCCCTCCTCGGCCTCAAGGAGTCGGGATTCTCCAGCTTTTACCGCTCTTGCCGCCTGCCGAAAGTGATATAGGAAATGTTCTACATTCGTCATTTTCGTCAGGAGTGATGCAGAAACACATCCACCTTCTCAAGGTAGAGTCACGCATTCGACGGACGCGAAAATGTGTCCGTCGTATTATGATTGGGACCGCTGACAGTATTCGAACAAATGAAAGGTGTAGTCGAGTTCGCCTCGTCATAAATTCCTTCTATTCTAACAAATGTGATTAGAAAACGGTTGGAACGCCAGGCAGCCTATTTTTGGTTGCGTGCAGGTCTTGGTAGCGTATCAGGCTCATTAGTTTTTTTTTTTGCATCGAAACAATGAAAACTCAACGTTTGGTACTCCCACCTTGAAACATTGAAGGCTCGTTGATCCTCCGTACCTGCGCTAGTCCACTGGACTAGGGGTTAGATTGGGTTCCGTTTCAAGGTTATGTAACCGCCTCATGATTATGTACGACTCTGCAAATTGTTTTTCTGTTTTTCTACTCGTTTTACTTTCGATCATCATTGTAGATAATGCAAAATACAACCTTTGTCTTATTTGTTCACTGTTAGTTTGGCATTTTTTGCCACGTATGGGTGCGCGGCACCGTGCTGTCATTGATTTTCTGGTGTAAGCCTTCTCATTGAGTAGGTTGATCCTAAGCTGGTGTACCAGCCCCCGCCCGATCCAGGGGGTTTTCCATAACCGTAGAAACTACTGTCAACAACCTTATAAGACTATTTTGATATACGTGACTAAGATGAACGCCTCACGGCTGAAAGCTTGTTCGAGCCTTTCTACTTAGTACAGTGTTCCAGTCCATTCATGGAAGATGTTGTGCAGTGGTGTGACCGGCCAATCCGTGGAGTATCTGGGCTCCGTGAACTGACTGGTCACTTTACGGAGCGTACACACTCCCGAGCTGACCGATTACTTCACTGAGGGTACCATATACGCGCATGCATGTATGTGTACTCAGCTGATCATATGAAATCAAGTATGGTAATCGATATGCTTTGCAGTGTCAATATGGTATTCTTCCTGGATTCTATCGTACCAAAAATATGGATCGGCTTGCCTCAGCAATTTCCCATGAGATTCCGCCATACAAGAAGGGTAGCCATCGAGAACTTACTCTTAGGGACGCTGTACGTCTTCAATCCTCTGAAGAACTGATGCAAGTATGTTGTGCTTTGTGGGTGTAAAGGGAAAGCGACAGTTGAGTGCACACTTCATTGCCATAGCCGCGATAGTGGCGCACAGCGCACAAATAGTAGCGCTTCTACAACTTCATCGGGTACTTTCAATCTTGCACCAAACACAACAAGTCATAATCCAAAACGTTGTTGAGCAAATACGCGAGGACATGCTTGGGGACAGACTGATTCCTGTCTGTTGGACTGATTTGAGTACAATGAAAGACGTTTTCACCATGACTTCCTCAATTCTCCGCATATTTTGTGCTTTGAAAGTATTATATGTGATGTGGTTGATCGCTGCCGCAGCAGAAAAGTCGAGTGAGTACTCTACCGCAGCTCAATGTCGCCGCAAGTTATTCGCACTTGCAGGTATGGGAGGAACGCGTAGGAGAGAGTTGAAACCACAGTATTCACATCTACAGAGTTCGACATAAGCAAGTACAGATTTATTTGTGTTCCTGGTCAGTGTTCTCAACCGTCCCGTTCGACGGCCGGGGACGGCAGTGCCGTCCGAGATCTTGCCAGGACGGACGGGACGGCGCCAAGACCGTCCGTTCCGTCCTAGCATATGAATGACGGCTGGACGGCCGTTGTCTGCCGATGACGGCGTTTTCGCCGTCCCCGGCCGACATCCACCGTCCCCGACCGTCATTGGGCGGTTACAGAATACCGAGTGCTAAGCTCGCCATGTGATGTGGCACAGTGACTGCGCAGCGTTAAAGCCACATCACGTGGCGAGCTTAGCACTCGGCGACATGAGTATATTTAGATAATTTACAATCATGATTGATAATCGAGTCCTAATTGCACGAGACAAGGGTTACAAATAGAGGTTTTGATGAGATTATGTTTTATGTACACTGAGAAATCAACATCCGTGGATGTCGGCAGTTGATGGCCGGGGACGGTGAAAACTCCGTCATCGGCCGTCCTAACCGTCCGTCACCGTCCTCCTCCAAAAAGACGGCGCCGATTCCGTCCTGCCCTAGGACGGACGGCGTTTTGCCGTCCCGTCCCCGTCGTAGGTAAGGACGGATGGACGGGACGGTTGAGAACACTGCCTAGGTATCTATGGATCAGTGTTGTCAACCGTCCCGTCCGTCCACAATATCTGTAGGACGGACGGGACGGCGCCAAGGCCGTCCTCGCCCGCTGAGGACGGCATGTCGGCCGTCATACACCGTCACCGGCGACATCGGGCGCTTACTATTAATACATATACGGTAACTGTAGAGCGCGTGGTACAAGATATAAATAGATTTATCTATATTTCTAGACTCTCGATCAGTAGTAAGAATTCAGGTTCGGATCGAGCAGATGTTGAAGGATCTTGCTTCACAGTCAAGATAGTGGAGAAATGTACTTATTATAACCGAATATCTATTATGTATGATGACTCGCAAATCATCAATGGATGTCGGCCGATGACGGCCGGGGACGGCCGGGGACGGAAATTTACTGTTAACGGCCGTCCCATCCGTCCGTCCCCGTCCGGCCTCAAAAAAGACGGCGCCGTTCCGTCCCGTCCTTAGTGATGTCGGACGGACGGGACGGTTGACAACACTACTATGGATATTTGTAGATATCTGCCTTGGCATAGATATCTGCAGAGATTTACAGATACCTGGAGCTTGGAAGGTAAGTGGTGGATATCTGCAGATACCTGGCTCGTAGACTGCATGAATTAGATATCCATGGCTATCTGCCAGTATCTATGAAGAACGAGAGACAGTAAAGTACTATATATGTCCGATGATTTTCGTACATAGATGAATCTTAAACAACCTTTTTCGATATGCCTTTTAGTAGAAGGGTGTAGAGTTAAGGAAGGGGTGATAGTAGGATATCTGTGTTTATGACTTTAGTTGGACTTAAATGAATTTCTTATTGCATCACGTGTCATTGTCTATATCTATAGTCTGGCTAGATTATGTTTTGCAGATCCGTAGATCACGATTTTCGAGGCTGCCCTTAGCGTAGACCGGCCCGGTCGAAGGCCATATCTAACCGGATTGACCGCTTGGGAATACTGTACCGGGCTTTGTGCTTCGTACGTAATCAGTAATCTGGATAGGTACAGTTCGAGGAAATTCCCATTTTATAATCGTAATTAAGGGTTGGTTCGAGTGTACACACCAAGTAATCGATCGATCAACCGAGTAATCTTTGTGATTGCTTCGAATAACCACTCCTGTGAGTCCCGGAGCAAGTTTGTAGAGGGCTATTTCATGGATTTTGGCAACACGGATCGTCTATATATATTGATAACGCTCTGGAGACCCAACCATGTAACTACAATAACTCTGCCAGTACGAATTCAAAAGTGCGTAAGCCTTGATCGTACGAACTCAAATCTCCTGTAAACACAAAGCCCAGTACGAAGCATAAAGCCCGGTACAGTACTGTGTACAAAGCGACTGCTTACACGCAGGCTATTTGAACGGCTGACACTCTCGGGTATAGCTCATTTGGAACCTTAGCCACTCTTAGTCGGTTGTAGAATTCTTCGGAGCGGAATACCGGTGGAGAGGATATGGATATCTTGTAGATTTAGTTTCTCTAGGGTGCTACTTTGTATTCATTACATATCTTCATAGTCTAGGTGTCGCAAAAAATCTTATATGGAAACCAACTGTTCCTATTTACACCGACTCTGTCTGCAGCGTGTATTTAATCCGTATTTCTTCCCACTTCAACATAGTGCCTACATTCTTGGTCATTTTCGAAGCGCGGCAAAAATCTCAATAATCTACCCGGCCGGGTAGCACTTAGCCCGGGATTGGACTATGATCTTTCAGTAACAATGCTGGACCGTTCAGTACCAGACCAAATGGGTACGGCAAAGCTGCTTCCCCTCCCCTTCCGCATGGCAGGCTCATGATAGATCCCCTCCCACCACCTTTACGGCAATGGTTCTTGGACTATATACCTACAGGGGCCCTAGTCTCTATGACGTCATGACAACAAAAGTCAACTGTGAGGGAAGCAGTATCAATCATATTATTTTATACTATTATTATTCATATAAGGAGGCGACATGTGTCA
>Ga0307515_10025109_pt1 | contig 10333 bp, 2 predicted proteins | sample 17_EM_MG_FD_194513 | JGI IMG/M metagenome (GOLD analysis project Ga0307515, IMG submission 194513) | Populus trichocarpa ectomycorrhiza microbial communities from riparian zone in the Pacific Northwest, United States - 17_EM | ecosystem: Host-associated > Plants > Roots > Unclassified | place...
ATCGCCGCCTTTAACTATTTTTAAATACGGGAAGGTAATAAATAGAAAACTACATTTATATCGCGCTTTGGCCGATTTAAATATACCGTTATACCCTTTAGTATATATAACGGCCCAGGCACCTTCTAAAGCTATATTAATAACGCTTTATAGGACTATCTTAATAACTTCTACTCTGTGTTACGGACGCTTTAAGTACGATGTTATAACTACTTGGAAAAGAGTTAGAAGAAGCTAGTTGGTTAATAAGAGCACGGTCTAGGATAGAGCCAGTAGAACCATATGACAAGGAATAGTAGTACAAGTTAGGTGAGGTAATCTATATAATCTGTATAATCTATAGGATCTGTAATAGAGTAAACAGAGCACACGCATATTATGTATAAGAAGGATTTCATAGGAGTATAGTTGTATATTTAAGGACCCTTAGTCCCTACCTAGATAGTTCCTTCCTTATAGTAATTCTTAGAATATAATTAAAGTTAATCTGTTAAGCAACTACTCCACTAGTTATTATTACATTATTAACTTTATTTATATTACCTATACACTTAGCCTATTAACGAGCCTATTGTAGTACTTACTATAAGGTTCCGTTACATAATCACTACCTAGTTATAGTATTAAATATAGAAAGTTAAACAACATGCCACCAAAAGCAGCCACCATAACGCCATTAACGGCGGCAACTACTTTAAGATTAGGAAATGACACCAGTATAGTAAATACTGATTTACAGCAACTAGTAACGGTTAGACAGTTGTAAGAGATAGTTGATTAGTTAATAGAAAATAATATAATACTCGAAAATAGGATTAATAGGATAGGCGTAGTAAAGATTAAGCTACCATTAATCGAGAGATTCTTAGGAGAAAGATTAAAGTTTAAAGGATTCCTTACGCAGATGTATTTTAAGGTCTTATAAAAAGGAGTAAAGCTACTAATACTTATGGATTAAGTAGCGTATGCAGGATTCTTCTTATTAGGAAGGGCACTTAAATAGTTTAAGCCTTACCTTATAGAGATATAAGTAAATAGAATAATAACTATAAACTAAGAAGTACGGTTTATATTCTTAAGCTAGAGCAGATTCGCGGAACAACTTATATAGATATTTAGAGACCCAGAGGCAGTAACCACGGCAGAAAAAAAACTCTAAGATATTACGTAACGAACCTTAGCAATTAAATACACAATATAGTTCTAAACGCTAGTAATATAAGTTAAGTGGGATAATAAGGCGCTTATAGCATAGTATAAACAGGGACTTAAGGCTAAAGTCTAGGATGTAATTATTCTAATAGAAGATGCGGATACCCTAAGGGAACTAATAGATTAAGTGATAAAGATTAATAATAGGATCTACTAAAGGAAACAGACTAAGAGAGGTTAGAATAGAGTTCTATAGTTATATAAGGCGTAAAGTACGCAACAACTAAAGCTAAGTTAAAAACTATGGTATAGCGTAAAGCTAATAGACCTAAGCGGTACTAAAGAAACCTATAAGAAGTGGAGTAAGAAACTATAAAAACCTAGAGGTTAAGAATCTAGTAATTATAGGACTAAGGAGCATAGGCTAAACCAGGGATCTTAGTAGTAGAAGACGTTTAGGCGGACTCTATAACAAAGTTAGTAGTTTAGAGATAGAGCTTATATAAATTACGGGAAATAAGGTCATTTCGCGAGGGATTATAAAGATGGTTAGAATTACTATATAATAAAGGGAATTAGACTAGTAGTAGAAGATATATACATATAGAGGGATAATAGTATACTATAAGGAACAAAAGAATGTTTAATTAGAAGTTTCGCGTTTTGTTATAATAACGCATGCCAAATTTATAAAGACGCTAAGTATAGCGTAAGCTATTAGCTATAGGAGCTAAAATCTATAGAGTATAGAGGAACTAATAAACTATCGCGTAGACTAGATATTAAAGATAACGAGTTTAATATAGGTAAGATATTTACAGACAATAAGGCAATAAAGGTAGCTTACTAGAAGCATATAAACCTCGGAAAAGTTATATTAGAAGTAGAGACTAAAACCGCTATAAAGTAAGGTTTAGTAACGGGCATTATAATACCGTTAGATATAGCATCTATCGCTTCACAAGACAAAAGGAGTAATATTAAAAAAAGATTAAGCAAGCAGATAACTGCTAGTGCTAGCTTACCACTTAATAAAGGCAAAAGGCCAAAGGCTTAAGATTTTTACAACAAGATAAGAGAGATCTAAGATTCCAAAGATAGGATAAGGATAGCTTAAGGACCTATAATAGACGAAAACCGATAAAGCAGAGTAGTAGCTTAGTTTAAAGACATACGAATAAGCTCGGAAGAAGAATTCCTAACGGTATAAGACTTTTAAGACGAGATAAGTGAGATTTAAGACTTTTAAGATAAGATGAGAACACTATAGACGCTTAGTTAAACTAAGGCGGGAGCTAAACTTAGGTTAAAAAGCTTAGGATTAAAGAATCTAAGGAACTAAGAATTTAGAGTATAAATAAGAACACCTATAAATAAGAAGTAAGGAGCTTCTTTATAGATTAGGGAATCTATAATACAAATAGCAGTTAAACTAGGAGATAGATATATAAACCCAGAAGACTTACTAGGGGAACGCAGTGTTTAGCCTAAAGATTAAAAAGTTAATACTAAGATCAAGAAGCAGAATAACTTTAAGGATTTACTTATAAGATGCGAAAAGAAAGAAACCATAGCAGAATTTAGAGTAAGAATTGCTGTATAGTAAGAATAGAAACTAGATAAAAGATCTAGTACATTAGGACGTATAAGGGATAGAGCGCTAGTATAAAAAATCACTAATAGACCTAAGACAGGCATACTAAGAGCTAAGTGGCTTACTAAACTGGAAGAAGAGGAAGATCTAGGGATCCTAACTAGGTTCAAGGAACAATATATAAAAGGCTATTACAACGCAGTAATAAAGAGATACTTTCTTACGGATATACTATATACACTTAAAGGGTTATATTAAAAGTGGTATAGATAACGATATAATAACGAGTGGGAAGATTTCTATATATAGTTAGACGAGAAAGTTATCTAAGACCACCTAATTATAGAAAAGGCTATAACTTATATTAAAGGAGCCTTAATTATAACGTTAAAAGATTTAAAGGAGCAATTAGAGGACTAAAGAAGTAAAAAATAAATCTTAGTACCTGCGAATAAAGTTATAACGCTTAGACTAATATAAGAAAGGTTTAAACTTAAGAGTAAAGATAAGCTAAGAGTTAACCTAAGACACTAAGCATATTATATACTATTGTGGATAGTATATATAGATAATATATATAATATACATAGAGCACTAAAGGATAAAAATTAAAAGTATCTAATAAGAATATATTAGATAACGGATAAGGCGAAGTACTAAAATGCTAAATATATATATAGTTAGCATCTAGTAGAAGTTTAAGAATAAGGGGGGACTTAATACTTTAACTAGGAAGATTCCTTACGGAAGAATGCCTAGACGGATAACAGTGGTAGGAATATCCTAAGAATATATATCTATAGTATATTAAAGATAAAAAGCGAACTAAGTATTAGCCTAAGTTAGACTAAGTATAAATAGGATTAAGTAACTAATAGTTGGGAAAAGTAGAGGCCTATAGGACTAGAGGGAACTAGTAGTAGAGCCTTAGACCCTTAAAGGAATTTACAGTTAACATCTAAATTTATAAGTAAAGTGGTAAGATTAATAATTTAAGGTATTAATAAATAGTAGAGTAATAAGGAACCATATCTTACTAGTAGTAGTTAAAAGAATAGGGTTACTACACAGGAAAAAGGAATATCCTTACCTATTAGTAATAATTTTAGGAGATCCAATAGCCTATAGAGGAGGTATTATTAATCTTAAAATAAAACCTATTTAGTTAACCATTAAAGGGAGATAAATTAAGATGTCTTTTAATATATTACTATTAGGGAATAATAAGGCAGTACTAGGAATGCCTTAGTTACAGGAATATAATCTAAAGATTAATTAGATTACGGGTTAGGTCAATATTAGAGATACTTAATGCCGTAAGATATAATAATAAACTAAGTTAGTATAGTACTAAGTAGGGGCGACCTATAAGGAAACGGAAAAAGGACTAAGCTATATACTAAAGAGATACCATAAGTATAGTAAAAAGTTATAGTCACTAGAAAGTAAGAAGCTATTAGAGTATATAGTATAGGACTATAAGATAGAGTTAGAACTAGGAATAAGTTTAAGGTTTTTTCTAATCTACAAGCTTACTAAAGAAGAAGGTAAAGTATTAAAAGAGTTTATCTAAGAGAACTTATAAAAGGAATATATTAGATTATTATAATTATTAGTAGGTTATCTAGTGTTACGGCACTAACCTAACGCATACTATTCCTACTGTTAGCTGGCCCACCACTAGCGCCTTAGCGGCTGGCCCTACTATTTATATACAATACCCCCTTTTACCTTCTTCTCTTCTTTATAGCACAACGTAGTTATTCAGTCTACTTCATTGCAGTACTGTGGCAGTTTGTGCTATCATTAATTACGCCCCATCGCGATTATTAATTCCCCGTATCCCAGTTATCTCCGCCCTAGAACAATCGCGACCTACGCGCGCAGCCGACGTGTCCACACGCCATAATCCAGCACAGTTCTAAAACAATCCTTAGTTTTTTCTTAGCGCCAAAGACCACCTAAATAGGCGACATTAATGACGCCAAAATGGCCAAAACCTAAAACCCCCGCGAAGTTTTTGTAGACTTCTTTATATAGACACACCCCAACATTACATAGACAATCCGCCGCTCCCCACTATACCCTAAGACCTTTAAGGCCAACAAAGCTTACTATACCCTTATTAACCATACTAATAAGTTCCTTAGCAATATTAAAGCGGGATTACAGTTTATATATAACACAAATACCGCTAATAAGAAAGCCAATAAAAGCCTTAATGCCCTTATTGCTTCCTAAATAGGAACTATTAACTCCCAGGCAGAAACTATCGCCGTTCTAAAACAATTAACCCCTATAACAACGGCAGCAACCTAGCAGAAAAAACGAAAGTCTAAAAACCCGCTAATATTTAGCGGAAAAGGTACCCCGTTAGAATAATAAGCTAACTTTAAGACCTAGCATATTAAGATTAAAGGAGTCTTTAACCGTAACCAGGACTACTTTAATATAGTCCAATCTTAGATCTTTTATATCTTAGATATACTAGAAGGCAAGGCCTATAAGTTTATTAAGTAGGGCTTAGAGCTTATATATAAGAACCTAAATAATATATCTATATAGAAATAGCCTACTAAGGAAAATATGCTTAAAGAGCTTACTGCCCACTATAAGGTTATTAATATAACCTAGGTTGTAAAAAATAAGCTTAACCATTTCCCCTAGGGTGAGCGTAATTACTAGTCCTAAAAGGGAGAGCTTAATAAGTTAATAGTCTGCGCTAGAAAGACAGACGAATAGAAGGTAGACCTACTTTAGAAGTTTATCTCTCCAAAGATAGAAGAGCTAGTACTTGGACTTAACCATAAAATTAATAATAGCGACTATACAGGTTAAAGTAAGCAGATAGATGTATTCGCTAAGAACCTTATAAACTATATACACTAAGCCAACCTTAAAAACACTAACCACCGCCCACCTACTTAAGCCTCTACCCCTACGCCAACCCTAACCTTAGCAGCGACTAGAGAACCTATAGACCTTAATAGAATCTTAAACACGGAGCGTAAGCGCCGCTTTAACAATAGACTATACCTTACCTATAGCCTACCTAGCCACTAAAAGGACGCTTATAACCCCACTATAACAGCAAACCCAGTCCCAATACTAGCCCGTTAAATAACATAAACTAATAACCGCGGACGTAGCAACCGCGGAGTCCATTATAGCCGCAGCAGATAACTCCCCCCCTTTAACCCTACGGCTTAGTTACTCCAAATAATGCCCTATATAGAAGCCTAACCTATTAATAACGCCTAGAATTAGCGACTCCGCGCTAGCAAATATAAATACGGCTATATTATCGGTAAAGTACCGTCTTCCTATACCCCAACCGAGACTAATACTGCCAGCTAGATAGATACCGGATTATCCCGCTAAGACAGCCCCATACCCTAGTTATTAAAAGGCAGACCCTTAAACTAAGTTATATCTAAGGGTCCAAACTATATAAGGAGGAAAACAAGAAGATTAGGTCCCTATTACTAGACTAATTAGTCCTTTCTATTAGTAAGCTACCACTTAATCTTAGATTAGCAAATAGTAACAAGAAATTAATCCTTATTTAAACCTAACTCTCCTTATTACGTAACCTATGCCCCTAAGTTTTTATTAATATAGTAAGCCTAGTGGACTCCGGTAGTATTATAATGGCATTTACCGACGTAGAGTCTATTATAAGAAAATATAACGTTATAACTAAGAAGCTGTTAGCACCTAGGCTATTACGCCTCGTAAACAGCATCCTAACTTTACTTATTACGGACTACTTTACCGCCCGAATATTAATTGGCCTTTATACTAAAGCTATACTCTTTCTTGTTACTAAACTCTCACCTACTACCCCAATTATCTTAGGTATGCCTTAGCTCTAAAAGCACAAGCCCCGCCCCAGTTTTAAGGAGCTTAAGATCCGCTTTAACTTAGACTACTACTCTAGGAACTATCTTCCATAGGGGACAGCTAATAGTAGCAGGAACGCCCCGCGTAGATACTCGGCACTACTAAGCCTAGTGCCTAGGACTATATATAAAGCCCTAATAGTAGAAGATATTTCTAATAAAGGGGAACCCGTATAGCTGTAAAGTAACAAGACAGTAGAAAACTAGACTACTCTAGCACTTAAGACTAAAACGATAGGCTAGCTAGCCTTGCTAAGACTAAGAAAGAAGATCCGCTTTACGCCGCTACTATTAAGAATCTAACGCCAACCCAGACACCCTTTAAACCCCAACCGCCTAGCCCAATACCCAAAACTAAGCCATATGCTATATACGTATACTATAGCCCGCGTTATAGTAAGGACTAGCTATAAAACCACTAAGACCTAGATAATAGAAACCGCGCCACTATAACGCCTAACCTTGCACCTACTCCCCGCACACCTTATACAAGGCCGCCGCCTAAAAACCGCTCCTAAGAGCCGACTAAGACGAGCCAGCCCCGCCACGACGTTGGGAGAAGACTAAATACGCCCTAATCTGGACAATATTATAAACGTACACGCCGTAAATTTCGCCCAGTTTTATAAATAAAAAGGCGTAAAAGTAATAAGGATCTATATGGTAGAGCTAATAAAATTAGTAGAATAAAAAGAACGGAAACAATTAATAGATAAACTCCCTACTAGACTAGTTAAAATACCAGACCTAATAGAGGAATTCTTTTACCGCTTAGTTAATGGTAACTATATAATAGAAGAAGCCTATAAGGTCTTCCCTAGTTATTTTTACCGCTTCCTTAAGGAAAACCTCCAGACTACAAATACTAAGTTCCTCTGCCGCAAAGTTATAGATATAAACGTTAAAAAGTTTATAAAAGGCAAGCCCGCTCTAACTAGGGACAATATTATATAACGCCTTTTAAGGGAACACAGGCACTATATTAAGGGGTTTCTCCCAAAGAATGCTAATAAGCTCCCACTATATCGCCCATGGGACCATAAAATCAAAATTATGCTAAGAAAGTAGCCCCCGTACTATAAGAACCGCCTACTCTCCCCTACTAAGCTCCAATACGTTAAGAAATGGATTAATAAGATACTTAATAAAGGCTTTATCCGAGAATTAACGTCCCCTGCTATAGCCCCGCTCCTACTCGCTGCCAAGCTAAAAGGAGGGGTAAGGATCTGCCACGACTATAGAGGACTTAATAACGTTACTGTTAAAAACTAATACCCGCTCCCGCTTATCTGGGAGACACTTAATACCCTATACGGCGCCAAATTCTATACTAAGCTTAATATTATCGCCGCGTTTAATAGGATCCGTATTACTAAGGGCCATAAATAGCTTATAGCATTTATTACCCGCTTTAGGCTCTACGAGATACTAGTAACCCCATTTAGCCTTTATAATACCCTAGCTATATTCTAAAACTACATTAACCACATTCTTTATAACGCACTAGACGACTATTACACAGTATACCTTAATAACATCCTTATATTTTTTAAAACTTAAGCTAAGCATACTAAGCACGTTAAAGAGGTAATTCGCCACCTTAGAGCTGCCGGCCTCTAAATTAATATTAGTAAGTTAGAGTTCTATATAATAAAGATAAAGTACCTTAGCTTAATTATTTTAATAAAAGGAATAAGTATAAACTCTAAAAAGGTCTAAGCCTTATAAATATAGGAGAACCTAACCTTAGTTAAAGAATTACAGCAGTTTCTTAGATTTGCAAACTTTTACTACAGATTTATCTAAAGTTATTCTGCTGTTACTATACCTATAATAAAACTTCTAAAAAAAGACGTTGGATGGCTATGGGGACTAGAACAAGCTAAGTTATTTAAGGCCCTTAAGAGAGCCTTTACTTTAGCACTAGTACTAGTATACTACAACTATATAAAGAAAACAGTGGTAGAGATAGACGTATTAAATTAGGCTTTTGGCGGAGTCCTTTCCTAGTATAATAATAATGGTAAACTAAGACCGGTCGCATTCTTCTCCATAAAGCACTCTGCGCTAGAGTATAACTATAAGATCTATAATAAAGAACTCTTAGCTATTATTAAGGCTTTAGAAGAATAGTGTCCTAAGCTATAAGGGACCGAGGAGTTATTTAAAATTATTACTAACTACAAAAACCTATAGACGTTTATAACTACTAAGCAGCTAAACTAATGCTAAGTCTAGTAGGCAGAGTTCCTTTTATAGTTTAACTTTGTGATTATATACAGACCTAGTAGTAAAGCTACGCTCCCTAACGCCTTAAGCTAACTACTAGGAATAAAACCTAAGGACGCTAATAATAAACGCCTCCGCCACCGAGCCCAAGTTATTATACCGCCCTAGAAAGTTAACCCTATAATCTTAGAAGAATTACTATATAAGTCCTATAACTCTAACGACGTAGAGTTTATAGCCGCTCTAGACCCTAAAATAGCCGAAAAGTCACTAGATAAGCTAATCTGGTTAGGATACTAGGAGAATAAACTCGTAAGAGATATAGTAGCGGCCCTACGTAATTAGAAAGCTCGCCATTAGCTAAAGAAGATTAAGAAATTACTCTATTGCGATAAGTTAGAATATAGTATTATTAACGGACAGATCTACTTCCGCTAACGCCTCTTCGTCCCTAATACCCTAGACCTCCACCTAGAAGTTATCTATCGCTCTTATAGCAGCGGCCCCGCTAGTTACCCTAGCCGGGTTAAGACTCTTAACCTCTTAAATTAAACATACTAGTAGCCAGGAATCTCCCAGTTCACGGCTACCTTTGTTAAAGACTATACCCTATACTTTCGCACTAAAACCCCCCGTTCTGCCCCGCCCGGTTTCCTAAAGCTACTAAAACTACCCGCTCGCCTATAGACCAATATTTTAATTAACTATATTATAACGCTGCTAGTATACTAACGCTACGGCAAGGCATATAAATATATCCTTATTATTATAGACTACCTAACTAAAATATAACACCTTATTCTAGTAATAGGACTCTTAATAAAGGAGCTAGTTAATAGCTTTGTTAATAATATATATAAGCTCCACGGTGTACTAAGCACAATTATCTCTAATTACGGCATATAATTTATCAGCGACTTCTAGCAATAACTAAGTAAACGCCTTAAGACAACCTTATAACTAAGCTTAGCCTAGCACCTAGAAACGGACGGCTAAACTAAAATTATTAACGCTGCCGTAAATAAGTACCTCCGTGCTTTTGTTAGCTTTATATAGGATAATTAGGTTAACTACTTACCGCTTACTAAGTTTGCTATAAATAACTAAGTTAACAAGAGCACAGGCATCTCCCTATTTTTTACTAACTATGGCTTTAACCCTCGCCTCGGAATCGAGCCTGCTAGCCCTTACCTACCGACACTATTAGCATAAGCAAAGAAGGAGTTCTTTTACGCAGACTCTATAGCTAACCGCTTTAAGCGGATATTAATACAGCTTAAGGCCCTAGCCTAGATTTCACAGTAACGCTATAAAGATAATACCAATACCCATAAGAACGAGAGCGCGTTATTCTACGAAGGTAATATAGTTATAGTTAGCTTAGAAAATATAAAGATAAATAGACCTAAGAAGAAATAGGACGATAAATGGGACGGCCTGTACCCCGTACTTGCAG
>Ga0307515_10025110_pt1 | contig 10332 bp, 7 predicted proteins | sample 17_EM_MG_FD_194513 | JGI IMG/M metagenome (GOLD analysis project Ga0307515, IMG submission 194513) | Populus trichocarpa ectomycorrhiza microbial communities from riparian zone in the Pacific Northwest, United States - 17_EM | ecosystem: Host-associated > Plants > Roots > Unclassified | place...
TCCTCGGAGGAGGCGTCGGCGCGATGACCACTGCGTTCCATCTGACCAGCGCCGCCGATTGGCGGGATCGCTACGAGGTCACGGTGTACCAGCTGGGCTGGCGGCTGGGCGGCAAGGCGGCGAGCGGCCGCAACCGCGCGCGCGCCGACCGGATCGAGGAGCACGGCCTCCACCTGTTTCTCGGGTTCTACGACAACGCGTTCGCGATGATGCAGGCGGTGTACGACGAGCTGAGCCGGCCGCCGGACGCGCCGCTGGCCCGCTGGGACCAGGTGTGGCGGCCGCGCAGCTACTTCGTCCTCGAGGAGGATCTCGGCGACCGCGTGGTGCCGTGGCAGTTCGACTTCCCGCGAAACAGCGGCGTGCCCGGCCAGGGCGGCGAGCTGCCGACGCCGTGGCAGATGCTGCAGATCGTGCTGGGCTGGGCGCGGCGGATCTTCGAGGGCACGAGCGCGTCGCCCGACGAGGCCACGGTGTCCGAGGGCCGGCTCGGCGTGGTCGTGAACCGCACCGCGGAGCTGATCGCCGCGGCGCGCGGCTCGCACCTGGTGGCCGACCTGCGCCGCCTGGTCCACGCGGTGGCCGACGTGTTCGCGGATGCGACCGAGGCGGTGGTCGCCAACACGTTCCTCCACGCGGCCGAGCACCACGCCGTCCGCCAGCCGGACGATGCGCGCGACCACCGGGGCCACGACCACGAGGTCATCAGCTGGCTGCTGCGCGAGTTCATCGCCTGGCTCAAGCGCCACTGGCCGGCCGAGCTGCGCGCGCGGACCGAGATCCGGCGCCGCCTGGTGATGCTCGACATCCTGATCGCGACCGCGATCGGCATGATCGCCGACGATCTGCTGGTCCCGCCGGTCGACTGGTTCAAGATCGACGAGCTCAGCGCCGAGGACTGGCTGGTCAAGCACGGCGCCGAGCGCGCGTCGGTCGAGGCGAGCCCGAACTTGCTGTTGCGCGAGCTGGTGTTCGCGCGCGGCCGGGGCAGCGGCGTCGGGGCCGGCACCTGCCTGCACTGGACGCTGCGCATGATGCTGACCTACAAGGGCGCGTTCGCGTACGAGATGCAGGCCGGCATGGGCGAGGCGATCTTCGCGCCGCTCTACCAGGTGCTGTCGGCGCGCGGCGTGCGCTTCGAGTTCTTCCAGGCGGTCGAGGACCTCGGCACCGGCCGCGACCAGGACGGCAACCCGGTGATCGAGGCGATCTCGATCGCGGTGCAGGCCGAGACCCGCGGCGGCGCGCCCTACCGGCCGCTGATCGACGTCGACGGCCTGCCGTGCTGGCCGACGGAGCCGCTCCACGATCAGCTGGTGCAGGGCGACGAGCTGCGCCGCTCGGGCGAGAACCTGGAGAACTGGTGGACCCGCTGGCCGCCGGTGGCCAGGCGCGTGCTGCGCCGCGGCGAGCACTTCGACGACGTCGTCCTGGGCATCTCGCTGGGCGCCTATCCCTACATCTGCAAGGCGCTGATCGCCGAGACCCCGGCGTTCGCGCGCATGGTCGACGCGGTCCGGGTCACCGAGACCCAGGCGGCGCAGCTCTGGCTGCGCTCCGATCTCGCGACGCTGGGCTGGCCGCTCGGCCCGCGGCCGGTCATCGGCACCTACCGCGAGCCGTTCGACACCGTCGCCGACATGAGCCACCTGCTGGCGCGCGAGCGCTGGCCCGCCGGCACCGCGAGGAATCTGATGTACCTCACCTCGCAGCTGTCCTGCGACGGGCCGACGCCGACGCCGGCGCGCAGCGAGTGGCGCTATCCGATCGATCAGCTCGATCGGGTGTGGCGCAACCTCAACCGCTGGCTCGAGGCCCACACGGCCGGCCTCTTGCCGCACGCGGTGTCGGCCGCCGGCGCGCTCGACTGGGACCAGTTCGTCGACGTCGCCGGCGCCACCGGCCCCGATCGGCTGCGCGCGCAGTACTGGACGGCGTGCTGGAACCCGTCGGACCGCTACGTCCTGTCGGTGCCGGGCAGCGCGCGGGCGCGGCTGCCGTCGGCGGGCACCGGCTATCGCAACCTGGTCATGGCCGGCGACTGGACGCGGACCGCGCTCGGCGCCGGCTGCGTCGAGGCCGCGGTGATGTCGGGGATGCACGCGGCGCGCGCGATGTGCGGCACCCCGGCGCAGATCGCCGGTGATCACCTGCCCGATGGAGACGACATGCCGCCCTCGTACGATCCGCCGCCGCCGCGCGCCCGCTACATCGAGATCGACGGCAACAACACCCCGCGGCAGCCCTACGCGGCGCAGAACGTGACGATGTACAGCTTCGCGCTCGAGGCCGATGTCGCGCGGCTGCAGGCGCTGTGCGATCAGCAGCTGAACCTCGGCGGCCCGGTGGTGTATCGCCCGCTCGGCCCGTTCGTGTTCTTCGTCGCCGCGACGATGGGCCCGATGTCGCCGGCCAGCCCCGCGGCGTGGCTCGACGAGAAGGACTTCGGGTTCTGGGTCCCCGTGGTGGCCGGCCGCCGCGACGTCGCCGGCGAGTTCCACGCCGAGCGCACCGCGTTCTTCCTGCCGTACGTCTGGGTCAACGAGCACCTCGCGGCGCAGGCCGGGCGCGAGGTGTTCGGCTATCCCAAGGCGATCGGCCGGCTGCACAACCCATCGCCCGGCGATCCGGCGGAGTTCTCGGTCGACGCGCTGGTCGTCCCCGAGCTCGGCCCGCCCGGCGCGGGAGCGTCGCGCTGGCAGTGGCAGCGCCTGGTCACCGCGTCGCGCCGCGGCGGGCAGCCGTGGGCCACGCCGGGCGGCGGCCTGGGCTCGATCGCCGAGCTCGGCGCCACCGTCGCGGCGGCGCTGATCCGCGAGATCGGCGATCACGCCCTGCCCGCGCCGACCTGGGCGCTGCTCCGGAGCCTGGGCCGCGACGTGCTCGGCCTCGAGGTCCCGATGGTGTTCTTGAAGCAGTTCCGCGACGCCGCCGACGGCCGCATCGCCTGCTACCAGGCGATCGTCGAGGCGCCCAACCGGATGACGCATGATCCGGTCGAGGCCGGCGTGCTGCACGGCGACTGGGAGCTGTCGATCGCCCAGTTCGCCGATGTCCGGATCGCGGACCGCCTGGGCCTCGGGCCGCGCGCCGCCGACGGCACGCTGCGCGCGATCCTGCACTTCTGGGTCAGGTTCGGGTTCACCGCCGAGCCCGGCCGCGTGGTCTGGCGCGCGGTGTAGCTGCCGGTCAGCCGGCGTGATCGAACACGGCGCCGCTCGCCGCGTCTCCCGCGGTGAACATCACGGTGGCGCCGGGCACCACGGCGACCTCGCCCCAGCCGGCGACGCGCTCCTGGTCACCGTCGGGCACGGGGTACACCGACAACCTCCACGCGCCCGGCGGCAGGCCGCACTGGCGCGCCACGTCGGCGACCGTCGCGCCGCCGGTCAGCGTGAGCGCGTAGCTCTCGAGCTCGTCGTCGGGTTCGCCCACGACGTGGACCCAGACCGTGGCGGTGTCCGTCGACAGCAGCAGCTCCACGGGGATCTTGCCGGCGAGCACCGGGTACCACACGGTGGAGTCGACGATCGAGATCACCAGCTCGCGCAGCCGCGCCGGCGGCGTGCGCCCGAGCTCGCGGATCGCCGAGAGCATCATCACGAACGGGTACAGGGCCGGCCACGGCCGGCTGCCGCCGGCGGCGAGCAGCGTGATGGTGGCCGACTCGAAGCCCTCGCGATCGACGCACGCGACGAATGCCTTGAGCGCGGTCGGGATCACCAGCAGGTGGCGGCGGTCGACCTCGGCGCCGCGATCGCGGGCCGCGATCGCGAACAGCTGCGGCTCCGCCGCGTGGCGGTAGATATACCCGTCGTCGTCCTGCGCCAGCCACTGGCCCCACGCCGCCTCGGCCACCCCGGTGACCTGCAGCGCCGCCTTCGCCTTGTGGCCCAGGATCGGCCCGTCTGCACTCCGGCCCACGCTGACACCGATGCACTCGGCGCTGCCGCGCGGGCGGCCGACCGCCTCGCGTCGCAGCCGCAGCGTGAACCCGCCGTCGCCGGACGAGAACCGGAACGCGAGCTCGTGGGGCGCGCAGCTGAACACCCGATCGCGCTCGGCGGGGGTGCGGCGGCTCGACACGTTGCTGCGCAGGCGCGCGAGCAGGGCCGGGATCGCCGTGTGATCGGCGACGAACAGCGGCTCGATCCCGAGCCGCAGGCGAAAGAACGCCGCGTCGACCGCGCCTCGCTGACTGTCGTGAAACACCGCGTGGTGGGTGTGCGCGCTGGGCCCGTGATGATGGATGATCTCGCTGAACAGGTTGATCAGGTAGTCCTCCTGGACGCCGGAGCCGAGGAACAGCAGCGAGCGGCGCCGGAACACCTCGGCGACCGCGCGGCGCAGGTGGGGCTGGGCGTTGATCACGGCCTGGTACTGCTGGTGGCCGATGACGACCTCGCGCTCGAGTCGCTCGGCCCGCGCGGCCTCGATCGGGGTCTGGGTCAGCGCTCGCCCGCCGAGGAAGCCCTGCAGCGCCCACAGCACCGGCGGCATCACCACGTCGAGCGATCGCAGGACGGTGTGGCAGTCCTGGACGCTCTGGCCGGCGAGCTCGTAGAGCGGTGGGAGCATCGCCCGGCGCTCCCCCGCGGCGATCGCCGCCGCCCGCCGTGCGTGCGCCGCCCGGAGCAGCAGATCGTCGTAGTTGGTCGACATCACGAGTGGCCAGTGGATCTCGGCCAGCGCCGCGGTCTGGTCCGGGATCCGTGAATCGTCCGTGCCGCGCAGCGCCTCGCGGCCGGCCTCGGCCAGCGCCTGGCGGCCCCGCGCCTTGAGCCGTCGCACGCACAGATCCGCGAGCCGGTAGAGCTCGGTGCTCGGTGCGCGCCCCGCGTCGAGCTCGCGCTGCAGCTCGGCCGGTACGGTGTGGTTGGCGCGCCGCGCCAGGCCCAGCACGAACGGGATCCAGGCCGCGCAGGCCGGCCGGCTCATGCCCGAGCCGATGAACGGCACGAGCACGCCGCGCCGATAGTAGGTGAGGAGGCGCGGCAGCGCTGCTTCGATGTCCATGACGTCCCTCCGGGTCCCGCGAATCCCCGCGAGCATACGCCCGTGCCAGCGTGTGGCGCATCCGCCCGGCGAGCGCCGTCGCACACCCGTCAAGATCGCGTCAGACAATCGACGGGATCACTGCCCTGCTCGTCGGCGCATGCTCACAGTGGCTTTACAGTGGCATTCATGAAGCGACGACCGACGAGACGGCGGTTCCTCCAGGGCGCGGCGGCGGCCGGCGGTGCGATGCTGCTCGGCGCCAGGCCCGCGCGCGCCGGCCTGCTCGACCTGCTGCCGTTACCCCAGCTGTCCGGGATCGAGCACATCGTCGTCGTGACGATGGAGAATCGCAGCTTCGATCACCTGCTCGGCTGGCTGCCCGGGGCCAACGGCCGGCAGGCCGGGCTGCGCTATCCCGATCCGGGCGGCGCCATGCACCCGACGTTCTCGCTCGCGCCGACGATCGGCTACCAGGGCTGCAACAACCTCGATCCGGACCACAGCTGGGAGGGCGGACGGATCCAGTACAACGGCGGCGCGATGGACGGCTGGCTCCGGGCCCACAGCGACGTGTTCTCGATCGGCTACTACGAGCGCCGAGACCGGCCGTTCTTCAACGAGCTCGCCGCCGGGTTCACCGCGCTCGATCACTACTTCTGCTCGATCCTCGCCGAGACCTTCCCCAACCGGTTCTTCCTGCACGCGGCCCAGACCCCGACCTTGCACAACGTCGGGACAACCTCGGGCATCACCGATCCACAGACCATCCCGACGATCTGGGATCGCCTCGCCGCGGCCGGGGTCTCGGCCCGCTACTACTTCTCCGACGTGCCGTTCCTCGCGCTGTGGGGCGCGAAGTACCTGCCGATCGCGCGGCCGTACGCCGAGTTCCTGGTCGCCGCCGCCGCCGGCCTCTTGCCCGCGGTGTCGTTCGTCGATCCGCGGTTCCTCGACGAGAGCTCGGGCAGCTCGGGCGACGACCACCCGCACGGCGACCTCCGCGTCGGCGACGCGTTCCTCAGCCAGACGTTCGCCGCGGTGGCCAAGGGCCCGGGCTGGGCGAACACCGCGTTCATCGTCACCTACGACGAGTGGGGCGGGTTCTTCGATCACGTCGCGCCGCCGCGGTCGGTCGCGGCGAACGCGGTCGATCCGCCCGACGCCAGCGGCAACGTGCTGCTCGGCATGCGCGTGCCGGTGGTCGTCGCCTCGCCGTGGACCCGCGCCAGCGGCCATCCCCGGATCCACTCGGCGCTGTACGACCACACCTCGATCCTCAAGCTGATCGAGTGGCGGTGGAACCTGCCGCACCTCACGCCGCGCGACGCGCCGGGCTCGAACATCACCAACCTCGTCGAGGCGTTCGACTTCGCGCGCCCCAACCCCGCCGTCCCGCCGCTGCCGCTCTTGCTGACGCCGGTGGTCGAGACCTGCCTGCCGTCGCCGCTGCAAGATCAGTGGGATCGACTGCGGCGCTCGCCGCTGATGGCCGGCTGGCGGCTGTAGCTGGCCGGCCTTGCGCGGACCATACGCGGATATTTCCATCGCGATCGGCGTCATCGCCGTCCTTGGCGCGACCCGCCCGGTGTACCCTGGCCCGATGCTGGCCGCTCGAACGCTGCGTGTCCTCGTCCTGCTCGTCGCCGCGGCGAGCTGCAAGTCATCGACCGGCGACGACACCGAGATCGATGCCGGCGACCCGCTCATCATGTTCGAGGACTTCACGCCGGCGTCGTGGAGCCTGTCGATGACCGGCGACCGGGCGCAGCTGTCGATGACCGACGCCACCGGCGCCACGGCGTGCGGGCTGTCGGTCGACCACCAGCGCACCCTGGGCACGGCCGGCGTGCAGGTCATCCTGCACCTGCCCGACCCGGCGACCGGCCCCTGCCCGTCGGGGAACTACACGATGAAGGAGTGCCCGACCACGCTCGGCACCGCAGCGTACGTGCCCGCGGGCTGCGTGTTCTATCGCAAGTGGGACGCGCAGGGCAAACTGGTCGGGATCGCGTCGACGCTCACGGGCAATATCACGGTCGTCGGCAGCGCGACCTCGTGCACGTTCCAGGTCCGGCTCGGCTTCCGGAGCACCGGCAGCTCGTTCGGCGAGACCCTGAACCTGACCAACGGCGCCAGCGCGCAGCCGTGGTGCAGCAACTGATCGGCGATCAACCGGACGACTTGTCCTGGCCGAGCACCTCGGGCTCGAGGTGGGCGACGCCGCGGACGTCGATCTGCGACCGGACGTAGAACGTCTTCGCCGGGGTCAGCGTGTCGTAGTTCTTCTGGATGTCGTAGCGATAGACGTAGACCCCGAAATGGTAGGTCCCGGGCGCGAGGTGGACTCGCAGCGCGATCCGGGCGGTGAACTTCTCGCCCGCCGCCAGGCTCACGGTCTCGGCGCCGAGCCGCTGGGTCGAGGTGTTGAACACCTCGTACATCTCCTCGTCGCGGCACTCGATCACCACCGCGAGCCGCTCGGTGGCGCGCCGCGCCGTGACCTCGACCTCGGTGATCATGCGCTGGCCGGCGTCGAACTGGACCGCCTCGGCGCCGGCCTCGTCGCGCAGGCCGACCCGCGAGATGTAGACGTCCTTGGTCGGATCCTTGTCGGCGCCCTCGGTGCCGCGCTCCATGTAGGTCTTGACGACCTCGGTGACCGGGCCGATCGCGCTGACCGTGCCGTGATCGAGCAGCATGCCGCGCTTGCACAGGTCGGCCACCGCGCGCAGGTTGTGCGACACGAACACCACCGTGGTGCCGCCCTTCATCACCTGGCGCATCTTCTCGACGCTCTTGCGCTGGAACACGAAGTCGCCGACCGACAGCACCTCGTCGACCACCAGCACGTCGGGCTCGACGTGGGCCGCCACCGCGAAGCCCAGCCGGGCGTACATGCCCGACGAGTAGCGCTTGACCGGTGTGTCGAGGAAGCCTTCCAGCCCGGAGAACTCGACGATCGCGTCGAACTTGGTCCGGATCTCGGCCCGGCTCATGCCCAGGATCGTGCCGTTGAGGTAGATGTTGTCGCGGCCGGTCAGATCGGGGTGAAACCCCGCGCCGACCTCGATCAGCGCCGACAGCCGGCCCTTGACCACCAGCTCGCCCGAGGTCGGCACCAGGATGCCGCACAGGTGCTTGAGCAGCGTGCTCTTGCCGGCGCCGTTGTGGCCGATGATGCCGAACGCCTCGCCGCGCTCGACCTGGAAGTTGACGTCCTTGAGCGCCCAGAACTCGCTCTTGTCGAGGCCGCCCTTGACCGCGCGCCGGGCCAGCGCCGGCACCAGGTCGCGCAGCGAGGTGTAGAGCTCGCCCTTGCGGAACTTCTTGTGGAGACCCTTGGCCTCGAGGACGATGTCCGGCATCACACGCTCTCGGCGAACTTGGGCTCGAGCCGCAGGAAGATGGCGGGGGTGACGAGCAGGAGCACGATCGCCCAGCCCGCCGAGTACGCGGTCCAGAACGCATCGGGCGCCCGGCCGTCGACGATCACCGCGTCGAGCCCCTCGAGGATCGGCGCGACCGGGTTGAGCAGCAGGATCTTGCCGCGGCTGCCGATGTCGCCGACCCGCGCCACCGCGTGATCCATCACCGAGTAGAACACCGGCGTGAAGAAGATCGCGAACGTGAGCACGACCTCGACCAGGTACTTGACGTCGCGGAAGAACAGGTTGGCCGACGACAGCAGCAGCGCAAGCCCGACGACCTGCGCGATCAGCACCAGCAGCAGCACCGGCACCCACAGCAGCTGCAAGGTCGCCGTGGCTCCCGAGAACGCGATGATCAGCGTGATCACGGTGGCGGCGATCGCGAAGTCGAACAGCTGCGACGCCACCGACGACAGCGGGAACACCGCGCGGGGGAACGCGATCTTGGTGACCAGGTTGTAGTTGTTCGACAGGCTCTGGGTCGAGAACCGGAGCGACGCGACGAAGAACGCCCACGGCGCCGCCTTGACCGCGACCGGCAGCACGTCGTGGAGCACCACGTGCTTGCCCGAGATCTGGGCCATCGCGATCTTGACCACCACGCCGGCCGACGTGATCAAGAGCGGCATCAGGATCGCCCACAGCAGGCCCATGATCGACTGCTTGTACTTCACCGTGACATCGCGCCGGCTCAGCATGTAGAGCAGGTCGCGGTGCCGGCTGAGCAAACGGAACATCGCCATCATATCCGGATCACTCGCTCCCCCGCCGCTAGCGCTTGGCCGCCGGGCGGCTCCACGGCGGCTGACCCTGGCTCCACAGCTCCTCGAGGTCCTGCCGGTCCTTGAACGTGTCCATGTTGCGCCAGAACCCGTCGAACGGAAACGCGAGCAGTTCGCGCTTGGCCATCAGCCGGTCGAACGGCTCGAGCACGAGGTCCTCGCCGTCGCGCATGTGGTCGAAGATCTCGTGCTTGAACGCGAAGAACCCACCGTTGATCCGGACCACCGAGCGGCCGACCGCCTCCATCCGCTCGACGTGATCGTCGGCGTCGGCCTTGACGATGTGGAAGGTGTGCGGCGCCGCCACGGACAGGAACGTCGCGACCTTGTCGCGGCGGCGGAAGTACTCCAGGTAGGCGTCGAGGTCGAGGTCGGACAGCCCGTCGCTGTAGTTGGCCAGGAACGTGTCCTCGCCCTCGAGGTGCGGTCGGACCGCGCGCAGGCGCTCGCCGATGCTGGCGCGCTGGCCGGTATCGACGAACGTGATCCGCCAGTCGGCGATGTCGCGCCGCAACAGCTCGATCTGCTTGCCGCCCTCGGACAGGACGAAGTCGTTGGACACCGTCTCGTCGTACTTGAGGAAGTAGTCCTTGATCGAGGTGCCGCGGTAGCCCAGGCACAGGATGAAGTCCTTGTGGCCGTAGCCGGCGTAATAGCTCATCAGGTGCCACAGGATCGGCCGGGGGCCGATCGGCACCAGCGGCTTGGGCAGCTGGTCCGAGTAGTCGCGCAGCCGCATCCCCATTCCACCGCAAAACAGCACGACTTTCATCGGTCGCTGCTCCCGCACGCGTTCATCGCGGCACTGTAACCGCAGCGGCACGGTCGTCCAACCCGGCGGTGTGAGATTCGCCGCGTGCAACGGTTCGTGCAGAAACCGTCGGTTGTACCGGGCGATGCCACCGACTAGGCTACGGGGAATGGCGCGTCGATCGAGCTCCCTGGGGTGGTTGGCCACGGTGGCGGTCCTGGGAGCGTGCTCGGGCTCCCCGACGGGGACGACCGACGGCGGCGGCGGTGGCGACGACGGGGGCATCCTCCCCGGCTTCGACGCGCCGCCCCCGACGGGGCTGTTTCCGCTCGGCGTGGCGGCCGATGGCGCGACGCTGGTCACCGGCGAGGGC
>Ga0307515_10025111_pt1 | contig 10332 bp, 9 predicted proteins | sample 17_EM_MG_FD_194513 | JGI IMG/M metagenome (GOLD analysis project Ga0307515, IMG submission 194513) | Populus trichocarpa ectomycorrhiza microbial communities from riparian zone in the Pacific Northwest, United States - 17_EM | ecosystem: Host-associated > Plants > Roots > Unclassified | place...
TCTCGCTGACGCTGTGTGCAGGGCCGACACATGCTGCGCGGTCCTCCTCCGCACCAATCCTAGCCTACAGCCAACCCTAATCCCCAACGCCCTCGAGCCCGCCATTCCCGGCGTCTCCGTTGGAAACCTCTCAGAACGCCTGCAACAATTAACCGCCTCCTCCCACCTCACCTCCGGCCTAATCTACATCTACCTCCGCCTGCGCTACCTGACGCAATTCCTCTCCGCCATCCCCGTCCCCACCCTCACCAGTTCCTCCTCCTCCTCCCCCACCCCCCTCGACGAATCATTCTTCTCCGACAAAATTGATTTCATCGAGCGTGCCATCTTAGCACTTCTCGCTTCCGAGAGTCTGGCCGAGAGTAAAGCCGCCGCGTTCCTAACAGCACTCTTGAATGCCAGTTTGGTGTTTGTGTACGAAGAGCTCCGGGAAGTTCCAAAATGGAATAACGTTTCTATTTGTCTGAGTCAGAGGATCAGGAGTGGATTAGATCTCATCGAGTTGGACAATGTGGCGAGGTGCTGTCCGGATTTGCTGCTTTGGGTGTTGATGCTCGGGATGTCGGGGGCCAATCCTTTAGAGGTGGGTGCCAGAGCTTGGTTTGTACGAGAGATTATAGAGGTAGAGGGGCTGTTTGAGGTTAAGGTTCCAAAGGGGTTGAAGGAGATTTCTGGGATGCAGTATTTTGAGCTTGCGGAGGGTGCGATTACTCAACCATCGAGCAGAGTAGAGTCGGATTTTGATGAAGATGTTAGAGATGAATGCGGATAGCTGTTTGATATTAGCACATTACTAATTATCTCTCATTATATTTCCAATGCGGTGGATACTATGCGTCTATTAGAACAACCCAGTGGAGGATGCGCAGGTAATGAATAGCTCTCGCGTTGAGCTCGAACTTGTAACTTCAACTCACATCTGAATCACCTCGCACTCCAGCTACCTTCACAGCTTCTAACTTTCCACCAAGCAATCCGTTCATCTCCCTTCACAGCCTCCTTCTCACTCCCGTTGTGGGACCAATATACACCCCCCACGGATGCTGCCCTGCAGGCGCCCAATACGGCTCCGTTTTCTGCGCCGCCTTTGAACTCATTGCACTCGGCGCAGATTAGCTGGCTAATGATCTTAAATATTCCGTCCTAACTTTTAGAGAGTAGCTCTTTCGTTGTCGACGGGTTGGCGCGGTTGAAGACAAAGGCTCAGTGGGAGAGGGCGAAAAGAAATCTACTGAGATGGCTTGGAGGAAACCGCGATAGTCGCCTGGTTGATCTGTAGACGCGGAAAGCATAGAAAGAAAGGATGTTAAGCATTGAGGCGCGATATCAAGAGAGTGCGTTTTGCTGACGCCGGCGAGGAGCGCCGGCGTATCTTTAAAAGCATCGAATAGGCTGGTCGATAAAGTTAGACGGGGTCAGTAAGAAGGCGACCAGCACTTACGTCCTAGCAGTACCAAGATCTTCTTCGGCAATGCCCTTCTCCCTTCCATCGATCCGGTGCAGCGACGCTTTCCCTCGAATCCTCTCAGAACCAATCACATCCTCCCATCCACTCCCCAGCCCCTCGTTCAACTTCTCCAGTAAGGCATTCCACTCTGTATCAATCTCCTCATACGAAAACCGATAAACCACAAACCCGCACCTCAGCCTTCTCATCCATCTGATCTCTTACCCAGGGCTCCATTCCCCTCGGGCGGATCATCAATCTCCGGCTGCAGCGTGCGATGCCTCCACTACCTACTAAACAGCCAACACCGCGTCTCCATGAAATCCGGACATGGTGCACCTCTACGCCTCTCCGTGACTCTACCATTAATGGCTTTTTGCAGCGCTATCTCTGTCTGCGGAAAGAGTAGTAGCTCAGCCTTGACATTCCCTGGCATTTCCCCAGGGAATATAGCAGTGAGGAATCGATTGAACGTCGGAATCTCGTACGCTGGACCAGCAGCTTGATTCTGTTAGTGAGGGCAGGAAGGAGAATCACATGATCGACACTCAAGGACACTCTCTTCCGTATTCATTGCCAGACATGAAGCCTACGATCAAGAGGGCTGAGAATATCAGGAGTACAGTCGTGAAAATCCAGATGGGAACTTTAAACTACATATTTGCAAGTTGTTGGGAAAGTGTGTTTGATATGAGGTGGGCTGTTGGTAATTTTAATTTACGTACTGGGTCGGCAATCCAGGCATCGTGGTTGGGAAAATAGGGGCTTCTGGCTCGGCTAGAAATGGCTCAACCAAAAGAGTGTCCGGGGGAAGTTAGACTCCTGCCAACTATGTGAAGCACGCTATAATCAGAAGTAAGGGGTTTGTTAGAGACTAGACTATTATTAGTAGTTAAGTTATAGATATATCGCACATATAGCAATCGATGATTTGTTAAAGAGCTATACTGTTGATTTACTGTAAACAAAATCCGCCCTGACTCATAGCTTACATAGCCAGGCGCCAAGCCCGTTCCAACTTTCTCCAATCGCTATCTTCCTCTCCCCAGTGGGTGCTGCGTGGGGTTGCATCCCCGCCCCGATCGAGAGTTGCCCTATTTGAAACTAGGTCTCGTTTTTGGTCGATGCAGGGTAACGAGCAGAGAGCGGTGGCAGAAAAAGAAAAAGAGAGGGTGGAAGAAAAAGAAAGGATTCAGGGGCTTGAGACTCGTGTTATCCCTTGGCTATGTCACCGCAAATTTGTTTGAGGAATAGGGGGGATATGTGGGGGACAGCAATCTAATGTTATTGGTTGAACATCACTGTCCGAGCACCGATCGACCAATCGCACCACATCGACACATCGACCACGGGTCAATCCCACTTCCACCACCACAACACACCGCTTAGAAATGCTTAGAAATGTGCGAGACCTAACCTATGGCACGAAGCTGGCGCAGCTGCTGAAAGCAAACTCGGGTAGTTGGAGAAGGTGCACAGTATTCATGTCGGTGGTGCCGACAAAGCCCAGCGTCATCTCGGACTTGGCCAACCCTTGGCGGGGAAATTCCAGCACTCTGGCAGCGGGAAATCCGCCACCAGGGCATTCCGCCTGGGCATTCCGCCTCGATCCAGAGCAGCAGGGGTTGCGGAGCCGAGTCCAGGGAGAACAAACCGAACTGGTAATCCTACTAAACCCCCTTATCACCAACTGACCCTCATTTCCTAGCCTGGGTGAATCCCGTGAGACACCATGGTTCCGGTAGCTTGACGTTACTCCTCCTTGGTTTGAAGAATCGCCGACCTCTTTGGATTCCTCCTCAAGTTACCTCTGCCCAACTTTTACTTGGCTTTGTTATTCTATACATTCGCAGCGCTTCTAAGGTTCGACTCTTGCCTTCAGACCCGGCTTTGCGCCATGGCGGGTGAGACAGGACCCATTTCGGTGTCACTGCCAGTCGCTATGGTAATCGCGGGGTTCTTTGCAATTTCATGTTTCAACGTCATTGAAATCGTCATCCACATATTCAACATCTTCAAGCGGCGCAATGGTCTCTTCTTCTGGAGCATGCTTGTAGCCTCGTTGGGGATTGTGGTACACGCTGTCGCCGTTTTATTACGCTTCTTCAAGCTGGCACCGGATTTCGCCATGTGCGTCGTCATAATCATTGGCTGGTATGCCATGGTAACAGGACAAGCCGTCGTCCTTTACTCCCGCCTGCATCTCGTCGTTCGCGACGAACGGAAAACCCGTTGGGTCCTCGTCATGATTGTAACAAATGTCTGCATCCTTCACTTTCCGGTGACGGTACTTTTTCTTGGCAGCAACGCGGGCAACGCCAAAATTTTTCTCGAGCCGTTCGTCATCTACGAGAAGATTCAACTCACCGGCTTCTGCATTCAGGAGTTCATCATTTCTGGGCTCTACATCTGGGAGGCGACGCATGCCCTCAGACCAGTCCTCGCGATCAAAAGCCTGAAGCAGCGGAAGGTCATCCGAGACCTCATCCTTATTAACCTCCTCGTCGTTTTTCTGGATATTTCTCTCCTTGTCACCGAATACACGGACAACTTTCATATCCAGACCACCTATAAGACTGCCGTGTACAGCATCAAGCTCAAAATGGAGTTCAATATCCTGAATCAACTGCTCTCCGTCCTCCAAAACCGCTTCTGTACTTGTTACCCTTCGAACACCGCTGAAGGCAACGTACATCGTCCGAGCCCTAACGCGAACGGGATCCTGCAAAGCTACAGCACTGGCGGTAACTATAGCGTTGGCACTGGCACCAGCGGAGTAGACACCTCTCGAGTCGGGTCTGAGAAGGACTCTGTGTGGAACGTTAGGATAACACATCGTGAGGCCGACAGTCATTTAGCGGAGACCCAGAACACAGACTCAGACGAAAGGGCTAAATAGATGTCCCACCTGCAGGGGGTGCTATGCCGACAGGGGGATGAGTTGTGGAAAGATGTGGGCTGGGGGAGAAGTACGCGACAGCACTTGCGAGGCTGGGCTCAGCTTCCATCTCTCCTCTTACCATCCATCAGCTCTATCGCTGCCCAGCCATGAACGCCTTTCATTCAGGCCAAATGAGTTCATGCAAGCTCGGGCGGTCATATCGCATGGTGTTATTAGCCAGGCCCAGAGGTTGGAGGGTCGACTCTGGCGGACTGTAACAGGCGGGCGGGTTGTGTGCCGGCAACCATCAAGAGTTCGAGTACGTAGGACGGCACGACAGCGAGAATTTCCACCTCCATAGCTAGAGATTCCTGTATTTAGATCATCCAGTTGATCGGGTTTTGTACTTCGATCTCACACCCTACGAAGGCAGTTGAACACGTAGGGTTTTTCTTTCTTTGTTCCAAGGTTGGTCACTAAGCTGGCCGCTTCTACTCAGGTGCTAATCACCCTCCCATCCTCTCGGACCTCTTTTTGCCCAGCTCACCTACCTGAGCTGCCTGAGCTGCCCCTGAGCGGTGCCCACTACTCACCCACGCATTTAATCTCCAATCAGGCTGGATGTAGATTAAGGACCGTATCGCTTTATTTTTGCTAAATTTTAATTATGAGCTTGGGAAGCCCAAACAAGCTCCTAAGGATCCCGAACCGGACTATTATGAACGGACCGTACGCACCGCCGTGGGAACAAAAGTAGCCCAATACCTTTCGGCTGTGCCTTTGCGTCTACTTTCTAGTATATGGTTAATTTGCCTAAGGGTTTTCCCACCAATGTTCTTTAGGCATATGAAGGGATTATTAGTCAACTCGTTCTCTTTTGTGCTTCGCATTCGGTTAGTAAGCTTGCCGCTCTTGCTAATCGCCCTCGGCATGCCCGGCTCACCTGAGTAACCTGAGCTGCCCGAGCTGCCCTCTTCTTCAAAGGAGAATCTGATTTAGACGTGGGGCAAGGGTGCTCTAATTTAGCGATTGAGAGCCTATGTTTTTAGTGATTGACCCCGCCTCGTAGTGCTTGAACCCCAAGCGAGCTATGTTGGACTGTTAGAGATACAGACACATGTAACCTTGAGAAAGGAATCCTATTGGCCAGGTTGGGCGCCTGGTCGAGACATGGCTAGACGCCATTCAGCTGCAACCTTGTCACGTCTTCTTTTTACCACACCTCACTTCGTATCCTCAACGCTCTGTTATTTGCGCTGCTGAATTGTGCCTGCACTGCCCCCTCGCTGTGAATATTCAGGGAAAATATTGCGATGGCCCGACATTATTTAGACCAGTTGGTGGTAGGGTTCTTGGTTGCAGCCCCGAGCCTCGTCTCCGCCTCCACATTCTCAACAAATTGCACCCTTCCTACGCCGTCAAGCACGGTAGTTACGTCAGCAAATATCCGCGGGACATTTGATATTCTCTGGAGCGGCTTGTTCACAGTATTCATTTGCATCTGGACCGTGCAGCATTTGAATGTGCCTGAGCAACGCGATGGCCGGGACCAAGGATGGAGGGGAGACCTAAAATGGGCTTGGAAGGGATTCGTGACCAAATTCAAATGGATGATCCTCACCCTCATCCTTCCCGAATCCCTCCTCGGGAAAGCGCTTTCGGAATATGTAATTGGTCACCATTCTCTTAGACTTTTAAAGAAGAACGGTCGAGGGAGGTTATTGCCAAAAGAGGTGGACAATTGGACGAAAATTCACTGCCATTATGCTGATATGGGTGGCTTTGCTTTGAGGACTAGCACTCTGAGGGATGATGGGCAGAGCTATGCAATTCGCCATCTCGTCAAGGAAGATATCTTCATCTTGAGAGAGCGAGGACTGCTGGCGTCACTCCCGACGATTCGTGCGGACCAAATCAACGATATGAGCAAGGGAGATTTCTTTGCCAAAGCGGCGGCTGTGGCGCAGGTGACTTGGATGGTGATTCAAGTTGGTGTGCGGAGCGCCAGGGGGTTGCCCATCACCCAGCTCGAAATCACCGCCTGTGCGTTCGCCGCAACAACATTCATCACTTATGGTCTGTGGTGGGAGAAACCCCAGGCCGTGTACGTGACGACAGAACTGGAGCTATCAACGCCTCTTCATTACGTGGACGTTAGCAGGAATCTCTCGGAGATCTCGCGTGCGTCGGCATTTTGGTTATATAGAATCTTTCAGCACGATGGCAACCAGCCATCCCTTCTGCGGCCAGATGAACCGCTGGGAAATGACTCAGTTTGGCTAGATGGAACATTCGGAGGACTTGGGGTGTTTGCCATTGGAACTATTTTTGGCAGTGTGGTGTTAGGCGGCATCCAGTGCGCTGCCTGGAACTTTGAATTCCCGTCGAATATTGAAATGTGTCTCTGGAGATATGCAAGCGTTGTCACTGTAGCTGTCATTCCAGTCTTTGCTGGGGCTGGGTTCTTGTTTGAAATCGCCATTTCGACGGATAGTGTGAAGCTAGACTATGTGTTGAACTGGACAGTTCGGGCATTAGGCCTGGTGGCGGCCATGGCCTATATCATTGGGAGACTCTTTCTTCTATTTGAAACGATGCACTCGCTCTTTCACCTCCCCCCAGGAGCATTCATCGCAACTTGGTCAATGAGCATTCCTCATGTAGCCTGAGGACACAGAATTGAGTACTAGCTAAATAATCAGAATTATGCAAGCCGGTCTAGTTGAGTTCTACGTACGTGTAGACTAAGTGAAATGGGAGAGTTCATCTCTACTCTCTAGATATTGACTTTTTAGGGAAGATACTAATTTGCGAGTAGTTTCTAGCAAACTTGGTCTGAATCGACAGCCCATTTTACGGTGTCTGGCAGACTGGGCCACTAGTAGGCTAGGAAACTATAGTCAGGGCACACAGTAGTCCGAAGCAGGACCCGCTTTATAGTAGGCGGGCTGACTGAGGGCGCACTCAGGATTCTCGTGCCTTTCTCACGTTCGCTAACCCTCAGCGCAAGTAAAAGCAGCAGCTGCTGACGTCCGCAGACGAAAAAGGAACCATCAACGAAAAAAGTTGTGACTGACTTATGTGGAAGACTAAATCCAATTTGACTGCCGTCGCTTAACTGCACGCAGCAGCGGCTGCGATGTCTTTCCGAACCCAGAGCATGCTCCTGAAAGTCCACCATTCTTCCCGTTGGACCGTAGGAACTATATTGATCCAATTTGGACATCCTATAGGGACCGTTACACCTATGTTGTTAGTTGTTCACGCATATGGCTGAGATATTGCTAAAACTCCAGATCCAAGAGTCGCTGATCGTTCATTAAACTATGATGCGCGGCTCGTTGCCCCAGAACATTTTCTTGGAATATCTGGAAAGCCTTATGCATCCGAAGATCTGAGACGCACTCCACAGTTCACAGCAATGCTATAGATGCCACAAACTGGGACAAGGCATATCCATGCACGAAACCACAAGTCTATGCTAAATATGCCCAAGTAGGCCGCCATCACAGTGAATGTCAGGCGGTAATACGAAGTACCGGAGTACGTCCGATGCAGAGGACTACACGATTTGTAAAGCAGTAATGAAGGTGTGATTCGAAGACTTTGGTATATGCTGGCTCCCGTGCATGCAAGTATTGATCCTGTAACAGCCGTGTGTCGCTTCACTGCCTCTCGTGACATAGACGATTATTGCTCCATAGGCTTCCCGTATCCATTTTGCTGAGCCATGCTATCTTAGCAATGTGGACGTCGTTTGCTTTCCCTCTTGATCCAGAATTTGCTGTACGGTTTCTTCCGCGGTGCGGATCTTCTGCTCAAATGTCTTTCTGACTGCCCCGGCTTGTGCTTTATTCCTCTCTTTCCTCCCCAACTCTCGATGCGTCCATAGTGCAGTACAGTGTATCGATCATTGTTGATGGTGTCATGCCTGTCGGAGTGAGAGCTTGTAATCTTGACATCTTTCATTGCTTAACTGACTACTCGGTGTACAGGAGACCTCCATATACGATGGTGATGCGCCTGGGGGTCCTGTAAGTTAAACTCGTGTTCAGCCCAAAGCTTAGTGCGTTAACAGCACCGATCTTGCGTTCTGGTTCCGACTCAGTTTCTTGCGGTATCGAAGGTAGATGGCCCCCCAAGAGGATGACAACATGTCACCTGCCGCAAATGATTGCTAGCCAGGCCAAGGTAGCCACATTGAGTACGGAATAAATGGCTTGATTGCCGACCACCAGATTAGCAACGAAGTTGAAAAACGTGCCACCAGAGTTGCGAGCTACCTTCCTCGCTTCGAACGTAGATTTTAAATCTTACACTGGAAACAACTCTCAAACTTTAACGTATTCCAACCGCGGATCGTCCCAAATGTGATTTGCTATTATTGCGCACCAGAAAGTCTCCATTCGCCCAGCCGTGTTTTCATATGGGTCTCCATCTAGGTCTTTAAGTGCAGTGACTTTCCACCCGGATCACACATCGCTCCTCGGGATACCATATAGCTCCGGAGAATGAGTCTTCTTGAAAATCTGCTAGATGGTATCGATCTCAATATCTAACAAGGGTAACACTTTTGTTGATGGCGTGTACTGATACTGGACTGGTCGAGGGATCTCTGCGGAAAAAATGTCTAAAGTTCTCAACTCTGCGCTTAAAAGCTGGTCACAATGCGACTGGCCACGACCTAGATTAATAACTTACGATGCTAGCTTGCTTTTTTCAAGCTCTCTTGCATCGGAGATACTAAAGACTTCGAGTATTTGCCCAGCCTAAAGGCAATACAGCAAGCTGCTCTGCTAGCTAGTCGGAAGTAATCTTTAGTCGAAAATCTGACTCGTCTCCGTCTTTGGACTTCTTCAAGTCTGTCGTACCCATCAAACCATACACCCGATCTCCCCAATCTAATGCCTTCTGGGATTTGAGAGCATTTAACAAGACAGCTGCATTTCGACTCGTGGATCCATATTCATTATCTTTTAGCTTCTGGGTATTGTCTGTTAGCCCAATACCACTTCCTGAAGGTTTTGAGCCAATAGCAAGGCCATCCCAAAGCAGCTCCAGCCACACTTTTGCGTGCACATGCAAGTCAACTACGTGTTGCCATACTAGAGCACTATATCCGTAGATAAAACTGCTCCTTAGACGAACCAAAGTCTTTCGAACCAAGCGTCCCTACAAAAGACTTCGCATAATAAAGCCGAGTGTCGTTTCACAGCATCACGAGTACTATTGGCGGCTAAGATTGAGTCGCTACGGAAAGCACTCTTCAATGTTAAGCCCCGAAGAAGATAGCTTCCTGTTCAAGAGTTGGGTTCTTAATGCGAGGGTATAAGCCACAACAAATCAGATCCTAAATAACGGAAAGCATCTCCATATGCTAATGCAACTCTAGCTCGCCACTTCCCAGCCAGGCCGTCACTCTCCCTGCTTTCTTGTAGATAGAGTCAATATGCCGAACTTGTCGGCCGCGCTCATTGAGATCGCTTTAATTAAACGCAAACTGTATCGACATCGACACCCGTGGCAGATCCTCGGACTCGCTAAGATGCTCACCTTTGTATATTCGTTAGTAAGCGTAAGTGTCTCTCCCTCGGAGTCAGCTTTGACAAAGGGTCTTCTATCAAAGACATAAGCGTTCCGATCACTGCTGCTACATGAAGGTCGGATTTGCACTAGCTGTAACGAGCCTCTTGCAAAGAACGAGTTTGTAGTACAGACTCTGTACTCCGATGATGAAGGTGACAAGTCAGAGAATGTCCACAGAGAAAGGACAAAAATGTGCAGTCGAAGACTACGTAGGGTGCATCGGTCCCTCTAAATAGAGTCTCTCCATCTGACTCCCCCTTTTCCTCACAGCTGACGCTTCACAGATCCCGCCAGTTTTGCAAAGTATCCTCCAACAGTACTTAATATATTCCCCGTGTCTTGCTGCAGCATTTGCTCCTGCTCCGAGTCTTGTTTGTCTTCCTCTTGTTCTGCCCAGTGAGTGTTGTGCTTGCGGGCA
>Ga0307515_10025112_pt1 | contig 10332 bp, 8 predicted proteins | sample 17_EM_MG_FD_194513 | JGI IMG/M metagenome (GOLD analysis project Ga0307515, IMG submission 194513) | Populus trichocarpa ectomycorrhiza microbial communities from riparian zone in the Pacific Northwest, United States - 17_EM | ecosystem: Host-associated > Plants > Roots > Unclassified | place...
CTCGCGTTCCTCCCTAGCTTGACGGAGTGACATCCGTCTATGGGAAGATCATCCCTGTCGGCCACCGTCCGCTCAAGAAGTTGGGGTTACAACTTCGTTTCCTAGGAGGGTCCGTGATCGACAATTGTAAATGTTGTCGCCTCGGCACCGCCGCCGGCGGGTTCGAGGGAGATGGCGCGGCGGTCGTAGCTCCAGTGCACGACTCCGTACCGGTCGCTGGCGATGACGTACTTGTCCGCGCCCGCGGCGGTCAGCACAAAAGCACTGACCAACGTGTCCACACAGGACCCAAGCGCGAGCGCGGCCGCGTTCCGCACCACCAGGCAGCGCTCGGCATCCCCGTTGCGCTGCGGGACCGACTTGATCAGGTGCGAGTCGCCGAGCGGGGTCAGGACGAACTCGATCGGCTCGGCCTGGTCCGCCAGCGAGACCCGGCCCTGGTCCTCCACGCCGAGCTCCCGGCTGGTGCCGGTGAGCCGCAGCGCGACGCGTCTCTCGCCGAGCAGCGCGCCCGGGGCCGGGCTGCTCGGCGCGGCCAGCGGGATTACCACCTCGGCGGACTGGTCGGCCGAGGCGTCAGGCGACGCGGCCCCGACGTTCAGCACGGTCACCACGGCGGCGGTCACCACCAGGACCACCGCGGCCACGGCGGCAACCTGGACGCGCTGGAGCGCGTCGAGCCACCGCGGCCGCCCACGCTTGGTCGACCGCCGTGCTGTCATCGGGATGTGCGCCTGCCCGACAATCGGCGGCGGCGACGGCGACGGTCGATTGCCCGCCGCGGCCTCCACTATCTCGCGCAGGAACGGGGTGTCCCGCATGCTGGCCGATGGCGCCCGGCCGGCCGACGTCGACTGGTGACCCTGGCCCTGGTGCTGGGGCGCGGCGGCGAGCAGCCGGTCGAAAAGCTCCCGGCTCGTCGGCCGATCCCGCGGGTCCTTCGCCAGGGCCTGCTCGACCAGGCTGCGCATCGGCTCGGCCAGGTCGAAGAGTTCGGGCGGCTGGGTGAGGATGCGCACGGCGGTGGCCGGTCCCGAATCGGCACCGAACGGCGTCCGGCCGGTGCCCGCGTACGCCACCACCGCACCCCAGGCGAAGATGTCGGCGGCCGTCCCGGCCCTGGAGGACGCCTCGTGGTCGAAGCGTTCCGGCGCCATGTAGGACACCGTGCCCACCATCTGGTTGGTCCGGGTGTGTTGGCTGGTGGGGTCGAGCGCCCGGGCGATGCCGAAGTCGATCACCTTGATGCCGCCGAGTCCGAACAGCACGTTCCCCGGCTTCAGGTCGCGGTGAATCACCCCGGCGCCGTGGATGGCGGAGAGCGCGGTAGCGATACCCACCGCCACGCTGTGCAGGTTGGCGCCGGTGAGCGGGCCACGGCGCTGCACCACCTCGTACAGGCTCGGCCCGTCGATGTACTCGACCACGAGGTACGGCGGATCGTGGTACGGGTCGGCGTCGATGACCTCGGCGGTGCAGAACGGCGGCACCTGGCGGGCCCGGGTGACCTCGCTGCGGAACCGGCGCCGGAATTGCTCGCTGAGCATGAGGTCGGAGCGCACCAGCTTCACGGCTACCTGCCGACCCTGCGGGTCGGTGGCCAGATAGACGGTGCCCATGCCGCCCTGGCCGAGCCGGCCGATCAGTTGATACGGGCCTACCCGGCGGAGATCCCCGGATTCGAGACGCGAGTCCATGTCAGAGTCTCGGCCCCTCTTTCCGATCGATCCCTGTGCCCGGGTGGTCAGGCCGTGACGGACCTTACCCCAGGAACACCAGCCCGCCGAGGGTCCTAGGGCCCAGCTCAGCCGGTGGCAACCGGTCGGAAACTCCTACTGGCGAGTACCTTCCCGTTGGGGCAGGACGGCGCGGCATTTCGCGCAAGCTCGTCCTGAATTCGGCGTCCGGGCGGGCCAATGTGTACACCATGTTGATCGGTTCTCAGGCTCCCAGCCGGCCGTAGATCTCCTCCGGCGCGGGCACTACGTCGCCGGCGGCGGGACGGGCCACGGTGACGGCTTCGCCGAACGCGCCGTAGCGAAGCTTGATCGCCGCGACTTGGTCGCCGGCCTTGATCGTGACGACGAAGCTCGTGATCCTGCCCTCGGTGTCGAACGCGACCTCGAAAGGAGCGTTCCTGCCGGCGGGGCCGAGTCCTGCAGCCTGCTCCGGGCTCAGTGCCACGCCGGTGCCGGTGCCGACCTGGGTGAGGTCGAGAGTCCCCTCGACGCCGGCCGCGGTCGGCCGCGCGGAGGTGATCGCCTCGATCAGCCGACTCGTGCCGCCCGGATCATTCTGGCCCGTTTCAAACCCCACCTTGAAGCCGGCGGGCACCCGCTCCGGGTCCAGTTCCAGCCAGTCATCGCCGGCCCCGGGCAGGTCGGACTCCGGCGCGGCCCGCAAATAGACAGAATCGTCGATCAGGCGTACCTCGAAGAGGGTCTGACCCGAGATCTTGAGCATGCTGGCGGCGCGCCGCCGGGGACTATCCATCCGGCTCACTATGGACAGTTGTCCGAAGACGTCGACATCGGAGCGGAAACTGACGCTGTCGGGAAACGTCAGGCCCGCCCGCAGTGTCTCCATGGGATCGGTCGCCGCCGGCGCCGATGACAGTCCCGGCGCCACAGCGGTCGGCGCCCGTTTCGGCTCGGGCGAACACCCCGCCGCGACCATCGAACCGATCAATCCAACCATGGATATCGCGAGAATTCGCTTCATCGCCGACGCCTCCCCCGAGGTGCGATCAGACCCTGACGGTAGCCGCCCTCCGCCAGCCCGAGGCCTTTTTCACCATGGGTCGCCGGCGGATGATCCATTCCGCCACCAGCACGTTGATCAGCCAGCCGGCGGTCAGGGTGCCGGCCTTGCCCGACATGGTGAGCGGGCCGACCGCGATCAGCCAGGCCGCCTGGGTGAAGAACTGGGTGCCCGCGCCCATGCCGATCGCGTAGCCGCGGATCATCCACGCGCGGTGCCGGGCGAAGTCACGCCGCCGGATCGCGACGAAGCCGAGCACAAGAAACGTGGTCATGGCCGCGCCCACCAGCACGCGGATGACGGCGATCAGATCACCGTCGATCGCCGAACGCGGCAGGAACAGCGTCAGCCACACCCCACTGAACGCGGTGAGCAGTCCACAAGGGAGCACGATGCGGCCCGCGACGCGGTGCCAGCCTCGGCGGCGCCGGCGGAAGCCCGGCGCGAACTGGAACGCGCCGAGGATGCTGAACACGGTGACGCTCACGATGTGCAGCACCACCGGCGCCGGCACCGACCCGATCCGATCGCCGTCCGGCAACACCGGCGCGCCGCCGGCCAACTCGGCCAGGCGCAGGCTGCCCGCGAGCACCGGGACGGCGCTGAGCACGAGCAGGCCGGTCGGAATGAGCCAGTTTGCCCTGGCGGTGGATCTCACGGCGGCGTCCCTCTTATCTGTCAGCACGCTCTTGTCTGTCAGCACGCTGCAATCCTCGCGACGAGCGCCGTTGAACTCATCGGAGCGCGGGCCGGGGCCGACCCGGCCAAAGGTGGGGGACGCCGGCCGTACTTTGGGCCAATCCGGTGGCCACCGGAACTGCGTACGATCGGCACGTGCGCGAGTTTCTCCGCTCGGTGTGGGCCGAGCCCCGTCCACCAGACCCGCCCCGGCGGGTCTGGCGGGATTGGGCGCTCGTGGGCGTGCTGGTGCCGCTGGTGCTCCTCGAGGGGCTGCTGCGGCCCGACCTGCCGTCCCGTGCCCTCTCGGTGATCGTCACGCTGGCGCTGGTGCCCACGCTGTGGTGGCGCCGGAGCAGGCCGCTGCTGATGGTCGCGATCGCCTTCACCGTCAGCGGCCTGACCCCGCTGCTGATCGGCCACGAGCCGGAACTGGCCGCCGCGGCCTACGTCTTGATCTTGCCGTACGCGCTGTTCCGCTGGGGTTCCGGACGCGAGCTGCTGGCCGGCGGCGCGTTCATCCTCGCCAAGATCTGCGTGTCGGCGGCCTTCGGCTACCTCAGCGTCGCGGACATGTTCGTCGGCTTCGTGGTGATGTTCGCGGCCTTCGCCCTCGCCACCGCGCTGCGGTACCGGGCAAGGCTCCGGGTGCGCGAGCTTGACCAGGCCAAACTGCTCGAACGGGAGCGAATCGCCCGCGACCTGCACGACACCGTGGCGCACCACGTGTCGGCGATGGCGATCCGCGCCCAGGCCGGGATCGCGGTGGCACAAACCCGACCGGAAGCCGCGGTCGACGCCCTGCACGTGATCGAGGCCGAGGCGTCCCGCGCCCTCGCCGAGATGCGCACGCTGGTGTACGCGCTGCGCCGCAACCAACCGGCAGACCTGGCACCCAGCCCGGGCATCCCGGACATCGAACGGCTGGCGAGCCGCTCCCAGGCCGGTCCGGTGGTCGACGTGGAACTGCTCGGCGATCTCGACGACATCCCGCCGACCGTGGGCACCGCGATCTACCGGCTCGCGCAGGAGTCGGTGACCAACGCGCGGCGCCACGCCCGGCACGCGACCCGCATCGAGGTCCGCGTCGCCGCCGACGCCGGATCGATCCGCCTGCGGGTCAGCGACGACGGCGACACCACCCCGATCCGGGGATTCGGGCCCAGTGGATTCGGGCCCAGTGGATTCGGGCCCAGTGGATTCGGGCCCGATGGATTCGGACTGGCCGGCATGGCGGAACGCGCCGGCCTGCTCGGCGGCACTTGCGAGGCCGGCCCCGACCCCGAACAGGGCTGGACGGTGACCGCGGCGCTCCCCCGCACCGGAACGGCCGCATAATCACCGCATGACCATCCGCGTGCTCGTCGCCGACGATCAGGAGATCGTCCGCACCGGGCTGACGATGATTCTCAACGTCCAGCCGGACATCGAGGTGGTGGGCGAGGCCGCCGACGGCCGCCACGCCGTCGAGCTAGCCCAGCGGCTGCGCCCGGACGTGTGCCTGTTCGACATCCGCATGCCCGTCATGGACGGCATCGAGGCAACCCGCCGGCTCGCCGGACCCGCCGTGCCCGATCCCCTCGCCGTGGTCGTCATCACCACGTTCGACCTCGACGAATACGTCTACGCCGCGCTCCGCGCGGGAGCGCGCGGCTTCCTGCTCAAGGACGTCGGCACGGCCATGCTCACCCAGGCCGTGCACGCCGCCGCCAACGGCGACGCGCTCATCGCCCCGAGCATTACCACACGGCTGCTCAAGGCCTTCGCCGACGCGGGGCCCGCCGCGCCGCCGAGGCAACCGATCGACGCGCTCACGGACCGCGAGGAGGAGGTGCTCGCCGCAGTCGCTCGCGGCCGCACCAACACCGAGATCGGCGAAGAGCTGTACATCAGCCTCAGCACCGTGAAGAGCCACATCACGAGCCTGATGGGCAAGATCGGAGCCCGCAACCGGGTCGAGATCGCCATGTGGGCATACGAAACCAACCGGGTCAGAAACCGCGCGCCATAGCGCCGTCAGCCCACGAAGCGGAAGCCAGGCACCGGACGGCAGGAATAGCCATACTGAGCGGAACTTCTCCGTCCCAAGGCAGCCACCGCGAAGGGAACGCCATGAGCCAGCACACGTACCGCGTCACTGAGATCGTCGGCAGCTCACCCGACGGCGTCGACTCGGCAATCCGCAACGGCGTCAAGCGAGCGTCGCAGACCTTGCGCAACCTCGACTGGTTCGAGGTAACCGAGATCCGCGGCCACCTGGAAAACGGCGACATCGACCACGTGCAAGTCACAATGAAGGTCGGCTTCCGCCTCGACGACATCTGAGCCGCGAGATCGAACCCAAGCCCACCGTTTGAGCTCTACCTCCACCGCCTCGCAGCGCAAACGAGCAGCCCTCACCCACCCACAGCACCACCGAGCGGATCTTGGAAAGGTAGGGCGAGCTCCGAGGCTGGCGCCTTAGCGGTCGAGATAGGCGGGTCCCTTACCCTGGCTCAAGCTAGTCGTCCAGTCCGGGTTTCCCACGGGCCAGGATCCGTCTCTTTCTTGGTGCCTCCGGTCCAGGCCCGGGGATGGGTTGCCGTTTACTGCGCACCGACGGGAGGTTGCGTGTGGCTGGGCCAGGCGTCCCGTGACGGGTTTCGGAGTGCTTGGGGTCAAAGAGCTTGCCACAGCGGGGTGTCCGTACTGGGCGCTTTCCGTAGCTACCGTGCGGGGCTGCGTAGATGGTCGGCCTCTACTGCATGCCCTGCGGGCAAACCCCCTTTCCCTGGTTACGGGGGCCCACAAACCGTCACATTCGACCCTTGTCGTCGGTGCTGCCGGCATTCTTGTGCAGTTGAGGTGACCCGTCGCACGTCTGCTCTCCAAGGTCGCATCCAGGGCCGCGGATATAAGGGGAATGGTGCGATTTGTGGCGCCGATGGGTCCAGATTATGGACCATTTGTCCAGCCACCGGGATCACGTGCCGGCAGACGGGCGCGGGATGGCCTTGCGCGATATGGGAGCCTCCCGGCCGGTAGACCTTGAGGATCGTCCCGGCCTGGGCTGCCGCGCCGGTTGCGGTGGCGCGGCAGCACAGGTGGTTGTCAGGCGGTGCGCCCGCGGAGCATGCCGTGCGGGTCGAGGACGTACTTGCGTGCCGCGCCCTGGTCGAAGTCCCGGTAGCCCTGGGGGGCCTGGTCGAGCGGGATTGGCGTGGCGTTGACGTTCTTGGCGATCTGGACCCGGTCGTGCAGGATCGCCATCATGAGGTTGCGGTTGTACTTCATCACCGGGCATTGGCCCGTGACGAACGAGTGCGACTTGGCCCAGCCGAGGCCGAGCCGGATGGACAGTGAGCCCACCTTTGCCGCCTCGTCCACGCCGCCCGGGTCGCCGGTGACGTAGAGGCCCGGGATTCCGATCGCGCCGCCCGCCCTGGTCAGGTCCATCAGCGAATTCAGTACGGTCGCCGGCATCTCGGTGTTGGCGTTCGCGCCGTGTCCGCGTGCCTCGAAGCCCACCGCGTCGACGGCCGAGTCGACCAGCGGCTGGCCGATCGCCGGTGCGTCCCGGCCGAGGATCTGTTGGATCTGCTCCGCCGGGTCGCCTTCGCCGACGTTGACGGTCTCGCAGCCGAAGCTGCGTGCCTGCGCCAGCCGCTGCTCGTTGAGGTCGCCGACGATGACGACGGCGGCGCCGAGCAGGAAGGCCGAGGTTGCCGCCGCCAGGCCGACTGGGCCCGCGCCGGCGATGTACACCGTGGATCCGGTGGTGACGCCGGCGCTGACGCATCCGTGGTATCCGGTGGGGAAGATGTCGGTCAGCATGGCCAGGTCGAGGATCTTCTCCATGGCCTGGTCCCGGTCGGGGAACTTCAGCAGGTTCCAGTCGGCGTACGGCACCAGCACGTACTCGGCCTGGCCACCGACCCAGCCGCCCATGTCGACGTAGCCGTACGCCGAGCCGGGCCGGTCCGGGTTGACGTTGAGGCAGACGCCGGTCTTGCCTTCCTTGCAGTTTCGGCACCGGCCGCAGGAGATGTTGAACGGCACCGAGCAGAGGTCACCCTCCCTGATGAACTCCACGTCCGGGCCGGTGTCGACCACCTCCCCGGTGATCTCGTGCCCGAGCACGAGTCCTTGCGGTGCCGTCGTGCGCCCGCGGACCATGTGCTGGTCGCTGCCGCAGATGTTGGTGGCGACGGTCTTGAGGATGACGCCGTGTGGTGTCTTGCGGCCGACGTTGGCCTTGTTGACGCCGGGGCCGTCCTTCATTTCGTACGTCGGATATTCGCTGTCGCGGACTTCTACTTCGCCGGGGCCCTGATAGACGACCGCTCTGTTGCCTACCATCTCGCTGCGCTCCCATCCCTGATCGAAGTTGGCTGTCACCGGGTCACAACGGCCATGCTTCTCGGGCGGCAACGGAAAGAAAACCCATCGATAGTGACGAGACATGCCGATAAACGCATTGCTCCCATATCGGCACGCGAACGGTGACTCAGGGGGACGGCGGGATCCTCCGGCGTACGTCCTGCACCGTGCTCGGGCCCGGCTGCCAAGCAGCCACCCAGGCCCCCTCGGCCGGCGGGGCGACGATGCCCTCCTCCAGGAAGGCGTAGCGGCCGTCCAGTACGCGCTGCGCCGCCTTCACATCCAGCGAGTCGGTGTTCTCCCAGAGCGCCGCGAAGATCGCCTCCGCCCGCAGCCGCGCCTGCTGGCAGAAGAGGTCCGCCAGTTCCACTCCCTCGGGCCTGTCCCGGCGCTCCGCGCGGGCGCGCACGCACACCGCCGACATCGCGAACAACTCCGCGCCGATGTCGACGATGCGACCGAGGAAGCCCTGCTTGCGCTCCAGCTTGCCCTGCCAGCGCGACATCGCGTAGAACGTGGACCGGGCCAGCTTGCGCGAGGCCCGCTCGACGTACCTCAGGTGAGCGGCGAGCGGACCGAACTCGCCGTACCCGGTCGGCGCCTGGCCGCGACCGACAGCGAGGGTCGGCAGCCACCGTGCGTAGAAGGCACCGGCCCGCGCCCCGGCGCGGGCCTTCCGGCCGAGCCCGGCCTCCGGGTCGATGATGTCGCCGGCGACCGACAGGTGCGCGTCGACCGCCTCGCGGGCGATCAGCAGATGCATGATCTCCGTCGAGCCCTCGAAGATTCGGTTGATCCGCAGGTCGCGCAGGACCTGCTCGACCTCGACCGCGCGTTCCCCGCGGGCGGCCAGCGAATCGGCCTTCTCGTAGCCGCGCCCGCCCCGGATCTGGATCAGCTCGTCGGCGACCTGCCAGGCCATCTCGCTGGCGAACAGCTTGATCAGCGCGGCCTCGATGCGGATGTCGTTGCTGTCGTCATCGGCGATCACGCAGCAAAGATCCAACATCGATTCCATCGCGTACGTGGTAGCGGCGATAAAGGCGACCTTCTTCGCGACGGCCTCGTGCTGCCCGACCGGGCGACCCCACTGCACCCGGTGCGCGGACCACTCGCGCGCGATGGTGAGCGACCACTTGCACGCGCCGACGCACATCGCGGGCAGCGACAGCCGGCCGGTGTTCAGCGTGGTCAGCGCGATCTTGAGGCCCTTGCCGGGGCCGCCGATGACGTTCTCCTCCGGCACGAACACGTCGTGGAACCGGGTCACGCTGTTTTCCAGCGCCCGCAGGCCGAGGAACTCGTTGCGCCGCTCCACCGTGATGCCCGGCGCGTCACCCTCCACCACGAACGCGGTGATGCCCTTGCCGGGCACCCGGGCCATCACGACCAGCAGCGTGGCCATCGTGCCGTTGGTGGCCCACAGCTTCACCCCGTTGAGCCGATAGCCGCCCTCGACGGGCTCGGCGACGGTGCCCAGGCGCGCCGGGTCGGACCCGACGTCCGGCTCGGTCAGCAGGAACGCGGACACCTCGCCCGCCGCCAGCCGGGGCAGGAACGCCTTCTTCTGCGCAGCGGTGCCAAAGATCTTGAGCGGCTGCGGCACGCCGATCGACTGGTGCGCGGACAGCATGGCACCGAGCGACGAGTTGACCGAGCCGACCAGCGTCAACGCCTTGCAGTAGTGGTAGTTGGAGAGCCCGAGGCCGCCGTACTCCTTGTCGATCTTCATGCCGAACGCGCCGAGCCGGGCGAGACCGTGGAAGACCTCGTCGGGGATGCTGGCCTCGCGCTCGATGCGCGGGCCGTCGACCTGCGAGCGGACGTACGCCTCCAGCTTGGCGATGTAGTCGTCCGCGTCGGCGCTGGGCTCCACCGCGGGCCACGGATCGATCAGATCGAGCCGGAACCGCCCGAGGAACAATTCCTTGCCGAAGCTCGGCTTGCGCCACTCGGTCTCGCGGGCGGCCTCGGCCACCTGCCGAGCCTGCTTCTCCGAGACATCGGCCGGCTTACGCTGCGTCGCGGTCACGGTTTACCCCCTTGACCCGGTACGGCTAGCACCCTCGCTAGGGGTCACGCTACCCACGAGTGTTACCGCAGGGTAGCCCTCTGCACACATTCGTCATTTCCGCTTCCGCCCAGGAACTCGCGCGCGCCGCGCAGCCGGGTGGTCAGCCGCGACTGGGTCATCGTGCAGTCCAGGCGCAGGTCGAGGGCGCCCGGCAGGCCGGTCCGGGAGGGCAGGCTGGCCTCGTCGAGGCCGTCGCGCCGGGCGATGAGGACGCCGAGTTCGTGCCGGCTGACGGCATCGGCGCCGGCGACGTGGTGGATTCCGGAGTACGCGGACCCGGCAAGCTCCAGCAGCGCCGAGGCGAGGTCAGCGACGTGTACGGGGCACCGCACGTCGTCGGTGAACAGGGCGCCCGTCGCGGTGCCGGACGCGAGCGCGTGCACATTCGCCTCGTGCACGGAGCCCCCGTTGCCGATGATGAGCGAGGTCCGCGCGATGACCTCGTCCCGACGCCTGATGTC
>Ga0307515_10025113_pt1 | contig 10331 bp, 12 predicted proteins | sample 17_EM_MG_FD_194513 | JGI IMG/M metagenome (GOLD analysis project Ga0307515, IMG submission 194513) | Populus trichocarpa ectomycorrhiza microbial communities from riparian zone in the Pacific Northwest, United States - 17_EM | ecosystem: Host-associated > Plants > Roots > Unclassified | place...
TCGCCTTCACGATGTAACATTCTGGCAGTAAATACTTAATGGGGGTGACGAGTGAAACTGAGGGGGGAAACTAGAGCCCACCACACCGCCTGGCTTACGAGCCAGGCTTTGATGTTGTGCAGCATAGTTGTGCCTGTAGTACAAGGAAAACTCCCCCGGGTTTGTGCAGATGTGGTATATGGCGAGCCCAAGAGGGTTTCTACCAGGGTGTTTAAAACGTCAAAATCACTGATATTGGCACGGTTTCACTAATCTTCGATGGAGGGCGCTACATTTGATCGAATATTCGAGCGCGCCATACTCTTCGGGTCGTGACGTACTTTTTGATACCTTGTGTCCAACCTAAAACCATGCCACTGCAGACGCAGTAGAAGTGGTCCGCATTGGCCTTGCTAGGCTGGCGTGCTGTCATATATCGCATTTCGTGGTCACTTGGCTGGCGATCGAGCCGCCACCTTGTTCCGCACCGCCGCTGGTAGAATCGAGTCCCAGGGTCTCCATTTCAGAGTCAGCTAGAGTCGATCGCTCCAATGAACAAAACTTTCATTTTGCGCTTCTTGAGCCCTCGAATCCTCGCTATTGAAAAATGGTTTCACAGTGTACCCAATTGACTATCAGACCTTTTGGCTCCGTGTTCGTTTGGGTCTTCTTCCAAAAGCGCGCGGACTGTCGTCCTGAATCGAAGCAGGTTCGGCACTCCGTTAGCACATCCAATGAGTCGGTGGACCTACATTGGCTACACGAAATACCTTTTCAGCCAGTTTGTCATCATTAGGTTCCGTTTCAAGTACTCCTCCAAACAGCCCATGTCCTTGCACCCCTCTCTTTCAAGTGAATCACCATTTCTCCTTGAGTGCGTGCCATGAAGCCAAATGTATGCTGAAGATCTTCGTTCATTACATCAAGTTACATGTTTGTTTCTCTAGCATTTTGCCCGAGTTGGACAGGTGCTGTCACACCCTGGCATCCGTAATATGGATATTTTTGACGTTATCTGTCTCTACATGACCTTTCAGACCAAACCGCTGGTATTTGTATTTGACTGAAATGCATGTACATGAAACACGGCGGTTTTCTCCCTTCAGCGCCCGTGCCCTGGCCTAGATATATATCTGGTACAGATGCGTGCACCGGCCGTTGTTGGCTAGCAACTGGCACCGATCTCCGTGTCTCCGGATCTCCAGACCTCCATTCAGCGCCAGCTAGCCCCACTATTTCTGCTGCTTCGGCCCTGCACGCTAGGCCTTTCTTGGGTCAAACCCGCCCCAAATCCGGGGCTCCGGGGCCAATTCTGGGAGCGCCGAAGTGGGCAGGACGATCATCCCCGCCGCAAAGCGGGTGCCCAGTGCGGTGTGGTATATAACCCCGGCGTATGAGGAAGGTTGTAGCTCATTGTTCACGTTTCCTTCACATTTTCTTCGTTTTTCGTTACTTAACGACCCATTTACCTTTACTATGCGCTTCTCAATCATTGCTGCATTCATCCTCCCCCTCGCAGCCCTCGCTGCACCTACCCCTACCCCTGATCCAGCCGACGTAGCACGCGCTCAATTTGCCGACGCTATCACTTCCACGATCGGCAGCGTCAACGCAACGATCACCCTGCTCAAGGTGACGTCAAAACAACCCGTAATTCGCGAGGATGCTCGTGAGGACGCTCTCGACAAAGCCTGCCAGGCAAGCAAGAAACTTGAGCTCGCGTTCGAAGCTGCGGGTAGGATTGCTACTGCACTTAAGGCGAACGAAAAGCCTGACGAATCTGAGTACGTGGATAACCTTTGCGTGTACGAAGGTCAATGATTAACACGGCGTTTGCTCTTGCAGCCAATTCGCGGTCACACAGAACACCCTAGAGGTCCAGCCCATCTTGATTTATCTCTCGGACGTGATCAATAAGAAGGATAATCACGCCTCGTCCACTTTGCGGGAGAGTATCTGCGCCGCAGTCGTTGGGGTCAACAAGATGGTCGCAGCCGGGTTTAACATCCTTTTCCTACAAGAAAAGACTGTGAGGGACTTGTTTCAGAAAGCGCAAGTGAAAGTACCCCCTGGTTTCTGAATTCATAGCGATACGGATTGATGGAGGTTGAGTTTTATTGTTTGTTGGACATTAGTGTTAAGTTTCTAATTCATATTTGAGCGGATCGGGTTACCTGTTTGGTAGTCCGGTCAAGCTCTGCCTTTGATTCTTCTAAATCAAACTGGATCTATCGGTTGAATACCGTGTTTCATCAAAACTGACCATGGACCGTGGACCGTGGACCGTGGACATCACCTTCACGATGTGACATTCTGGCTTAAATACTTAAAATCATAAATGGGGTGGGAACTATAGCCCACCCCACCGCCTGGCTTACGAGTCAGATTTATATTTTATGTTGTGCAGGATGGCTGGGCTTTTAGTACAAGGAAAACTACTCCCGGGTTTGTGCAGGTGTAGTACACAGTGTGCCCAAATGACGTACCAGACCTTTTGGTTCCGTGTTTGTTTGAGTCTTCTTCCAAAGGCGCGGGGATTGGCCTCCTGAATCGAAGCAGGCTCGGCACTCCCTTAGCACATCCAATGACTTGGTGGACCTACATTAGCTACACGAAATACCTTTTCAGCCAAGTTGTCATCATTAGGTTCCGTTTCGATCAAGTTTTCCTCCAACAACACATATCCTTGCACCCCTCTCTTGCAAGTGAAGCACCATTTCTCCTTGAGTGCGTGCCATGAAGCCAAATGTATACTGATGATCTTCGTTCATTGCACCAAATCACACGTTTGTTTCTCTAGCATTTTGCCTGAGTTGGCCGGGCAAGCGCTGTTGATCACGCCCTGGCACCCGTAATAGGAATAGTTTTGACTCTGTCTGTCTCTACATGGACTTTCAGACCAAACCACTCGTATTTGTATTTTACTGAAATACATATGCCTGAAACACAGCGGTTTTCTCCCTTCAGCGCCCGCGCCCTAGATATACATCTGTTAAAGATGCACGCAGCGGCACTATTGGCCAGCAACTCGCACTGACCTCCGGATCTCCAGCGCCAGCGCGCTAGCCCTCTATTTCTGCTGTTTCGGCCCTGCGCTGCACGCCAGGCCTTTCTTATCTTGGGCCGAACCCAGGGTTCCGGGGCCAACTCTGGGAGCACCTATGCCTGTAAGGGCCCCCGCCCGGGCGGGGGCCCTTACAGGCATAGGTTGTGCGGTGCCAGTGCCGGTGCCAGTGAAATTAGCTATTACCTTGTGTTTGACATGCGCTCCCAGCCTCACATCTGCATGGTACATAACCCTTCCGTATGAGGACGATAGCAGCTCATTGTTCACATTTCCTTCGCTTTTCGTTACTTAACGACCCATTTATATTTACCATGCGCCTCTCAATCATTGCCGCATTCATCCTCCCCCTCGCAGCCCTCGCCGCACCCGCACCCGCACCTACCCAACTCTTCGACGCACGCGCTCAATTTACCACTGGCATCTTTGTGACGAGCGCCGGCGTGAATGCAACGCTCGGCCTGCTCAAAGAGAATATAGAAGTCATCTCTGCCCATTCGCGAGGCCGTTCGCCAGACCATTTTCGATCGACCAAGTCAACAAGGCACTCGTCAAACTCGTGATCGGGGTTGACGCTGCATCAAAGGTTGACGGTGCGATTGAGAAAAGCAGCCACCTAAAGATGCTGAGTACGTGGATAACCTTCGCGTGTACGAGGGTCAAAATGACTAACACGGTGTTCGCTTTTGCAGTCAAGCCGTGGCCATTGCGAACACCCTAGAACTCAGGAACGACCTAGTTACTATCAAGAACGAGATCAATACAAAAAACAATGATGCCTCGGACCCATTGCAGGAGAGTATCACAGTCGCAGTCTTAATTTGGGATCCACTTGATGGCCGATGCCGGGCTTGAATTCCTTCGCCTACAGGGAAAGAATGTGAAGAATTTGCTTGAGGGTCAGGGTTTGACGGTACCCCCTGGTTTTGAGGATTTATAACAACACGGATTGATAGAGGTTGAGATATTGTTGTTTGTTGAACATTAGAGTTTTTAATTTATATTTGAGCGGATCGGGCTACCAGTACGTTTGGTGGTCCGGTCGGGCTCTGCCTTTGATTCTTTCAACATAAACTCGCAGGAAGAACTGTAAAATATATTGTCCGGTGCACCCAGGAAGCACCTCAGCTATAGATACATAAATAGATATGATGTCACTTGTCCTGCGATATTAAACAAGAGCCAAAACGAGCGAAGGGAGATGTGAAATGTGTGACAAGGCATCGTTCATTAACAAGGTGATATCGCAATCTTGTTTCCCCATTTGATGTGAGATGTGAGAGTACAAACTGTTAAGGACATTTTGGCACAGTTCGGAGAACCGCTCCCTGGGCAGCCACTGGAGTGCTAAAAATCTTCCTAGAAATTTTAGGAGAATATATGTGGCTTGCTCCGATGATGGCGTGGTTTCACCACAAGCCCTTCCTTTGTTGTTGACAGCCACACCAACCCCGAGACCGTCGTGCCCTTTCATCCGTCCCGCGAGGCCGGGCGTCCGAGGGGGGCAGGAGGAATATCTCCGCCGTTCGCCAGCTACCACTGGCCGCGTATCGACGGTAACGGTAATGGTAAGGTTCGACATTGAATCCTCATAGGCACGGGGCTGTGCGGTGCCCCTGCTAATGCTAATTGTCAAACTTCCAATTGTCAATGCAAGCAGTTCCAGCTCACATGCGGACGGTACCAACTCATTATTCATATTTCTTTACTTTAGTCTTTTAACGACCCATTTACCTTTACCATGTGCTTCTCAATCATTGTCGCATTCATCCTCCCCTTGGCATAAACCCTCGCCGCACCTACACCTACACCTACCCCTGATATAGCGGATCTACTCAAGTCGTAGCAGATTACATGTATTAGCAGTAGGAAACTAATATACATTTGTGAGGCAGACAAATCTCAACATACGATACGTGAAGAGACGTGTTTGGTTTGGCCAAACAATCGGAGAGCAGGGCAGGTTAAATCCGGGGCTCCGGGGCCAAATCTAGGAGCGTCAAAGTGGACAGAGGAACATCCCGCCGCAAAGCGGATGCCTTTACAGACACGGGTTGCGCGGTACCAGTGCAATGCCAGTGCTATTTTGCTATGTAATTGCCCGGTGTTTGACATGAGCCCCCAGCCTCACACAAATATGGTATATAACCCCTCCGTATGAGGACGGTAGCAGCTCATTGTTCACATTTCCTTCGCTTTTCGTTATTTTAGTCTTTTAACAACCCATGCGCTTCTCAATCATTGCCATATTCATCTTCCCCCTCGCAGCGCTCGCCGCACCTGCACCTGCACCTGATAAATTGGAGCTACTCCCCCTAGGTGATCAATTTACCAACGCCATCACTGAGACGGCCACCGGCCTCAACTCAACGATCGCCTCGCTCAAAGATCCAACCCTGCTCATTGACAAGAGGCTTCTCCAGGCCGCTCGCGACAACGCCAACGTGGCAGATGAGAAACTCAGGCTCGCGAGCAGCGCTGCGGCAATGGTTGATACTGCGATGAAGACTGGGGGACAGGTTAACGATGATGCGTACGTGGATAACCCTCGCGTGCACGAAGGTCAAAATGATTAACACGGTGTGTGCTCTTGCAGCCAAATCGTGGTCATCCAAAACATCAGAGACCTCCAGGCCATCCTAGTTGATCTTTCGGACGTGTTCGATACAAAGCGCAATCACACTGCGAAGCAATTGGGGGAGAGTATCCGCGCCACAGTCATTGGGGTCCGCAAGATGATCTCACTCGAGGTTGAAATCCTTCGCCTACAGGGAAAGACTGTGAAAAAGCTGTTTGAGAATGCGAAGTTGAAGGTACCCCCTGGTTTTGAGAATTTATAACGATACAGATGGATGGAGGTTGAGTTTTTGTTGCTCGTTGACATTAGTGTTCCTAATTTATATTTCACCGGCTCGGACTACCTGTTCGGGAGTCCGGTCGGGCTCTGTCTTTGATTCCTTTAACACAAACTCGCGGGAGAACCGTAAAATATATTGTCAAGCGCAACCGAAATCAGGGCAGGAGGAAGCACCCCAGCTCAATATACATAAATATACATGATATCGCCTGTCCTGGGATATTAGACAATTGAACGACCATGTGGAGGATCGCAGGCGAGCATCTTATACGTACTCCTCAGATCATTGTGGTCCACTGTCCGTCCACAACCTATCTCAATCATTCGTCAATAGCATGAATACATATAGGAGCGAGCACTCACCTCACTGAGAGAATCAGGCTCATGCGACAAATAAATGAAGTAGGATGTAGGTCAAGCCCTTTCGGAGATTCAAAGACGCTGTCAAATTTGGACAGTGCAATAGTACAGTGTTCATATTCAGAAGCTACATTTCTACAATATAATGACAACTACACAGCGCATGACTTTGCCGCCAATTTATAATCGTCCTCTCGTATCCTATACGATATCCGTCGTCTAAAAAAGTCCACCGAACCCTATACCCCGATATCCTGTGTCCTTGACTCATCCGAAACCTTCCCGTTCCTCTCCCTCTCGTGTTTCTCTTCCCGTTGCTCATCATTCTGTGTTGCGTGGGACCAGAAGAACCCAAGAACAGCAAGGGTCTCAAGTACCACGATGGCAAAAACGAACCTGTATGCTACCGTTCATCTGCGGTGTGCGAATGTCCACTCGGCTTTGGTCGTTGGAAGGCGGGAAGAGGCTGTGTGCGACCCATCGTCATCAATCGAGGTCTGGATTGAAGTAATCGCTGCCAGGCCGACTGCCAATCCCAGTTGCAGAGCGGAGTTGAAGATTGCTCCAACCGTGCCGGCCACTGACGGCGGTGTGGAGGCAAAGATCGCGATACTAAACGAACGAGATTAGAACCGGGCCAGTGGATCAAAGGTAAGCGTAATGCTTACTTCGAGCTGCTGTATACGGTCGTGTAACCAATATATCGTACCAATTGTAAAGGCGGCCGGGAAGGCTGAGTCTCCAGTATGTATCGGGAGAGTCGGTGAATGGTAGCATCGCCGAAGGTGTGATCAGGAGAGCACCTCCGACGAGAATGATGCATTTATGATCAAAGTAGCGGGGGAGATACTGGTGATGGGGGTAGTAAGAAAAGACAAATACCAAGCGGAAGGCTAGAGATGCATCTAGAGGACAGAAAGCAGGAAGGATGATAGGATGATGTGACTTACAAATGGACAGCGGCGTCCAGGGCAGACCACCCAACCCAATTTTCATACCATGGCATATCCTGGATGAAAATACCGATCCACCAGAAGTAGGGTAGTAGAGCAATGGCAGCGAGAACTGGTATATTCGGGTGTCCCCATAGTGACGGAGGACTACGCAGGCGAAACATCATTACCATTCCATTGCGAGATGAAGGGACAAGAATGACACGTACATAGCAGCATCCACCTCCTCAACGGGAGCCTTCCAGAAGAAGTAGGCGACAACAAGGAGCACTTCTGCCATACCTTTTTCAAGCAATGGGGTTTCCCCTCTTTCACATTAATATTCCCATTCGATGGATGGTGCTCGCGGTCCCACGTTGATGCTAAAGCTGAAACGTGTTATTTTCGAAGAAAGATCATTTCTATGCATACATTGTTCCCGAGGATATGTATCCGAGTTACTGAAGCCTCGTTATTGACAGTTGTCATCTACCGTGATTTTTCTATCTGACACCTGCCTGTCAGCTGTCACTGGAGGCTATCCACCGGACCGGAGGTAAGTAGGGGTGATTAGGCTCAAACTCTAAATCGCCTTTCAGACCAAACCGCTGGTATTTGTATCTTACTGTGCCCGCGGCCTAGATCTGGTACAGATACATACATGCACCGTCGCTGTTCGCCAGCAACTCGCATCGATCTCCAGCGCCAGCGTGCCCGCGCCAAATCCGGGGGCGTCCGAAGTGGCCGCTATTTCCGTCCGTATGGGGACAGTTGCAGCTCATTGTTCACATCCCTTCATATTTACTTCGCTTTTCGTTACTTAAAGACCCATTACCTTTACCATGCGCTTCTCAATCATTGCCGCATTCATCCTCCTATTGGCAACCCTTGCCGTACCTACACCTACACCTACCCCTGATATGATATAGCGGATCTACTCAAGTTGTAGCCGATTACATGTATTAGCAGTAGGAAACCAATATACGTTGTTCCGCACCGCCGCTGGTAGAATCGAGTCCCGGGGTCCCCATTTCAGAGTCAGCTAGAATCGACCGCTCCAATGAACAAAACTTCCATTTTGCACTTCTTGAGCTTGAGCTAGAGCCCTCGAATCCTCGCTATTGAAAAATGGTTTCACAGTGTACCCAATTGACTATCAGACCTTTTGGCTCCGTGTTCGTTTGGGTCTCCTTCCAAAAGCGCGCGGATTGTCGTCCTGAATCGAAGCAGGCTCGGCACTCCCTTAGCACATCCAATGAGTCGGTGGACCTACACTGGCTACACGAAATACATTTTCAGTCAATTTGTCGTCATTAGGTTCCGTTTCAAGTATTCCTCCAAACAGCCCATGTCCTTGCACCCCTCTCTTTCAAGTGAATCACCATGTCTCCTTGAGTGCATGCCATGAAGCCAAATGTATGCTGAAGATCTTCGTTCATTACATCAAGTTACATGTTTGTTTCTCTAGCATTTTGCCCGAGTTGGACAGGTGCTGTCACACCCTGGCATCCGTAATATGGATATTTTTGACGTTATCTGTCTCTACATGACCTTTCAGACCAAACCGCTGGTATTTGTATTTGACTGAAATGCATGTACATGAAACACGGCGGTTTTCTCCCTTCAGCGCCCGTGCCCTGGCCTAGATATATATCTGGTACAGATGCGTGCACCGGCCGTTGTTGGCTAGCAACTGGCACCGATCTCCGTGTCTCCGGATCTCCAGACCTCCATTCAGCGCCAGCTAGCCCCACTATTTCTGCTGCTTCGGCCCTGCACGCTAGGCCTTTCTTGGGTCAAACCCGCCCCAAATCCGGGGCTCCGGGGCCAATTCTGGGAGCGCCGAAGTGGGCAGGACGATCATCCCCGCCGCAAAGCGGGTGCCCAGTGCGGTGTGGTATATAACCCCGGCGTATGAGGAAGGTTGTAGCTCATTGTTCACGTTTCCTTCACATTTTCTTCGTTTTTCGTTACTTAACGACCCATTTACCTTTACTATGCGCTTCTCAATCATTGCTGCATTCATCCTCCCCCTCGCAGCGCTCGCCGCACCTGCACCTGCCCATGTTAAATTTGACGTACTCCCCCTATGTGAACAATTTACCGACGCCATCACTGAGACGACTAGGGACCTCGAATCAACGATCGCCTTTCTCAGAGACCCAACCCAGCCCATTGAAGGGGGGCCTCTCCAGACCGCTCTCGACAAGGCCAACGAGGCAAACGATAAACTCAAGTTCGCGACCAGCTCTGCGGCAATAGTTGAGGCTGCGTTGAAGACTGGGGGACAGGTTAACGATGATGCGTACGTGGATAACCCCCGCGTGTACGAGGGTCAAAATGATTAACACGGCGTGTGCTCTTGCAGCCAAATCGAGGTCATCATGAACATCACAGACCTCCGGGCCATCCTAGTTGATATTTCGGACGCGTTCGATACAAGGCGCAGTAACACTATCATTACGGAGCGATTGGGGACGAGTATCTTCGCCACCAAAGTTGCGGTCCACAGGATGATCCAACTCGAGGTTGAAATCCTTCGCCTGCAGGGAAAGACTGTGAGGAAGCTGTTTGAGAATGCGAAGTTGAAGGTACCCCCTGGTTTTTGAGAATTTATAACGATACAGATGGATGGAGGTTGAGTTTTTGTTGCTCGTTGACATTAGTGTTCCTAATTTATATTTCACCGGATCGGACTACCTGTTTGGGAGTCCGGTCGGGCTCTGTCTTTGATTCTTTTAACACAAACTCGCAGGGAGAACCGTAAAATATATTGTTAAGAGCACCCAGCACAGGAGGAAGCACCCCAGTCAGATATACATAAATATACATGATGTCGCCTGTCCTGGGATAGTAGACAATTGACTGACCATGTGGAGGATCGATCGCAAGCGAGCATCTTATACGTACTGTACTCCTCAGGTCATTGGTGATAGACATGGTCCACTGTCCGTCCACAACCTATCTCAATCATCCATCAATAGCATGGATACATATAGGAGCGAGTGGCATGCTCACCTCACTGAGAGAATCAGGCCCATGCGACAAATGAAGTCGGATGCAGGTCAAGCCCTTTCGGAGATTCAAAGACGCTGTCAAATTTGGACAGTGCAATAGTACAGTGTTCATATTCAGAAGC
>Ga0307515_10025114_pt1 | contig 10331 bp, 12 predicted proteins | sample 17_EM_MG_FD_194513 | JGI IMG/M metagenome (GOLD analysis project Ga0307515, IMG submission 194513) | Populus trichocarpa ectomycorrhiza microbial communities from riparian zone in the Pacific Northwest, United States - 17_EM | ecosystem: Host-associated > Plants > Roots > Unclassified | place...
TCGCGAGGTTGATTATCACGGGCGCTGAAGCACCAAAAGCGAGGGACGCATCGGTAGCTCCTGAGAGGTATATATCTATATGTTGTTTGGGGGTTGTTATTGTCCCCGTTCTCTCTCTCTCTCTCTCGCTGCTCTGCTCACCACTTGTTTGCCTGTGCACAAGGCCAACCACCCTAATCACACCACAGAGTTACCACCTGAATGATCGATGTCCAAGACCTGCTCGCTAATGCTACCATCCATTATCCCGTGTCTGGATCGCTTTGACGATTCTCCACGGCTTGCCTCCTTTTCAAATTGTAGAGGTCGAATGTACTTTAGGCTCGGCATTGGAGTTATTCCTTTTCTTTGTGCTTCGTTTGTACGTCACTTAGAGGGTGAATAGTATGAGGTTATCAGTATTTCACTTTTCCGTGCTCAATACGATCGTGGAAGAAAAGGGGGAGGTATGTCTTATATAACTAGAGCTTTTGGTGGGGGTGGGGGAGCTCATGCCGTGTGTTTGTACCTCAGCCTCTGCATTATCATTTGTCCTCGTCACACAGCCTGTTGGCGACCAGCTGGCATGGAGCACCCATTGATGGCCGGAGTACTGGACGCAATACACTTGTGTATGAAACGTGCTGTAATAATTGTACTTTGCTGTGTACATTCGTCCGTTCGTATTATGGAATCGGTTGTTATTGTAAGAACAGGACGGAGGATCGACGCGGAGGACGCGGTAGCATGGTGGCCCGGAACAGAAAGGTGCGGAAATTGGAGTGGGGGAAGCATAATACCATTGAACACGCTCCGGGGCGTCCTTGTACCCCGGTACCCTCGACCGCCGGACTAATGTGCATAGCCCAATGGACGACCTGACACCAAGGGATTTCAGGTAGCTCTAGTTCGGTCTTTGTCATGGCAGTAACCGGTGACTAATAGGAGACATTCCCTGCGTTGTCCACTCATTGCACAGCTTCTCCCCGTCTGGTATGATTGAGAGGGATGTGGCGTAGCGGACATCCGATGCATGTGGGTGATGCCCTGAGAGATTGAGAGATATTGTCTGATCTGAATCAAATTCGGGACACCCCCTCCGCCAGAATCAACGAGCCGACTTGGATTCGTCAACACAGTCTAATAAGATAGGCACGCAAGATTCGAGTATTCGAATGTACAGTTTACCCTGAATATCCCGTAAGTGTTCGGATTGGAAGTCCGCCGCTAGCGGGGGAGGGGGGGAAGGAACCGCTCTTGGGTCGACGTTGCCCGAAATGCGTACAAACTATTTGAATCATTGAGCACTATTGAACTCGGGTGCGCCTTAATGATTCTGGGATTCGACTATATACGAAGATAATTCCTAGCACACCCCTCGCGCCTCACCTCCTGGAGCCACTGTTGCAGACAGAACGAGTGGCTGTAGAGGAGAAGGCGAGGGTGTCCATGGATCGATCTACCGCTACACATAAGTTGCCCTAAGGTAACGCAGGGGGCAGATAGAGTAGAATGGAGTACGTGTGGGGGAGGGAGAGCGGGACGGCCCTGCTGGTGCATACCTTAAGGAGCCTTGGCTTATAAATGACGAGGACAGTCACCTACAATGGAAAGTAAGATCAGCATAAATTGGTGTTGTGCTTCGACGGCACGCTACACAATGAGCATGAGCTGAGTCGGTAGATTACGGGCGGTGTAACGTAACATAGACGGCTTAATTGGACGTGATACTCAATTGAGATTCGATGCCTGTTGCCTGCATCCGAAATTTATACCCAGGTTGGCGGCCATGACTGAGGGGATGAATTGAATAATATTGGAGTCAAGAGGGGCTATCCCCTATTCCCGGAGAGCCACGGAGACGCATTGCTAGGCTTTCCGCGAGACTCTATTCGGCTTCTTGGCTTCCTAGGACCCCTCTCAAAAGTACACTTGGCTTCAACTCTTCCAGAAGTATCGAAGGTGACTACATGACACGAGACAGGGGCATAACGGGCTTCCGATACGAACGGAAGCGGAAGTGGGAACTTGCCGTCGGCCTCATCGATTGACATTTCTGGGCGATTTTATGAACGACGGCTCGACGATCAACGGCGACGCGTACGGCTCGTACAACGATGGCAACCCAAACCACGCAGGTGGACAAGGCTCCCCACAGCAGTTTCACGTCCTCCCCACGTTACTCTCCCATTTCCCGCCTCTACCTGCGCCTGCACACCCAACAGACCTCCTCCAACCATTCACGACGGGATCTACCTCTGAACTCTTTCGAGCTATCGTGAAGAAGCCAGCGCCCATTTCCATTGAGATCAACGACGAGCTCCATTCGAATGCGTCAGATGTAGCCCTGCAATTTGCCGCTGAACTACGTGTGTACAGTAAAGTCGGCAAGAACACTGGGTTCGCTGCGTTCCTTGGCTGCGTCGAGGGACTAGGCATAGTCCTCGAGTGGGTCGAGGGTCGCACCTTGCTCGACGCCGTCCGCGGCGTCCCGGTGGGGAAGAGCGTGCATGAAATGGACAACAGTGAGCTGGATGCTCATAAACCTAGCGATCGACGCAAAATCAAGTGGTATAACCAACTCGTCGACGCCCTTACCCACCTACACTCCTTTGGACTCAACCACGGCGACTTGTCCATGCTCAACATATACATTGAAACTCGTACAGATAATGTAAAACTAATCGATTTTGGGAGATCAGTCTCCGTCGAAGGCTACCCTTGCGAGCACCTCTACATAGAACCAAAAGCACCAACTCCAAAGCGCCGCTCTCCCTCGCCCAAGCCAGTCGTATTCAAACCAGGCGGTGCTTGGGTAGATGCTCCTCCGCCACCTAATTCCAAAATGCGGCCAGGCCATTCCCGACCTGGATTCGACGTCAGTCGTCCAAAGCTCTTCGACCGGTCTTCGTCGTCTGCCCGGCCACCGGCTACACCTACATCGGCCCTCGAACCCCACCTCCCTGGTACCTCTACTCCCCACTCTCGCCCGCAGATGCACGCCACTCGGTTACTAGGTGACCATCGCCCCTCGCTCTATGGGCAGCAGCATTCCTCGTCCTCATCGTCTGCATTAGTGGGTGGTCCCCATACACACATGCCGATATACGCCCCTAGAGGACGTCAAATGGCGTCTCAGAGCGATGCACTCAACATACCAGGCTTACGAAGTCGACAAGGGAGCGCAAGCCCGGCACGAATGCACCACCATCTCGCGAACAGTCCCATGTCCCCACGATATACCCCCCGCCCTGGCAACATTGACCTCAACGCCGACGAAGATGACGCCATGTACACAAGCGGCGTAGGTGAGGAGGATTGGACGCGCGTCGCGAGCGAGGTATACGGCTCGAGCGCCAGCCTCGCAGCAAGCATGAGTGTACGTGGGCACGGGTACGCCTCTGTTCGGACGTCACGCCACCCTTCGCGGGAACGCTATTCCCGCGACCCCTCCCCCCACTATCCGCATACTCCGCTCCGGGGACCATATATGGCGTACGAACCGGCCCCACCGCAAAAACCGATAAAGGAGCCGGAAAAGATCCACCCTTGCACCCCGCCATTTTGCGCGCCGGAGATTATGAGGGATGAATGTGAAGACCCAATCTTGGCTGATGCGTATTCTCTTGGTATCGTAATGCTCATTATGGACCTGGGGGACTTGGTGCGAATCGAGGCATGGAAGCAGAAAAAGGAAGAGTACGTCGTTTACCCCCTATGTTTGTTATTTGTTAATATTGACGATTTCCCTGTAACCTTTCCTCTTCGGTCGCACGAACGATCGCACTTTGCTCACCACACCCATTTTTTGGCCCCAATCAGCGGCACCTTTCCTGAAATCCACCTCTCTCGTACCAGATTATTCACCGATCTCATACGGGGGTATACGGCCAAGGCCCCTGTCCGCGCCCGCATCGATCGTGCGCTCAAGATGGAGCTCCCGCCCAAAGTTCGCGGTGAGGACGAGAGCGAGAGCGAGGACGATTGGTAGAGGTTTTTGTGTGAATCGTAACGAACGTTATATTTATTCCTCCAATCGGATGGTTGAACATGGGGGGACTGCGAGTGAGGCAACTGGGACTGGTCATGACCGTCTAGTTTTCCCTGCGTTGTTCTGTGTACGGTTTACTTTGTTGTTCTCATGTGTTGTATGTTTTTGTTCACACCTCAGTTTCGTCACTCTTCTGTGGTGCTCCATTGACTGTTGGCCTGATACCCTCTTCATTTACATGTAATGTTCACTTTAGTTGACCGTGATAGAATTATGTTTCATCCCTTAGAGGTCGATATGTCACTAGTCCTTACGTGCGTGTCTCGGTTATACTTATTCCCAACAAGTACCACCTGGTCACTAGCTGCTGTTGAGTGAGATGGCTCATCGCACATGTTCTGTATATATTGCATGACATGCTTGCCTTTCTACACTTCACGGTTTCATCCCCCGCTCTCTCTTCCTGCGTTAGGTTGGTCGTGCTACGGAAGACGACCCTGCAAATTGTTAAATCGACAATTGCAGAAGCCAGAAGCCAGAAGCCAGAAGGGTCAAGGAGATATCAGCCGATGTTGTAGCGGTGGAGATAGAGATGTGTGGGTCATCATATCGGTTCATTCGGCAGGTTGTCGGCAAGTTATCTGCAAGTTGTTCGCTTCATGTGGCTCATTGAGGAACCTCATGCAATGCGTTTAATATGTGGATTCGGACGCTGCGCTTGGACTCTATTGCTGGAGGTGTTCTCAACGGTCCGGAGACTCGATCGCAAGGAACGACTATTTTAGCATGAACACTGAAATTGTCCAGAACGAGCAACCCACAGCACGATCCTACCTCTGGAGGTCACAAGGGTGGGCATGCCGTTAGGCGATGGAAAAGCTAGCGTTTTAGACGAACAAGCACGGCTTGCGAAGTACATAACGACCCATGAAGATGAAACACCCTCGCTGTCAGTCGAGGGTGTGGTGGGGTCCCTGCTGGCTCAGCGGCAGAACACAAATCCTGTTAAAACTTCGGATGCTTTGTCTCCACATCGGGTGCCACGCTGGAATGTGTGCCCGCGTGTGCAGAGGTGAAGGAGAATGCAGACAATAGTTTATTTGACAAAATATCGTGGGATAACGCCCTCCTGTGTATAGGCTCAACCCATTCCGCCGTCGTCATGACAGATATAGAGATTTAGCCACACTGTATTGCTTCGACCTTTTTCTCTGGGATGTTCTGGGCCCTTCTGTTATCGATGATCGATGACCGCCCTCAAGAAGAATGAGGCTGGCGTGACTGATCTCCACGCACCGGTAGTAGCTGTACACAGTTCATTTTGTATAATATACACCTAGAATACTATCGCATGTCCCCGTGCTGAGACTGGCCTGAATAGTCCGCCGAGACGTATCAGGCCGAAGACGTACATATTTGACCTGCACAAATGTCTTGTAGCGCTCGTGCGTATTGATTCTGGATTCAATTTGGGGCAGTCAGCTGGCCAGACTCTGAACCGTCTGCAAAAGACCTTGGTGCCTGTAACCCGCGAAGAAGCGCCGCGAGACATTCGTTAACTGCGCCTGCGCTGCTTGTCTCACCACCACGCTGGTCAGTCCCTAAGCCATCGACTACTTCGCTCTTGGAACACCGCACGCCGCACTCGAGTCATCGCTCTAGTCCCCATTGCGCCGCCCACCTTCAGCGCCTCACCATCGATTTCTCCTCTTCAAACCGTGTCCTCGCCACTACCCTACTCGAAAAATAACCTATCTACGCTCAGGATATGACCACCATTTACCGTAACCTTCCGCACTGGGCCATCGCTCCATTTTTGCTGTGGAGGAGCCCTCTGGTCCCGCCTTCCAGAAAAACTATTAATACCTACCTTCCTATGGAACTTATGCAAGAGATCTTTTCATATTGTATTGAATCGAATCAAATGAAATCTGGTCAATTGGCTTCTGTTTGTCGCTACTGGAGGTCTGTTATCACCACAATGCCCAGTTTATGGTCCACCCTGAGGGTTGGAACCTGGACCGAAAGGAAACAGGTTGCTATCTGGTTGCAGAGGGCATATCCGAAGATTATTGTCATTGACACCCAGCGAGATGGTCAGCTGTCATCTAATGCTCTGCCGCTTGCTGCACTCCAGGATGCTCTTGCACACACTCGCCAGTGGCGTGAGCTTACAATCTCCTCATTTCCTCCTGAGAACGTAGCTAGTCCGCTTGGCTTTCAAGTCGCAAGCCCAATGAATATGTTGAAGGTGCTACACATAGAAGCTGGATGTATGCATTCTCCCTCACTTGCTCATCTGCTCGATCTTGTTCCAACCGAAGCTCCTCTTTGTGAGATGAGACTCCATTCCCCATTCGTCACCACCCACTTTCTCCAACCTCATTGGTTCCCTCTTCTTCGGAATCTCACAGTGCTTACTGTCAATGGCAGAGATATTGATGCGCCATTTGAGCTTCTTCCTACTTTCACGCAGCTTCAGATATTTGAGGCTGTTCGTCTTCGTCTCCCATTCTATGAGCCCAACACCAATCTGCCTCTTCTCTTTACTCTTCGGAGGCTGCATCTCAGGGCCTGTTCAGTCCAATGGATGGCTGGGAGACAATTCCCATGCCTCGAGGAGTGTGCAATCCTCCTTCCTCGTCATTGGGAGCAAATTCAGCAGCATGAAGTGCAATTGCCATCCTGCAAGAAATTGGCGTATCATGGTTATCCAATGACCACGGCTCAATATTTCCATGTTCCCAAAATGAGAGAAATGGACCTCAGATCTCATGATTTCAATGATCAGCGGGTCTATCAACACCTACTCCATCTATGCAGATTAAATGGAAGGATTCCCAACCTTACTGCTCTCCACCTTACACTTCAATGCAGTGAACAAGCCTTAATGGAGGTAGTGAAGTATTTGATCCCTCTACAAGAGTTGTATTTATCCATTAACCATCCCTCACCGTCCTTCCAAGCCTTTCTTGAGTCACTGGCGGCGAAACCATCTACAAATGAATACCCTGAATGGTTCTCATTGATGGAATCTCATAATAGGTGGGAGGAATGGTGCTCCTCTCAAACCTGGCATGCCAATGTCCTCCCTCATCTGAAATTCCTGCACATAAAGTGCCCCAAAGGCTTTTCTCAGTCTGCGCGCCTTGACAACTTCCCATTATTTAGAGTTATTGGATGGACTAGGGCATATATGACCCCCCCTTTGGAGCATTTGAAAGTATGGGAGGGGAGAGGGAGCACCGATGACATTGCGGTTGATTACACTTCCATTGGCTATCTAGATAAGTATTTTGGAATATCGGGTAGAGGATATGACGCAATGATTGTCAGGGTAATAGTCACACGATGTCTAGTCTTTGTGTTTCCTGACACTCTATTATTCCCACTCCATTCCACTGTCCTCTTTAGGCAGCTCCGGCATCTTAAGATCATCTGCCATTCTAATCACGAAATCCTTATCTTGCCCTACCTGGAACAAATCGAGAGGCTGGAAATTTCGGGAGGGTCCATTCCTGAATATTCCTTGAACCTTGACTTGCCATTGACTCATACTCTCCAGTGGCTTGAACTAAGTCGTTCAACACCACTTTGGATGTTCGGGAGAACCTTCAAGGCCCTGAGAGAATTCGTGTTTGTTGGACTACCAAACGACGAACCCGAGAGCCATTCTAGGCATGATGGGATGCAGGTGGATCTGCCTGCCTGCACAAAATTGCAGTTGGTGGATCGTTCAATGGACTATCTCCGCTTCCTCTCCTGTTCAAATGTCCAAATCCTTGGCTGGTCCCAACGCTCCTTACAGCCCCCCTTTGACTTAGTAGCGTTCAATTCATTCCATGATTTCTTATTCAATCTTTCCTGTTTGCAAAACCTTGATATTACTGTTCCCCAGGGTTTGGGGATAGATTCCCTGATTGATTTTGTCTTTTGCGACCCATCGGAGCACAGAGTATGGCGAGAGATCAGGAGTGTGAATGTCACGATCGTGTTTAATTTCTTCTCAGAAGCATATGAGTCCTTCGACCAGACAGTTGGACACCAACAGCGTCGGCTTTATGAGAAATGGTGGAAATCGTTCACAGTCACCAAGGAAAGGTGGGAGGTGAGAGTCAGAGCATCCATATGAATGGCCACGTACAAATGGTAGATCAAGAGCACTCTTTGCCGTTCAGCTGTAATACTATATTTTACTTTCATTTGGATTGTTCGGTATTTCATTTGATTTTAAGAGGATTTTCTGTCGGAAATTGGTAATTCCAGATGTTTCAGGTTACGCGCTGCGGTGCCTGGTTACCAGATGGACGGTTATATAAGAGCCTCAGCTCAGGATAGGACTTGTATCCTTACGTGTTTGTAGCGGGCCCCAACAAGCACGATTATTTGTGTCCGAGTTCACGGCCTCGCGGAAATTCTAACATATTCGGCACACCCTATGATAAGTAATACAACTATTTGCAGCCAATTCATGAACAGATCGACCCTTCAAATCATCTACTTCAAGCACGACCTCAGCCATGGAACATAGTAAAGTATATATAGAGGTGGACAAGCGGACGAGGGACTGACGGTACGCAGGACGTGAATCGGTCGGTAATGGATTCGCGGTAGGTGGTACGGACATCCCCCGCATTCACACCGTATAGCACAGTGAATACCTTCAACTCATCCACATGCTTCTAGCAACCGACAAATATCCAGCGAGCGTAGGGTGTCTATTCGAGGTGACTGTAGAGTTGTCGTGGCTCACGATGACGTTCGCGAACAAGGCTATGATAACGGTGGAGCGACACCTGATGGGGTCATAGTCGTAGCAACGTTCGCAATGGTGCTGGTGAGTGTGACTTGGGTTGGGGTTGCTGTTGCATTGCTCATCGATGGGGTTGTGCACATGCTTGACGTGCTCGGCGAGTAGCTCGGTCCTGTCGTCTGTCGTGGACGATAATAATGGACCGCGGGTGGCGGTTGGAAGAAGAGGAGAAATGATGGCCAGAGGTTGGCACAGCGATACTGGCGACAATGAAGGTGGATTCAGAGCGTCATCGGGAAAAAAAGCAATGAGAAAACGTGACATTATGTGAGCGGAGTGGACAAATGGGAAACGAAAGAAGGCGACACGCACATGTCAGTGCATGATCGGCTTCGCGATAGATAGCATGGGTGCTGCCGATGAAGCTTGTGTGGGTGATGGACTCGTAGGCGAGGGTGGTAGGGCTATGAGGTCGAGTGTCAGCGAGATGGACGGTCGAGGGGCACATAGATGAGATGGGGAATACGGACCAAGCGCGATAGGTGCACACCAAATAGCCTTTTTGGAAACACCGAGCGCTGGTGGTGACTGACCGCCTTCAGCTGCGTACCTTGCGATTGTTACGGCCTCAATATTTATGTTCTGGGCTTCTACCATGTAGTAGGCTTCTGTCACCCAAGTGTCTCACCATTGTTATCGATGAGTATCAAATGGCGACGGCGACGGCGAGAGCCGCTGGAGCTGCGAGGCCGCTCGCGACGTGACCGGACGGGAGCTGGCGCTTTCCAGGCGAGCCTTCGCGCGTCATATACCTGGATTAGATACATAGGTGTCCTACGTCCAAGCACGCTTCCAACCCAACGCTCACGTTCCCGTCCACTGGTCTGCGATTGACCCTCCGGACCTGCCTTGCTTGCTTTCTCCTTGTCATTCCATGCAAAGCTAGCTCCTGCGTATCATTGCGGTTAGCGCCAGATTTTCGCTAGAATAATTTCAAGGCGGCCAAAACGTACTAACGGCGCTCCCCCGCATTCCTGCACTTCTCCAACTCCTTTGGTATCAGGTTATCACAGTACCTACGGAATCCCATTGCAGTCTGGTCGTCGATACGCCTTGCCTTTCGCATCCGCTGGTTGTCTGGTTGAGCCTATTCCTTCGGCTGCCCACCTGGCTGTAACGTCACAGAGGTACCATCTGGCGGAAAAGGCCGTGAGCAGGAATCAATTGCTCTACCCCTTCTGGCTGTCGCTTGCTCACGACGAAGCGTGGTTGGACTTGCAGGTGACCAGTAAAGTCTGGGAGGGAGAACCATCGCTCATGAGGTATCTGTGGCGATTTATAGGCAAGAAGAGTAGGATTCTCAATGGGCGGGCGAAAACGGAGACGCCCCGGCTCGGAACAATAAACTGGCGAATCAACGCTATAAGAAGGGAATAGCTGCGAGTGTGCAAGGGGTCAGATGGTCACGCGTTGAACAGATGTTGAGCAAGATTTTATCTTGGAGAAATGAGGGTGAATGGTTGACCCAACCGTGTCATCTGTGACAGCGAAGACGGAAGACGGGCAATGGCCGAGTGAGTACATAGTATGTGCTGGTATTGGCTGCGT
>Ga0307515_10025115_pt1 | contig 10331 bp, 12 predicted proteins | sample 17_EM_MG_FD_194513 | JGI IMG/M metagenome (GOLD analysis project Ga0307515, IMG submission 194513) | Populus trichocarpa ectomycorrhiza microbial communities from riparian zone in the Pacific Northwest, United States - 17_EM | ecosystem: Host-associated > Plants > Roots > Unclassified | place...
ACCGGAACTGGTTTGGCCGGAACCGGTCCAACCGGAACTGTATGCATGTTACACTGTTCATGCGAATTAATTAGCATGAACAGTGTAACATGCATACAGTGTACAGTGTATGCAAGTTACACTGTGCGTGCTAATTAATTAGCATGCACAATGCGTAAATATGTGTTACCCATTGTTTACTGTTGAAACAAAAACAGCCTCCTGCTGCTTCGCGATTCCTGCATTTGTAACTCAGTAAAAGGTGGGATCTATAAATAACAAACAACGTTTTTTTTCTGTAACCAAACATATATTTGCTGCGTTTTATTTTAACCGCCGCCGCAGCGGCAGCGGCGGATTCTATTATCTTCTTCTACAGTGAAAACACCACGAGTATATCACATGCTCTGGGCTTGATTGAATAGGAGTTGAATTGCGTATGCGGATTCTATTATCTTCTTCTACAGTGAAAACACCACGAGTATATCACATGCTCTGGGCTTGATTGAATAGGAGTTGAATTGCGTATAGGTGGCTTGAGACGGCATGGATGAATTGCACCAGCTGAAATGCAAATGTCGTCTTCGATTCAAAGGGGGGAAAGAGGAAAACAACCATGCTACTCACAAGCTACAATTTCGTTTAAATGATACTGATTTGCTAGAACAGATGGATGAATCGACAGTGAAAAAAGACACTGACACAGGCACTTTAATCCCTGACATTGGGGATAACTCGTAATCTCAACTTAGCAAGACATGAAAGGAATCGAAGTGAAAAAGAATAAAAAAACCTCTTCCAAAGTTTGACATTGCGTGAACACAATAAACATTTGCCACCATTACCATGGTAGAAAAAAGAAAGACAAGGATGCCACTCTTGAATGGTTCTGCGAGCCTACTAAATTAGAAACAATAATTAACTACTAATTATTCCTTGAGGGTTTCCCAGATCCAAATGCAGCAAGAATAAGCACCAGACAAAAATGGCCGCATTAAAATGTTCATGAAGACACTGGGATTATCAGCGACCACGTGGCCTAGATGATGACCAAGTTGACTTTGAGCCTCCACCCCACCTATCACTGGGGGGGTTGCGATCATCAGGCCTGCTGCCACCACTGCCCCACCGGTCTGTATCTGAAGGGGGCTGCCTGGCACTGCCACTGCTCCACTTATCAGAATCTGGAGGGGCTGGCCTACCACTTCCACCTCCCCACCTATCAGTTTCTGGAGGAGCCTGCGCCGAGCCTTCAGTTCCCCCTCGCCGGAATCTGGGCACATACTTTCCAGCGGCTGGTGCAGCAGCCGCTCCAGGCTCTGGACCAGCAGGAAGCTCAGAAGACCTAGAAGGCCCGTCAACCAAGAGAGCTTCCCTCCTTATCCGTTCCTTTTCTTCTAGTTCGCGTTCTCTCTGTCTCTGCTTCTCAGCTATCTTATCCAACTTTGCCTTGTGTTCAGCTTCTTCTTTCCTGCGTCTCTCATCCTCTGCGTTTTAAAACACCAACACAGAGAGCATGAGCTGGTCTTAATCATAGACTTATATATATTGGCATATAGGAGACAGTGTAAATACATAGTTGAACGAGGAAGGCAAGCAGCAACACTAGGGGGGAAAGAGTAGAGAAATGATGAAATGGAAACTCATTGAACATAAAATATGGATCAGGTATATAGTGGAGAAAATTTGTCCATCAAGCATATCAGGTATCTACCTTCATGCTTGCGAGCCTCTTCCTCTTCACGCAGCCTTTTCAGTCTCTCCTCTTCAGACCTCACAAAGAATATTTTCTTCCTCAAAGCTTCTCTCTCTTGTTTCCGAGCTTGAACAATCTGGTTGATCCTTTCTTCCCTCTCAGCTCTCCTTTGGTTGAACTCTGACTCTCGGCGGCTCTTCACTCTTTCCTCAAAAATGATCTGCAAGAGAACAAAAATTGAATTCCTTTAAATGTCGAAAACAAACCAAGAATCATAGCACAGAATATCCAGGCTGGAGGAGTTATCCTCATATTTCCTCAGATAAAGAAGCTTCCCATGACACATGGTATCACAGAGATATTAGATACTGACCTTGTTCTCCAACATCCGAGACAGCCTATTCTTCTCCCTGAGGTCCCCATCATGGCGCTGTCTGCTCAATTCAATTTCTTGCTGCAATGCAGATACCAATTAGAAAGGTAGCAACCTAACAAATTGCCCCAGCAAACTATATTGAATGAAAATAACATCACAATAACAAACATTTTTTTAGGCAAGTTGCAATTTAAGATGTGAAAGACAAGGGCAGAGAATTAAATTTTTATATAGAAAGACCTAGAAGGAAAACAGCCTTTCATGGACACATGACCAAAACTTAAGCAGATACCTGCTGCTCGTGTTCATGAAGTGCTTTCTCTTCCACCAATCGTTGTTGAAAAGCAGCTTCAATCAGTGGGGCTGCCTCTTCTCTTTTTGCTCTTTCCAAATAATCCATGGTTTTAACCAATTTCTGTAATTTCTTCTCCATTTCCTGCCTCTCTCTGAGCTGCTCACTCAAAGCCCTTTCCATTAAAATTTGCTTCGTCACTTTCTCCTGCATGGAGATAAAATTGTCATATTGGGCACAGCCCCCAAAATACTGGAAAGTAAATTTCAAAAGGTATAAACTCACTCCTTCTAAGATCGGCTTCTTTCCTCCTTTCCTTTTACTGCGTTTCTCATGTTCCTCAAGTAAAGCTTGTGCTTCTTCAAGTTCACGCTCCTCAATTTCCCGGAGGATCCTTTGTTTGTTCCTTTGCTCATACTCAGCTGCAAGCCTCTTCTGCTCTGCCTCTTCTGTAATCTTCTGCTGCTTCAGCCTCCTTGACTCCTCCTCTCGTTCCTGAAACCAAAAGATTCATGTAAGAAAATTGAAGACATTGGTGAATGATGAACACGTAAGTTATCTAATGAGGCGGCAGCAGTTTAAATGGCACTACCATTTCCAAAAGTTGACGTTCTTGTTCCTCCTTTCTCTTTTCAATGATGGATTTCCGAGCTAGAAGTCTCTTGTGTTCCTTATCAACAATCTCCCCTAGTCCCGGTAAAATTTCACCCAGTTTTGATGATTTCTTTGTTGGAGGATAAATCATAGCCCTTGCTTTATTTAAGGATTCAGCAAAAACAGTCAAGTGATCTCGCAGCCCATCAGATTCAAGATCCTGTAAAAGTCAACCCAATGAATGCAGTCAAACTCTGTTTTGATGTCTCACCAGTACCACAAGAACCGAGGATAGCTGACAAGACAGACCATTTAGAATGAATCAATGCAAGCCAAGGTGCAAGCACAATATACTATTTCCAGACAGGATGCGATGCAGTGCAACTCCAGTTGGGAAGTAATATCAATAGTTCAGAAATGGAACTCAACAGAGGGACATGCAGATGGGAGAATGAGAGAGAGAGAGAGAGAGAGAGAGACAGTAGATGATACACGATTAGAAACACTGCATAGACAATGAAGCATACCTGAGTGTCAAACAGCACAACATGCTTCATATGGTCCAGTTTCATAGCTATGAAATTATGTTTCACAGCATCAACCGAAATCTTCTCAACAGCAGAGAAATCAAAAAATGGGATCATCTGAGACAAACTCTCAATTTTCATGGTCTGATACACCTGAGACACCTGAAAAATCATGGACAAGCACAAGTGACCAGAGAAAAGGATTAAATAAATTAAACTGAAATAAACTCCAAGAGAAAAAGGTAAAGCAGAAAAAATTGCCTACCTGTTGAAGCAACCTCAGGGTAGCAAGCTTCTCGAGGGCAGGGATATATTGGGAGAGGTGCACTTCAGGCACGGAAGAAGCTGAGGTAAGTTTTCCCCCTAGTTTGGAAATTTTGGATAACAAAGGCTGAACCTTTGCTGTAAGATCTAATGGTAGAAATTCGTGCTCCAAAAGATGGTAAAGATCTTTCACTTCCTGAGTTGCACAGCTCATTACACCTTTGGATACCTGAAAACAATATTCAAACCAGGCAATTCAAATATTTTCACAAGAACAAGACAAAATATGGATACTGTTTCAAAATCCATTTATAATGATTTCCAGTACTGTAGAATTGTGGCACAGGAATTCGAGATAGATTACTCTTGGAAAATAAGGAAACTTTTAGCATTATATCTCCATCATTAAATGATAAAAAAAGACAATTCTTAAAAGCATGCACTGCAGTCTCTCTGTTTTTTAGAATGAAGGGATGAATAAAAATAAATAGCAAGAAACTACCAATTCAAACTTACCAGTTCTGAAAGAAGGGATGACCTTGAAAGCTGCAAAAAAATGCATTATCGAAATTAGAAACATTAGAAAAATTAATAAATGATAGATCATGAAAGTAAATGCAAGTGAATAAATTGCATTACCACTTCTCTACTCTCAGGTTTCAGGTCTAGATTGAAACCTATAAGATTAGCCATCCGCATATTCCGCTCTTTCTCATTTTCAAGCTCCATATGAGATGCGCCCTGTGTGTGATCGTAAGGAGCCACCGCTAGAGCAGCCAAAACAACAGATGATGCTATCATCTGCAAGTCTTTCTGGCTTAAGTTTTTATTGAAACTTTTCTGAAGTGTAAAAAGCTTTAACCATGCATAAGCATGGTAAAGATGACTTGATGAAATCCAGAATATCTCTGTTAGCTTGGCATAATAAACCACCATCAAGGATGCCTTGGGAGTTTTTTTAACCATGCACATCAATCCATGGATATCTTCAATGGACCGAAAAGCTTCCTGGGCATGAGAGTTAGGGAAGTGAATGGCAAATGAATACAGATATACATCCTAAAAGATACACTACAGGTACATAACTAAATATGCATACCTGCCAGAGCTCAAGCTCGGTAGCTACTTTTAGCTGCTCAAATCGTGTATCAAGATACAGCTGCAAGCTCTCAGGGGCTGTGAGATCAGGTCGATCCCTTTGGTCTCTATATTTGTTGAGGTTTGCTAAATGGTTCCTGATGATCTCACACAACCGCCTAAATTCAGTTGTCCGTTTGTATTGTTTACAGAATTGGAAAGCTCGGTGGGCTGTCATCTGCATGTAACAACTTAAGTTCAATAAGATAATTCTTTGGATTAATAGTTCTTGCATACAAATGGCCATCAGAATGGACACAACCAATCAACCCCATCATGCACCATCTAATGATGAAAGAAAGTAGAAGCATGGGCACTTAGTTATGATGGACAAACTATAGTAGACATGATATGAGCAGAGGGCATGGAGGAAAGAGGAATCAACATAAGCAGAAAAATCCATATGCTTTTGATCATCAATAGGGTAGAAAAATAAGGGGAAAAAACTCAAAAGTCCAATGAGCAAAAGTTGGTCAGCATCAATATTCAGGTTGTAATCATCTTATTGTGTAATAACTCAAGCCAGTCAACTAAAAAGTAAGCTTTCAAGTCATCAGATGTTCCATACATGCATCATATTGAAATTTTATAGAGATGGATGCTGGCGATATGAAAAGACCAGGCATTGAACCAGGAAGTTTTATGTTTAAAGTAGAAATTACCGCATATAGGGCCTCTAACTTTGAGTTGTTTCGTAATATTTCAAGTACTGTTCTATAGGTCTCCCACAGAAACTTGAACCAAGGAGTAACAAGCTCACGATCAGACCTCTCCTTTCCCTTCTCACCACTGACATAACTAAGCATCAGATCTTCTGGCCTTTTATCTGCTTCCAGATCATCCACATCAAGAGCTTCTTCAAGGGCTTGTGCCTGACTACGAGCTTGTTCAGCTTTCTCAGTGGAAAGATGCATGAAATGCTTGATCACCTCCTCCAAGGAAGTGACGTTCACTTGTTGGCAAACAATACGGTACTGAATCAGACCATCCTTAGCAAACCTGCCCCTCCGCAAGTCAACACAAAGCTCTACATACTTAAACATAATCCTTTCAAGTGGTTTTTGCCAAGCTCGGTATCTCTTTGAGGTGATTAGATCATGTAGAGCTTGCAATGCATCTTGCTTCTGCCCAACATTTATCAACTCTGCAAGCATACATCATTAAAAGTCAAGGAAATTGGGAAGTAAGTATCACATGTACATTAAAATCTCAGAGACAAACATATGACAACAAATTCAAAAACAAAAGGCCTAGGAGTATTTCCCTACTTCCACCATAACCATACTACAAGTCACATCTGGAGCAAAGTCCAGTGAAACAAAGTGGTTCTTCTAAAACCACATTTTGTCGTTCACGTCACTTCTGAGGCCAATTTTAAATCACAACCAGCTAAGATTTTTCGTTAATGTGAAGCATGCTAGCATCGAGTGAATTTGATATCATCATAATTTTGGAACTCAAACACATGATACATTAAACTCTCAGGTTTAAGCACCGTTTTAAACAGATTAAAGTGATGCATTGGAGAGGGCATTAATAATTAACAAACAAAAACAAAACTCATCACTCACCTTCAGCTCGCTTCAAGGCATTCTCTGGCTTGGCAAAAGTCGACATGTTGCAATCAAAATCTCTCAACCTGCTCAATTAAACGTAAATTATCAAACTTTGGGTCACCGAATATAAAAGGACAAGAAACAAAAAAAAAAACACAAAATAGTAAACCAAAAACAAAAAAAAAAAGTCAGAAATATCAAAAATTCTAATCAATCTCACATAAATCCCACAAAATATTCAACTTCCAAATCCTAAAAAACACACATCATGCAAAAAATCACTCAGTCTACACTGATTTATCAAAGATCCACACAATTCTTTTACTATAAGCCAGAATCTAAAAAACCCACTTCCAAAAACACATAAAACAACCTCTAGAAAACCCAACGCATCAAATCCGATTGAAAGATTAAAACTTCAAGCAAACAAAGCCAGGAGAAAGGATTTCTTTAAGAGAAAACAAAACAAACAAAAAATAAAAAGGAACCCGCTAAACTTACGCAAAAAAACAGCGTAGAGATTGAAATTGAGTGAAGAGATAGTAAGAGAAGGGTGGCCGCTCTTGGTTTTCTCCTGCAAGAGCCAAGGGTTTTGAGTGTCCGTTTTATTAGGAAACCGACACTTCTTATAGTCGGCCCATAAGTGAACTGTCCAGATAAAAGTGTTTTGGGTTTATGGGTTTGGGCCAAGCATTATCAAATATACTAGAAGAACACTGTTCATCACTCCTTTCACTTATATTATCGTGGTTTTATATATTGATATTTCTTTCAAATTGCATTCTTTTCATGTGCACGAAGTGTTAATGAATATTCCGATAATAAATTAAATTTTATTTTTCAAAACAGCATTTTATTTATTGTTAAGAAAATTAAATTAAAAAAAAAGGAATCAGAGTTAACAAAACAAAAACAAAAAATACACGGCTAGAATATTGGCTAGAAAAACTTAAATTTGCTCCATGAAATTTGAGTTTAGCTATTGTTTGGTCCTCTTGTTGTTTTTGCAATGAAGATTTTAGTTCCAAACTTTATTGTTTTATGTTTTGGTCCCTGTAAATCAAAAGACGAGCGTCGCCAAAAATAATAAAGAAAGAAAAGTGATTGGATGTCAGTATTTAGGCCATCAAAAATGCTTATTTTTTTTTTTTTGTTTAACGTGGGTGTTCGGGCCAGCTTGCGCGCACCTCGACTAATTCCACGGGCCCTGAAGTTAACGACTATGTAAGCCTCCAGTGGCCATCATATGAGCAACCATAGGGCTCGAACCTGAGACCACAGAGGAATCAAACCTCTTGGTCCCAAGTTCTTATCACTGGACAACCACCTAGGTGGTTCAAAAAAAAATGCTTATTTTAATATCAATTGATTTGTATTTTTTAGAGGAATTCAATGAAGATAGTGCTGCCATATAATCATGCCATGAAAAGTTGACTAGTATCCTTAAGTTGTTGGGTTTTTTTGTTTTTTTTTTTTAGAGGAACCAGGGGTTGGAAATGTGTTTGTTAAGGTTTCAATTTTGTTTTTTTAGATATTTTAAGGTAAAAACAAGTTGTAAAAATGAGTCTTCTCTTCTAGAAACTTAGAGTATGATTTTTCAGTCATTAGAAATGATTGAAAAATGCTATAAAAATAATAAGTCATATGTTATTGCTGATGATAGGTGATCCATTTACAAAAACACTAGAGCGGACTTATCCGCTCCTTTAAGAAAAAAAACATTCAGTCATGTTTGGATTGTCAGACCCAATGATGCCTGATTTTTTTTTCTCAATGTTAATTAATACCCTCAATCTTATTTATTTATCTTTACTTTGCATTAATTTTTTTATTTGAAATTCAATCACTGACCTCCCTTTTGTTTTTTAATTTTTTTAGTCCATTTTCTTTTGAATAATAGTTATTTTTTAATTATCTTTTAAATAATCGATGCTTTGTAGATATTATTGTAATTTATCTTTAGTTTTTCTCTTTTTATAGATTATATAAATAAATTTTATTTGCATTGTTTAATTATAAAAATGAGATTATTTATTCCTTGTATCAATAAATAACCTCCAAGATAAAAAATAAATATAAGATATAATAAAATTGACAAACATGGTTAAGTATTTGTATATGTATTTATCTTCTACTTTTAATATAAAAAATAGTTTCATGATTTAGTATTTAATTAACATTAACAATCTTTTTAGATTTATCGATTTATATATTTTATAATTTATTTTACTAAGTGTAAATAATATTTTTTTTTGTTTCTCAATTAAAAACTCACGGTGCCCAAAAATATATTCATTACCTTACATCTCTTATTCATTAATATTAGAAATTAACTTGAAAAATTAATCATCCCGTAATGTGAATTACAAGACTGATACATGTATATATATACACGTACAATCAAAGACACATCAGAGAAAAATACAAAAAACAATAAAAAAAATATGTGTTTTATAAATGATAAAAAAAATAAATTATATATCATATGGTATGATATTTTTTGCAATGTATCAAATTGCAACACTTAATTTACAATATTATTATCTAAAAATATATATCATATTATTAAAATGACTAAAATCATTATGTTAGAATGAAGGTTGGTATTAATATTGACAAGATTGATGGACACCATCAAAGAAAGCATTGCACAATTTTTGTTGTTAAAATAAAAATGAGGGGATTAACATGTTGGAGGAAATTAATTATCTTTTTTATATATGATATTGCTAATTACTTAAAAATCAAGTTACAAGGCTTAGGGGTAAGTAAAAAACCGAAAAATCAATTAAATCGAGAAAATCAGAAAAAAAATAACTGAAAAAACCGAATCATGAAAAAACTGACCGGTTCAGTTTTATAAGTTCGAAATCGAAAAAATCGAACCGAACTCAAACCGGAAAAAATCGAGCCAACCTGTTTGAACCTGTTTTTGTCCAAAAAAACCAAATCGAAACTGGTCGGTTTGAACCGGTTTCGTTTTTTTTTTTAAAAATCAATTTAATTATTTTTTTTTATAAAAACCAAACCGAAAATAATCATCCAAAAAAAAAACTTACTTAAAGTTTGCACATTTAAATAGATATAATTAAAATCAGTTTAACATTCTTAAATTTATTTTATTCTTGCACTCTTCTCTAAGAAAACAGTGCAGACTGCAGAGACTGCAAGAGATGGTAAGAGAAGGGTGGAAAGTACAGACCACTTTTCTACAATTTGTTTTTTCAAAAAAGAAGGCAGCAATCACATAAAAACTTCTCTGTCATGGAAAGTAAGATCAACCCACAACGGAATACAGTAATCTTCCATTGATTCAACTTCAACACATGAACTATAAGCAAGGATTCAACTTTTGGGACCTAAAACATTTATGTGACTTTTTTTTTTTTTTATAACCCGGGGTGTTCGGGCCAGCTTGCGCGCATCACGACTATTCCCCGAGTCTACTGAACATCCTGCAAGCCCAGTAGACAGGCAAGGCACCACAAAGATAACAGACGTGCACATAAAGAATCGAACTCGGGACGGGGACAAGGCAAACCTCGCATGTTGACCATTGTGCTATAACCTCAAGTGCATTTATGTGACTTGATATATATTGGTGATGTGCTTGTTGACTTGTAGATATGCATGGAAGTAGTGGTTTAGCGGTAATTAAATTTTCACCAGCCCTAATCATGTTTCCACAAACTCACTTTTTTTGACTTATTAATGACTTGGCTCCTTTTGTCTTTGCGGTTGGAGCTGCTTTTACTCTTGTATGACTTCAAAAATTGTCTGGAAATGGAAAGCTTGAAGCTCCGTCACACAACAATATCATACACGCGCTAATGCTTGGCATTATAGTAATTTTTATGGTTATAGTTTTTTTATAAAATAATTTTAATTATAGTTTTAAGAAAATAGATTT
>Ga0307515_10025116_pt1 | contig 10331 bp, 3 predicted proteins | sample 17_EM_MG_FD_194513 | JGI IMG/M metagenome (GOLD analysis project Ga0307515, IMG submission 194513) | Populus trichocarpa ectomycorrhiza microbial communities from riparian zone in the Pacific Northwest, United States - 17_EM | ecosystem: Host-associated > Plants > Roots > Unclassified | place...
TAATATTCTTTAGGTATAAGAGGTTAGGGGTTAATATATTGCTTTAGATCTAACGCCTTCTTAATATCTTCTAGTATTATAGTAAAGATCTTATAGTCTTGTTTTCTTGCTAATAAATAAAAGGGTGCGGCTTGTATTATATAAATTTTAAGAGTTTTAATATATTATCTTTACATTCTTTACTATAATTGGTAGTTATGGCTTTATTATATTAGTTTAAGGTTTATAGCAAGGGTAATTTAAATAGTCGCATATATGTTTATAGGGCAAGTAGTATTTTAAGTAATAACTTCGGCAGTGGGTTATATGGAATTTTAGAGTTTCTTTAACCTAGCTAATTAAAGGGTCGTATTATTTTAGCTATCTATATCTAAGTATTACCTTATAATACTTTAAGGGTATTATAAATAGGGAAATATATTTAAGGTGTTTGCCTATCCGCATCTTTATAAGAGTATAGTATATTAGTTTATTATATATTAAAGGCTTATTATTAAAGCCTTATAGGCCTTAGGGCTTATTAAGTTTCTTTAAATTTAAGCGTTAAGTTTTCGCGTAGTTTATATTAATAAAGCCTATACTAGTGGCTCCGCTATCTATAAGGATTTATACTTCCTTCTATTTTCTAAGTATTTAAATTTCGCTAAGTATATTAAGGGAGTTGTATTATATATTAGCGCTAGAAGAGCCTAGATACTTATACTCTTTTACTTCTTATCCTAAGGCGCGACTTAGCCCTAGGATAATTTATTTTCCGAGTTAACTAAAGGCGAGATACTTTATAGCGACTAAGTATAATTTATAGAATAAGTATAACTTAAGGACTAAGAGGAGCTACGGCGGACCTTTTTAAAAGAGTAAGTTTAGCAATCCCTTTAAATATATCCCTTTTTTCTATATCTAAAACATTCTTTATTTACGGCTTATATTCTTTATTTATTAGTTCCTAAGGGTATATAGGATTAGGTAGTATTAAGGTCTATAGGGTTATATATAGGGCTTTTAGGTCTTAAAGACGGATCGCGCTTTAGGGTATATACTAGTTTTATGGAGTTTTAAACGCAAGGTATAGTTAGCTTTAGGGAATAAGTCTATTTATTATATTAAAGGTCCTTATTAATTTGTTAATATATTATAGCAAATTCGGGTAAGTCCTTTAGCAGTTCTCTACCTACTAACTATGCTCTAATTTTATCCAAAATAGCTTGGCGGAAAGTAGTAACTTTAGCGGCTTTATTCTAATCTAGTTTACTAATAAGGCCTAAAAAATCCAAAAAGAAGCTGGTAAAGTCTCGGTTCCGTTATTATAGGTTTTTAAGTTTAGTAATAGCTGTGTATTTACGGCTAGCGTTATTATATATTTATTCTAGTAGAGAGATAAAGATTTTAAAATTAATAAAGGTGCTATTATAGAAGAATAGGTCTATAGTTCGTGCAGCGTCTTTACTTAAATAAGATATTCTATAGCTAATCTTACTAGCTTTAGTAGGGTATTAGTTATAGTTTATTAAAAGTTTAAAACGGAGCTTAGTTATAAAGGGACGTAGGTTATTTTAATTTCTATTAAATATTAGAGGGTTAGGGAGCTTTTTAAATTTTATAGTAGGTACTAGGTTCGTTATAGGTACGGGTTAAGCTACCGTTACTAGTTTAGGGTTCGTATTTAATAAGTTAGGTTTATATATAGTTATTTTAATTTTATTTATAGGTATTACTATTAGGGTCTCTAACGTGAGTACTTTAGCGTTATAGAGTTCTTTATATATTACTTTAATTAATTACTAATACTAAGCTTCTAGTATAGTTTGTTACTAGGCTAAGGCATCTATAAAGGACTATTATATTATAGTTATTTATTCCCTAACTAGGGCCATAATAGTTAACGTGGTGGATTTAAGTTTATTTACTATTTTAAGGGTATTAGTATTAATGTAACGTAATATAAGGGCGCGGAGAGACTTTAGAAAAAATTTAAAGGAATAATATAAATTCTATCTAAATCTAAGAGTATATAGCTCTTATTAAGAACAAGACGTTACGTAAAGAAGAGAAAGGAATTAATAAGAGAATCATATAATTAAATAGTTAGGGGCTTAGTGGTCGATGCGTGCGCATATACGTACGCGGTCTTTAACGGACTTTGGTAATTTAATTAATCTGGCAGATTTTGGTCAAAGCGTCGGAATTTATCTGTTAAGTGTTTCACCGAGACATTCCTACTATAACTGGGCTAGTCCCGTTACAATTATTATATAAAATATTCCATTCCGTATTATTAAATAGCCTAAATTTTATACTTTTTATTAGGTTCTTAATCTAAAATTATCTAACTTTTTTTATAATAGTATACTCTTAAATTATAAAAAAGATTAAACTATTTTAGTAAGCTTATAAAGATATTATATAAAAGAAACTTTAGTTAGCAATATTAAGTATTTATCTATTACTTAATATCTGGACTTTTTTAAATAAACTCCTTCTAGGAATCTGCGCCTACTTTATTAATTAGGGTTAGGAGAAGTAATTAAAGGCCCTTTTTGCCCTTTATACAGTAGCAAATTATAATAAAAATAAGTAATTCGCTACTCTTCTCCTAGTTCTTAAGGATTGCAATATTATATAAAAGCTTAGGTCTATTATTTATAATAATACTAGTTTAAATAATACCCTTTATTATTATAGTAACTCAGTTAATCGAGGCACGAGCGCCGTAAAGAACGTATACAAGCCTATATAATTGGTAGTCTATAGACTTAGATATCAAAATAAGGAGTAGAAGGTAGAAAAGGACACGTCTATATACATATAACAAGGCTCAAGCGAGCCCCCTAACTAGATCCGTTACGGTGCCGTAACATTTATCGCAAAATAGAAGCCTATCTCTTAAAAGAGAAGGAGATTAAATAGGATTTCACGTATTAGCGGATCTGCTATACTGGTTATATTATTAACTTAGCTATATAAGCCTTCCTATTTTGTAGTTAAATTAAAATAAAGTAATTTAAGTTATATAATAAATAGGAAGGAAAAGGGGAAGTAAGAGATAAAGAGGAGAAATAGGCAACCTTTTGGGTTATAGGACTACTTGGTAAGCTTTATAATATTATTATATATATCTATAGTTCCGCTATTAAATATAAAGGAGTTTAAGAATCTTGTAGAGAGAATAATTCTATTTAATAACCGTATGAGATAGAATAGCTAGTTTTAAATATTAACTATAGCCGATTAAAAGGCAGGAGCTATTAATATCTATACTAAGAACCACTTTACTACGCTTTAGGCAAACTATCTTTCTCTAAAGGACTAGGAACGGCTTTATATAACTAAGGAATTCTTTTAACCGTTCTACCGAGCAACTTTAAAAACTTAAGGAGATTATGTAACAGTTAATAGTATACTCTTTACTATAGATATTCTTATCTAGTACCTTAAAGCTATACTTATAAGTAAACTTCCTACTAAATCGGACAATAGTAATACCGTATAGTAGTCTAAATATGCTTCTAATAAGGAGTTTAGCTCTTAGATTAAAAAGGGGTAAAAAAACCTTTAATAAGTACTACAGTAAAATTAACGATTTACCCTTTTACGCTATAGCCCTTATTCTTTATCTAAACCGTTATATAAAGTATATTAAGGCTAACTAGAAGCTAAAATAGGTAAAGCCTATATTAAAAAGGGTTAAAGGACTTTAGGAGTCCTACTAGGAAAAGGCTCCTTCTCCCCTAATTTCTTTATTATATAAAAAGAAATAATCTTAGAAGTAGGAGCTTAATGTATTTAATTAGATTGCTTAAAAGTTAGGGTAGTATACTTAACCATAAAGTTATAACAAATTCTAAGACTATTATAATTGGGAATTATACGATATTAGTAAGATATTAGCCCTTAAATAGTGGTGTTAAGATTAATAGAGAAAACATTAGCTAAGGTTATCGTATATGGCAATTAATATTCTCTTAATTTTAGCTATAAGTAATAAACTAGAGCGAGTCTTTTTAGGGGCATGTTATACGGTATTATAGGAAAGGGCGCTGATGGGAGCCAAAAACCTTAAGAGAGTAGAGTGTTTAAAGCATTAGAAACAAAGTGGTATTTTAGACGAAAAACTTAAGATAATAACTTAAATATACTGTCCAATATCCGCAATATCCGCAATATCTACAATATCTACAATATCTATAATGTCTACCAAATTCTGCCGAATTCTGCTAGAACCGTAATTTGCCCTATATATAGCGCGACTCCTATTAACCTAGCAACTAAATTAATAATATATGCCCCTTTTATTATAAGGTCTGTGCGGAAATTAAATGGGTAGACGTACGTATTACAATTCTAAGGAGTATGGATTAGCGTATGGATATAGAGAGGTATGGACGAGTCCATATCGAATAATGGATTGCAGCCTAATCCATTTATGGAAAACCACACTAGGTGGCTGCAGTAGTGCTAAAGTTATTGGCTAATCGTCTTTATAACCTTCGCTGCGTACTGGATATCCGAATGGCTGAAGAATACAATCTGTCACACGGGGACGCAGGTGTATGATGTGTGAGGACTCCATAAGGTGGAGTCGTCATGAGGAACAAGAATATATACAACAAGCGAAGCTATTACGCGATCGCAGAAAGCTCCTGTGGATGTCCACGTACCCCCTCCTACCAACACAATCTATACTACTATCTTCGGCGTATACGGGTTATGGTACTTCTGCTCTCGTAACTTCCTCCGTAGCGCTATACGGGGTGCCCTTAAGCGGTCCTTAACGTATAGTTTTAGGAGCATTAGCTTTGGCAGCTTGTTAGTGGCCCTAATTAATATGCTGCGCCAGTTCTACTTAGTTGCTTAATAATAGGAGGCGTAGTAAGGAAACATAATCGGGGTAATTCAGTTCTGCATTTTGGGCTGTCTAATTAGTATTTTAGATTGGGCCGTGTAGTTTCTTAACCGATATGCGTTCTCTTATATTGCGTTGTATGGGAAACCGTATATTGCCCATAGACCTAAGTTCCCTTTTTCTCTATTCTTTTTCCTCTGAACTTTGCTAACACTTGTCTGAGCCCGGAGTTCTTTATTGGCTAGTTCGACATAGAAGGCCTAGTGGCTTCACATGATGCTGGGCCATGCGTTTAATATCACCCTTGACTTTTGATATAATGAATACTAATAACCAAAACAGGATGATCAAGAATTGTGGCATTGATGCGCTTGTAAACGAATGCCTTATCGGGCCTGTACTTACAATGGGTGCTACATTCATCGCATATGTCTGCGCTCTCTTGGCATACCTTTATCTCATCTTCACGTCGCCCGCTTACAACAGCAGTGGCACCTACACGCTAGTTTTTGTGGCTTTTGCGTTCTTGATTGGCCTTCAGATCTGCAACATCTTCACAACTCCGATCGATTCCGGCATAGATACCATATTCGTGGCATCAGCATGGGATCCGGAAGAGCTTATGAGAGACCACCCGGACCTTTACGGGCGAATGGTAGCAGTGTATCCGTATGTCAGCTGTCGACGCCCAATTGGCCCAAAAAGACCGGTCCTTTTGGCGAAGCCAAATAGGACGTATTTTATCGGTTGACAGCAGCAGTCTATCCATGCGTAGAAAGGATGTCGCGTTAACCGAGGCTATGTGGCTTCGTTCGGATGAAAAACCTTTTCATCGAGCTGGGCTGCCTGTGTCTTTCAATGCGAATTCGCGCATTGAATCGTAAGTGCATAGATGGAACGTAGGTACCGGAATCTTTACCGCGCGAATGGCTGGGAGGGGCAACTGCGAACCCCAGATCCTAGACAGTAGAGTGATTCGTCACATGGTAGGGCCGAAAGGTGGCGTAGACTAAAACGCGGGAGCTATTAACAATACCTCGTCGTGATCAATGGCGTCGTACCCCCATGGTCAATTAGCGTTCAGTGACAGTGTGTTGACATGTGCTGTGGAAATGGCTTCAAAGGAAACTGTTGAGAGCAGGGAGCCTAAAATAGCATGCCTAGCGAGTCTTATTGTGTTGACCGCCAACTGGCACCAAAAAGACCGGTCCTATTGGCAGTGCCGATTAGGACAATATATAGCCTCAAATTCTGGTCAACATATTGTGACACAAGGCCTAGCAAAATATTATCATCACACAGCTGGTAATGCTCCGAGCGCAGTCTGTGTTGGGCAGCAACGCCCTGTGACGCCTGCGGTATTAACGATTTTGGTGGGGCACAAGTTCCCCGTGGAAACAAATACGTAGGAAGCTTACGGGCCGTAACTCCACGACGACTGTTTTTGCGGGCCATCTCCATTAGGGACCTGTGGTCTTACTTTTGTAGTACTACTGCTGTGCTTTTATCGTGGCGCTGCCTCTGTCCAATTGAAACCTGACTGCCTGCATCATCACCGCACCGCGGGGAACTGACCAACTCAGAGCCCACTGAATCCCCACGCCTTGTGCCCCCCATTCTTGATTTGAATCCAGAATCGTCGACTGCACTTCTCACGCAGCTAACTTTGAATCACACCGCATTGTGGCAGGTGAGAGTTCAAATATTTTTTTCAGAACCTCTTTCCCCTATATATTTCTACTCGCTGACAGCTTGCTCAATCCTCTAGAACAGCTCAGCACCAACTTCTCCTCCAATCCCACGCAACGTCTCTAGTCCATCTGTTGGACTTTTCTCACCGCTTCGGACCCTACCAGACCTTCCAATTCCTCATCCAAAACACACAATATGTATGATAAGAAGGCAGTACACTTTGGAGGCGGCAACATTGGCCGTGGCTTTGTGGCCGAGTTTCTGCACAACTCGGGCTATGAGGTCGTCTTCATTGATGTCATGGATAAGGTTATCGAGGCTCTGCAGCAGACGCCCCACTATACCGTGACGGAGATTGGCGAGGATGGCGAGCGGACGTTCAACATCGACCACTATCGTGCTATCAACAGCAAATACGAGCTCCCAAAGGTCATTGACGAGATTGCGACTGCTGATGTGGTGACCTGTGCTGTTGGACCCAACATCCTCAAGTTCATCGCAGAGCCAGTGGCCAAGGCAATTAAAGCCCGCAAGCTGGACTATCCTATCGCCGTCATTGCTTGCGAGAACGCCATCAACGCTACAACTACATGGAAAGGCTTCATCACGTCGTACATTGAGACGAAGTTGGACAAGTCGATCCTGGACACGCTCGACACAAAAGCCCGCTTCGCTAACTCCGCCATTGACCGTATCGTGCCGCACCAGGACCCAGATGCAGGGCTGAACGTCAAGATCGAGAAGTTCTTCGAATGGTGCGTTGAGCAGCCGCCGTTCAAAGGCGCCAAGCAGCCCCAGATTGAAGGTGTGCACTTCGTCGACGACCTACAGCCGTACATTGAGCGCAAGCTCTTCACGGTCAATACCTCACACGCAACGGCAGCCTACTACGGCTACAACCGCGGCAAAGCCCTCATCCACGAAGCCATGATGGACAAGGAGATCCACGACATTGTGCGCAACTGCGTGCGGGAGACGGCGCACCTAATCGTGAAAAAGCACGGCATCTCGACGCAAGAGCAAAACGACTACGTAGAGAAGATCATTTCGCGTATCTCCAACCCGGCGCTGGAAGACAAAGTGGAGCGTGTGGGCCGTGCGCCACTACGCAAACTGTCGCGCAACGAGCGCTTCATCGGCCCCGCGGCGCACCTCGTCGAGATGGGCGACTCGTGCGACTCGCTGCTCGGTGCCGTCGAGGTGGCGCTGCGCTTCCAGAACGTCGAGGGCGACGACGAGAGCTTCGAGCTCGCGAAGATCCTTAAGGAGCATAGTTCTAAGGAGGCCACGAGCAAGATCACGGGCCTTGAGACTTCCCACCCATTGTACAACCGCGTGGAGCAGATCGTTGCGAAGGTGCAGAAGAGCTCGTCTCTATAAGCTCACTTACAGGTGGCAGAGCGGGCTTTGTTTTCCGCTGGTGACGGGGATGCTTGGGGGTTTCCTTACCAATTAACCTTGTGATAACTTGCCACCATAAAAGAAACTTGTTTTGACGAATTGACGCTTTTAAGTCATTTTATTCTCATCTACACCCCCAACTCCCATGTCTGTCCTTTTCTTTCACCGAGCCCTTGAATGAGCACTACGGTTATGACAAGCGGATACTGAACTTATAGATCACGGTGATACTCGTGGAATAGAGCAGTTTTGCAACTTCCCTGTGGTAGCTGTTTTTGAATGGCGGTGATGGTTGATGAACTGGCGTTGCTGCAGATGCCCTGTATTCGACACTCCGCATTCACTGGCCCGGATGGCCTTCACGCAGCCAACACAATGATAAAGTAAACTAGCAGAGAGTAGCAAGATCTTCCCGGAGCCCAGAAACTTTTAGATAAACCTCCAGCTGACTATACCAGGTCTCCCCAGATCCCTCTTCTACATACACAGAACTTGGTAGTGGAAGAGGTAACAGATATATATACATGCATCAAGCTCAATACCAACCATTGGAGCGGAATGCGTAGCTCCGATTCTCATGTCGCTGGTCTTTTACGGCATACTATCAGGCGCAGATGCGCTTCTAGGTGAAGCAGATTATTAATGAGGCAGTTGCGATGCCGAGAATTCGGAGGCCAACGATGATTAGACGGTTGTTCCAACTCGGGCAACTGTGTGCTACTCCCTCCGCTATCGGTGAGGAAATGACGATAATGAATGTCTGCTGGCGCCGATTAGAGTGGAGTCTTGGGGCGAACGCCCTGGGAATGAGCTGACCTGTGTAAGGAGATAGGGAGCGTGCTGTGTTTCGGAGATGTATCCCACGGTATACTCTCCTGTGCTTCTCGCTTAAGCTTCCCAAAGGGGCGATCAACCGAAACAAGCGCACAGCGACAACACTCCAACGCAAAGTACTCCTATGGCAAGGATTAGAGATTCACATCGCCGGTGCTGCTAAATATTGCTATAGATTACTATTTGGCGATGACAGTGTGCAGCGCCTTTATCTCTCGGAGACTTTCGTTATTTAATTTTGCTATATATATTTATCTTTTACTTCTAGCAATGTTAGTACCTAATCGAGCATCGGAGTGTCAAGAGAAGGGTTTAAGAGCCAACTAGTCCGCATAAGGGCCAAGGGGACGGCGTTGACAGATTCGATTTCTCAGGCGTTGGTGTCGAGGGAACGCCATCCTCATTCTTGATCTTGGCAGTAGCCTGCTTAACATTAAGCTTAATAAGGCCATAGGGAAGGTCGAAAAAGCTAGGGCGATGAGTTTGTATATTAAAAGCTGGTCCCTAGGTTCTAAAAGTTGCTGCAGATTGTAGTAATTTGATGTCGCGGATGTATAAATATGGCCTAGAGAACCACGTTATAATTCTTCTGGTTTGATAGTCTGCCTATTCTAGTAAGTGCGTGCCCGTTAAAAGTTATTTAAGTTAACAAGCACTCTCTTACCTACTATAAAACGTTACTTACTCCCCGTCTCTAACTGCTTTACTCATCCCGGCTCTTTGTGAGACTCTACCGCCAATAAGTAGCTAAATGTCATGCCATTCATCTGCCCGAGGCAGGCAACCAATCCGGGAAACGGATATTCCGAAGTATATATCATCGCTCTCCCCTCAGTCCTCTTCTTGAAACCTTCAAAGAAGTCACCCAAAAAGATTGCCAAGTACACATAACCCTTTCTCGGAGTTATTTCAGATAGGAGGCTCGGATAATGAATGAAGTCCCCCGTGGAAGCAATGTTGCTATGAATGTGACGGCCATCGGAGAGGTTCCAGGAGGGTAAAAATGCTTATTATAATACATAACCTAGCTTCAGGAAGATAAACAGCATGAAAAGTAAATAATAACGAGCATCGCTTTAAGGTAGAGGTGAGAATCCTGATTGGGTGCTTTTAGTCGCTATCTTTAGACGTAAGGAATGCTAAGCGTTATTACGCCTTAAAGACGAATTTCTATCTCGACTACTGACGACTGGCGTAAATCCTCTTGTCCGTAATTGCACGGCTCGCCTTTCGTGCTGGGACCTAATGGAGTTGCTCCAAAGCGAACCAAGACTAGAGAAATCTTCCAACCAGGACTAGAGGGAAATTGTCAAGATTTCCTTCGGACTGCTCAGTGAGATACAATTAAGCGCCGGTCTCAATCACTTTACAGACGAGGAAGCAAAAAGATCAAGAGCTTTCAAGTTCCGTGGCTCTAGTCGACAATAAGAAGCGGTGAAGACTGAGCACTCCATCAGATTATAGAAACATTGTTTATAATCGCTGTCTAAATCCTGTGATCCTAGTCAATCTAACGTAATGTAATGCAATGCCCTCCGCTCTACGAGGTATCGCTCTAGTG
>Ga0307515_10025117_pt1 | contig 10331 bp, 2 predicted proteins | sample 17_EM_MG_FD_194513 | JGI IMG/M metagenome (GOLD analysis project Ga0307515, IMG submission 194513) | Populus trichocarpa ectomycorrhiza microbial communities from riparian zone in the Pacific Northwest, United States - 17_EM | ecosystem: Host-associated > Plants > Roots > Unclassified | place...
CTAACGCTAAGTATATTAAAATAAGTTCCTCTTTAGTTTTAACTTTAAAATTATATATAAACTAGGAGTATAAGGTATTAAGCCTAATAGCCTAATACGCCGCTTATAAAACCTTCCTTAGTTTAAAGATAACCCCTATAATTAGTTCTAATAATAGATAATCTTAAAAGCACGAAATTTGGCCTTAGGTATACTACCTATAATAGAGCTAACTATACCCTAGCTTTATACTATAGAACTAAAGTTACCTCCTAAAATTAATAAGCTTTTTTTTTTTAGGTCCGTTGTATTATACTACGTACAATACTACGCATGCAGCCTCTAGGCTATGGCGCTATAGTTCTATATACATAAATCCTTTCTAGGCAGCTTAATATATACTAGTAGCTATATCCTAGTAGTTTATAAACCCCTAAGGGTATATAGCTCCTTAATGAAATACTAAGGTACTGCAACTACTAGGAAATAAGAAAACGGTAGGAAAAACTATAGAAAATCCTAACACCTGTCCCTGTCCTTTTGCAATTTATTTCTATCCTTTTGCTCTCTAATATCTTTTTAAGAGCCTAGTAGGAGTTGCCTCCTTCTAGAATCCTATCTGTTTTATTCTTCCATAGAATCTTCTTTACGTACTAGTTTAGCAGCTTTAAGAGTCTCGCAGTCTTTACTATTAGCAAAGTGTTTTTCTTTACAATTAATGCAAAGAGGGGTAGTATGCTGGCAAGGCTTGCCTGTTATTATACAGGTAGAACAGGAATGGTCTTTAGATAAATATGCAGCTGCATAGTATCTGCAGGCCCTAGTAGAGCACCTATCTCCTATATGGCCAAATTTTTGGCAGCTTGTACACTGCGTAGTAGGAGAGACTTCGAGGTATTTTACTACCTTAGTAGCTGTACCTGCAATTGATATCTCTTTTTGCTTAAGGATTTCTTGTCTTTTTTCTTTGTTCTCTATAGTAGAAACTATAGAGCTAAATCTGGTCTATAGATCGTGTCTTTTTACACTAAATAAGATCTATCTAGGTAGTCCTTATATCCTTATAGGATTAAAGGTTTCAATTTCTTCTTTTAGAAGCTTAGAGCCTCCTTCTCCTAAGAAAGGTAGGGTAGGAACCCCATAGGCTATAATTTAAACCTAAGGTTCTAGTTTTTATTCTCTTTAAAAGGTAAAGCAGTTATGTCAGATTTCTTTATATTTAACTAGGAAATCCGCATTATACTCTTCTGTAGTCGTAAGGAGAATATTTTGTTTTCCTTTAGTTCTAGCTATAGATGCTAAAATAGGGTTTTCTACTTGCAGTTTTAATGCAAATAGTTAATTAACTTTGTTTCGTATAGAGAAGGTATCCAAAGGTTAGTCCTTTTGGTCTGTAATTAGGACTAGCTTTCTTTCTTATAGCTGCTTTTTCTTACTTCTAGTAGAAGTAGAAGGAGTAGGAAATGGTAGTGATAAGGAGAGTAGAGAGGACGAAGTAGGGAGGTCCTTCTTTAGCCTCTCTGCGTAGGTTTCTTTAGTAAGGGCTACCTCCTTACGGAGAGCTCTTACTTCTTTAACTAGTCCTTTTAGGACATCATTTGTCTTTTCTTTTCCTTTTATAAAGGGGTTTTCTCCTACTAGGACACTACGTGTATAGTTCTCTAGCTGTTTAACTTGTTCCTTTTTATTTTCTTCTTCTTCTTCTTCTTCTTCTTCTTCTTCTAGCCCTTTATAGGCCTGGGTTAGGCTATCTAGAGCCTTTTATAGGTGTTGTTCTGGAGAAAGGGGAGAGAAAGATATACTAGGTATACCAGCCGTAAAAGTCCTTATTTTGGTTATCTTTTTTATAGGTTTTTGGTTTTCTTTTTTAGTAGAAGACTGAGGATGTCCTTTTTTTTCTCCTGTCCCAAATAGGCCAGGGAAAGGAGAAGGGGTAGAAAAAGTGAGTGTAGATATAGACTCATTATCACTTATTTCTATAGGAGGTTTCTTTTTAGGCCTACCGGGCCTTGGCATTTTGTGTCTTATAGGGGGGTTTTCCTAATTTTTACTATTCTTATACCCTTTTCTCCTTACTAATCCTACTAGAAGATTTCTGGGAAGATTAGGCTAAGAGGTAGTAGAGAAACTAGCCCCTATTTTATAGTTTTGGTATTAGTGGTAGTAGTAGTAGTTTTGGTGTTCCTGTCCGTGCCTCGCTTATAAGCTAGGGCCACCCTTAGAGAAATTTTTCTGTTGGGAAAAGGGGGTAAAATGACAAATAAATCCACCTCTAGCTCGCTAGGCAGTAGGAATTAGGTCTTAAAAGTTAGAAATCGATTGTTTTTGATGGTAAGATGGGTATGCGTAAGTTTTGGATTGTGGCGTTACCTTTTGGTAAGGTTGCATGTGTGGTAAAAGGTTTACTTAGTAGTTATAAACGTCTATAGGTTCTTATAGTTGGTAATAATTTTAAACAGCTCCTTAGTCCCTTATAGCTTAGGACGCTATTTCTCTAAAGCCTTAATAATAGCTAAGAGTTCTTTATTATAGATCTTATAGTTATACTTTAGCGTAGAGTGCTTTATAAAGAAGAATATAACCAATTTTAATTTTCTATTATTATTATATTGGGAAAGGACTTCGCCGGAAGCCTAATTTAATACATTTATCTCTACTACTGTTTTTTTATATAGTTATAGTATGCTAGTACTAGTGCTAAAGTAAAGGCTCCCTTAAGGGCCTTAAACGATTTGGCTTGTTTTAGTCCCTATAGGTATCCGATATCCTTCTTTAGGAGTTTTATTATAGGTGTAGCAATAGCAGAGTAGTCTTAAATAAATTATTAGTAGAAGTTTATAAAGCTAAGAAATTATTATAGTTCTTTAATTAATATCGGGTCTTTTTATTTATTACGGACGCTTTAAGTACAATATTATAACTACTTAGAGAGGAGTTAGAAGAAGCTAGTTGGTTAATATAAGCACAGTCTAAGATGGAGCCAGTAGAACCATGTGATGAAGAATAGTAAGCGAGTTATATAATATACTACGTATTAAATAGGAGGAATGAGAGGAACTTACGTACCTTATATATAACGCGTACATTATATATAAGAAGGATTTTATAGGAGTACAGTTATCTATTTAAGGACCCTTAGTCCCTACCTAGATAGTTCCTTCCTTATAGTAATTCTTAGAATATAATTAGAGTTAATTTATTAGGTAACCACTCTACTAGTTATTATTACGTTATTAACTATTTGCTTTACCTATATACCTAGCCCATTAATAGGACCTATTATAGTACTTACTATAAGGTTCCGTTATATAATTACTACCTAGTTATAGTTTAAGAAGTTGAATAACATACCACCAAAAGCAGCCACTATAACGCTATTAACGGCGGCAACTACTTTAAGGTTGGGAGGTACTAGTATAGCAGATACTAACTTATAATAACCTATAACGGTTAGATAACTATAAGAGATAGTTAACCAGTTAATAGAGAATAATATAATATTTAAATAAAGAATTAATGGGATAAGGGTAGCGAAGATTAAGTTACCTTTAATTAAGAGATTCTTAGGAGAAAGGTTAAAACTTAAGGGATTTCTTATGCAAATGCACTTTAAAGTCACGTAAAAAGGAGCGAAATTACTAATACCTATAGATTAAATAGTATATGCAGGGCTATTCCTATTAGGAAGAGTACTTAAGTAGTTTAAACTTTACCTTATAGAAATATAGGCGAATGGAATAACGACCACTAATTAGAAGGTATGGTTTATATTCTTAAGTTAGGAAGGGTTTATAAAGCGACTTATATAAATATTTGGAGATCTAGAGGCAGTAACTATAGTGGAAAGAAAACTCTAAAATATTATATAACGAACTTTAGCAATTAAGTATATAATATAATTCTAGATGCTAGCTATATAAGTTAAGTGGAATAATAAGGCGCTTATAGTATAGTATAAATAGGGACTTAAGGCTAAAGTCTAGGATGTAATTATTCTAATAGAAGATGCGGATACCCTAAGGGATTTAATAAATTAAGCGATAAAGATTAATAATAGGATCTACTAAAGGGAATAGGCTAAGAGAGGCTAGGATAGAGTTCTATAGTTATATAAGGCGTAAAGTACATAACAACTAAAGCTAAGTTAAAAACTATAGTATGGCGTAGAGCTAATAAACCTAAGCGGTACTAAAGAAACCTATAAAAGATAGAGTAAGAAACTATAGAAACCTAGAGGTTAAGGATTTAGTAATTATAGGATTAAGAAGTAAAGGCTAAACTAGGGATCTTAGTAGTAGAAGACATTTAGGCGGACTCTATAGTAAAGTTAATAGTTTAAAAATAGAGCTTATATAAATTATAGAAAATAAGGTTACTTTATAAGGGATTATAAAGATAGTTAGAGTTACTATATAATAAAGGGAACTAGACTAGTAAAAGAGAGATATATATAGAGGGATAATAGTATACTATAAGGAACAAAAGAGTGTTTAATTAATAGTTTTATATTTTATTATAATAATACATACCAAATTTATAAAGACGCTAAGTATGGCGTAAGCTATTAGCTATAAGAGCTAAAGTTAAAAGAACTTAAGGGAACTAGAGAGTTAGATAAAGAATAAAACTAACTCTATAAGCTAGATTAGAATATTATAGTAATATATAGATAACGATTAGTAATAATAATAATAGAGTCGAAGTACTTATTAATTAATAGTAATAAAGAAGATAAAGGAACTAACTAGGGGTATCTAAACCTTAATAACGTAATTATAGAAGTAGAGACTAAGACCGCTATAAAGCAAGGTTTAGTAACGGGCATTATAACACTGTTAGATACGGCATCTATTGCTTTATAAAATAAAAGGAAGAGTAATGTATTTGACCACTCCCTAGGCCACACCAGTCCTCGGGCCACTCCAAAAACCACTAAAAATCGAGAAAATCGCATTTTGATATCTTAATAACGGCTCTATAATAAATTCTAAAATTCTATAGCTAACCTTTTATGCCTATTCTAAGACTCTACTCTGACTTTGGAAGTAATTTATTTAGTAGTTTTAGAGGAATAGCAATTTAGCTCAAAATTGGGGGCCAAAACTCAATATCTTGATAACGGCTAGGCTTATTATTCTAGAACTTTAACAGGAGTCTTAGAATAGGCATAAAAGGCTAGCTATGGAATTTTAGAATTTATTATAGAGCCGTTGTTAAGATATCAAAATGCGATTTTCTTGATTTTTGGTGGTTTTTGGAGTGGCCTGAGGACTAGTGTGGCCCGGGGAGTGGTCAAACACGTTATTTTATAGAGATTAAGTAAGCAGATAACTACTAGTGTTAATTTACTACTTAATAAAGGTAAAAGGCTAAAGGCTTAAGATTTTTAAGATAAGATAAGAGAGATCTAAGATTTTAAAGATAGGATAAGGATAGCTTAAGGACCTATAACGGATGAAAACCAATAGAGTAGAGCAGCAGCTTAGTTTAAAGATATATAAATAAGCTTAGGATAGAGATTCCTAGGGATATAAGACTTTTAAGATAAGATAAGTAAGATTTAAAACTCTTAAAATAAGATAAGAATACCTAAGCCTAGTTAGACTAAGGTAGGAGCTAAGCTTAAGTTAAAAGTAAGCTTAGGATTAAAGAATCTAAGGGGCTAAGAATTTAGAGAACGAATAAGGATACCTATAAGTAAGAAGCGCGAGGCTTTATTATAGATTAAAGAATCTGCAATATAAATAGTAGTTAGACTAGGAGATAAATATATAAACCTAAAAGACTTACTAAGTAAATAAGGAGTTTAGCTTAAAGATTAAAAGTTTAATACTAAGATTATATAGTTAGATAAAAAAGTTGTCTAAGACTACCTGATTATAGAAAAGACTATAACTTATATTAAAGGAGCCTTAATTATAACGTTAAAAGATCTAAAGGAGTAATTAGAGGACTAGAGAAGCGAAAGATAAATCTTAATACCTATAAATAAAGTTATAACGCTTAAATTAACATAAAAGAGGTTTAAACTTAAGGAGGAAGATAAGCTAAGAGTTAATTTAAGACACTAAGTATATTATATACTATTGTAGATAGTATATATAGATAATATGTGTAATATATATAGAGTACCTAAGGATAAAAATCGGAAGTATCTAATAAGGATATATTAGATAACGGACGAGGTAAAATACTAAAATATTAAGTATATATATAGTTGGTACCTAGTAAAAGTTTAAGAATAAGGGGACTTAATACTTTAACTAGGAAGATTCCTTACGGAAAAATACCTAGATGGATAATAGTAGTGGGAATATCCTAAGAATACGTATTTATAGTATATTAAAGATAAAAAGCAAACTAAGTATTAGCCTAAGTTAGACTAAGTATAGGTAGGATCTAGTAGCTAATAATTAGGAAAAGTAAAGGCCTATAGAACTAGAGGGAACTAGTAATAAAGCCTTAAACCCTTAAAGGAATTTAAGGATAACACCTAAATTTATAAGTTAAGTGGCAAGATTAGCAGTTTGAGGTATTAGTAGATAGTGGAGTAATAAGGAACTATATTTTGTTAGCAGTAGTTAAAAGAATAGGGTTACTATATAGGGAAAAAAAGCACCCTTACCTATTAGTGACGATTTTAGGAGATCTAATAGCCTATAGAGGAGGTATTATTAATCTTAAAATAGGACCTATTTAGTTAACCATTAAAGGAAGATAAGTTAGGATGTCTTTTAATATATTACTATTGGGGAATAATAAGGTAGTATTAGGAATGCCTTAGTTATAGAAATATAATCTAAAAATCGATTAGATTATAGGTTAAGTTAATATTAGAGATACTTAACGCTATAAGATGCGATAATAAACTAAGTTAGTATAGTATTAAGTAAAAGCGACCTATAAAGAAATAGAGAAAGGACTAAGCTATATACTAAAGAGATACTATAAGTATAGTAAGAAACTATAGTTACTAGAAAGTAAAAAGCTATTAGAGTATGCAGTATAGGATTATAAGATAGAATTAAAACTAGGAATAAGTTTAAGATTCTTTCCAATCTATAAGCTTACTAAAGAAGAAGGTAGAGCATTAAAAGAGTTTATCTAAGAAAACTTATAAAAGGAATATATTAGACTATTATAGTTATTAGCGGGTTATCTAGTACTGTTCGTACTAAAGAAAAATAGTAAACTAAGGCTATATATTAACTATAGATAGTTAAATAGCATTACTAGAAAGGATAGGTATTTTTTACCCTTAATTAGCGAAATTTAAAATAGGATAGGTAATGCGTAAATCTTTATAAAGATAGATCTGAGATAGGTATACTATTAAATTAGAATTAAGAAAGGTAATAAATAAAAAGTAGCCTTTAAGTTAAAGGAGGGACTATACAAACTATTAGTTATGCAATTTAGGCTTATAAACGTACTAGCGACGTTTTAAAAGCAAATTAATAATGTATTAGGAGAACACTTAGATAAATTTGTTATAGTATATCTTAATAATATTATTATCTACTTAATAACTAAGGAAGAATATAGAGAACACATTAAATAGGTCTTAAAGAGACTATAAAAAGAACAGATGCTAGTAGCAATTAAGAAATGCAAATTCTTTACTAGGAAGACCAATTTTATAGGATTTATTATTAAATTAGGCCAACTTAGTATAGATCTAAAAAAGATCAAGGCTATAGTAAATTAGTAAGAACTAAAGAACGTTATATAGTTAAGATTATTTCTAGGATTTTATAATTACTATAGAAGGTTTATAGCATAATAGTTAAAGGATATTAAGCTATTTACGCGATTAATAAAGAAAGAGGAACTATAGTTATGGGGAAAGGAATAATAAGAACTATTTAAAGAAGTTAAGAGGTTATTTACCTAGGAGCTAGTCCTTAAGATCTATTAACTAGGACTAAAGACGGTTATAGAAATAGATATATTAGACTTTATACTAGGAGTATATTTTATATAAAAGCATCTAGATAGATGGCATCTAGTAGTATACTATAGTAGAAAGATAACACTACTAGAATTAAACTATAACATCTATAATAAGGAGTTATTAGGTATAGTTATAGCACTAAAAAAATAGAGAGCATTCTTATAAGGTATAGAGAAACTATTTATAGTTAAGACGGATTATAAAAACCTAATAGGATTCCTAATAATAAAGGAACTTAACTAAAGATAGGTTAGATGGGCGGAAATACTTATAGAATACTATTTTGAGATTTAGTATACTAAGGGTATAGATAACACGCGAGCTAATATATTAAGTTAAAAGGCTAAACTATAAAATAATAAAAAGCCATTAGGGGCTTTACTGCGAAAAGATATAGATAGGTTAATTAGATATAATTATCTAAAAATCGCAGCAACTTAGGAGAATAAGTTAGAAAAAGTCTACGAGATACTAGAAAGCTTTTAGGTATAAAGAATTCTAGAAGTATAGCTAAAAGATCTATAAGCGGATATATATAAAAACTAAGAAGTAAAGTATATCCTAAGAAGCATAGTAGAGTACTTTATAGAAGATTTCTATAAGGGACTAATATAAGGATATAATGGAGCTACGGGCTTAGTATTAAGACTCTAAGAGGAGTATATTATTAACGGAATTTAGAAAATAGCTAGAAGGGTTACTAAGGAGTATTTAGAGTGCTAAAGGAATAAACTAATAAGGTATAAGCTATACGGAGGGCTATAACCTATTAAAATACTAGAGAGACTATAGGAGGTTATATTATAGGACTTTATTATTAAGTTGCCAAAATTAAGAGATCCTATTACTAGATAAGATTATAACGCAATCTTAGTAATAGTAGATAAGCTTATAAAGTAGGAATACTTTATAGTATATATAGAAGAAATATTAGCAAAAGATGTCGCTAGAATCTATATTAAGGAAGTATTTATAAGATATAGAGCACTAAGCAAAATTATATTAGATAGAGATTTAAAATTTATAGCAGTATTCTAGGAGGTATTCTTAGCGGAATAAGGAGTTAAAGTAGTAACTTCTACTATATATTATTTGCAGATAGATAGTTAAATAGAAAGATTAAATTAGATACTAGAGCAGTATTTAAGGCACTATATTAATTACGTATAGAATAATTAGGTATTACTATTACTAGTTATATAGTTTGTATATAATATAATACCCTAAAAAGGAATGAGTACTTTATTATTTAAGGCGAACTATAGATATAAGCTAAGAATATCGTTATCGCTATAATAAGTAAAGAAGATAAGTAGTATAGCTAAGTAAAGAATAGAGACTTTAATAAATCTTTATATAAACCTTATAGAAATAGCTAAGGTAGTATAGTAAAGAATAAAAAGATACTATAACGCTAAGAGATCTAAGGGACTAGATCTTAAGAAAGGAGATAAAGTATAGCTACTATATAAAAATTTTAAGAGTTAATAACTAAGCAAGAAGTTGGACTACGTTAGACTAGGACCTTTTAAAATTATATAAAAGATTTTACCGGTCACGTTTAAGTTAAACCTACTAGCTAAAATAAAAATCTACCCTATATAGTATATTGCAATACTAGAGCTAGTATATAGGAATATTAAACTACCGGTCTATAAAGCAGACACGTATAGAGGATAGGAAGAAGACAAATAGTAAGTTTTAAAGATTATTAGTTATAAGGACATTAACAATAAAATATAGTATAAGGTAAAGTAGATAGGCTATACTAAGACTACCTAGGAACTACTAGAAAATTTAAAAAACGCTATAAAAAAGGTATAGAAGTATTAGAAGAAAATAGGTTAGGTAATATTAATAAAGAAGGATTGCTAAAGAATAAGTTACCTAAAGGGGACCTAGGAAGAGCAACTGCCGAATTACTTAAAGTTATTCCCTTTATAGGAAGAGAGTTAGTTTTCTTATTACTAAGTTCTTATAGACCTTATTCTATAAGTTTCTACTCTTTAAAACGAACCTTTTTATAAACTTTCTTAAGACGAGGCAGCTAAGTAGATACTGCGATACGAGTATTTAGGGCCTTCTATTCTATATCTTAAGAATACTTAAGCTTAACAAGGGCCTACGCTAGGTTACCGTTTAGCTTTATAGCGGCAGTTTAAATATAAAACCCTATAAAAAATTATTTAGGGAATTTAGAAACTACTAAGAGCTATAGGACGCGCATATTTAGCGTTAGAAGTAGAACGAACGTTATAAGAGGAGCGAACGTTTGCTTTAGTATACTTTAAGTAAGAGAATAGTTACTAAGATAAGGGACTTACTAGCGCAATATAAACTAACCCCTCTTTTATATAACGAGAATATAGAGATAGTATAATTTTACTAAGTAAGAATA
>Ga0307515_10025120_pt1 | contig 10330 bp, 8 predicted proteins | sample 17_EM_MG_FD_194513 | JGI IMG/M metagenome (GOLD analysis project Ga0307515, IMG submission 194513) | Populus trichocarpa ectomycorrhiza microbial communities from riparian zone in the Pacific Northwest, United States - 17_EM | ecosystem: Host-associated > Plants > Roots > Unclassified | place...
GAAGCTCAATTCTCAATCAACCCATTGTTTATGGGTAGAATTGGAAAAGGTCCATTCTAAAAAAAGAACATAATAAAACGACCCAAGTCTACTGAGGTTAATCCACAAAACTCGTGACCTGGTCATGAGACTGAAATAGCCTTTATATAAAGCAAACCAAAAGAAGTCATGAAGCCTAATTCATCATAAATTCAATGTTGAATGATGAAATTGGAAAAAAATGTTAATTAAAAAAAACTCGAGTCAACTAGGTTAACTTGTCAAACTCGCAACACGGGTCAGCAGACTCAGATAACCACATAGAAAGCAAACACAACAAATCATGAAGCCTCTTCTTTAGTAAATCAAATGTTAAAAGAATGAAATTAGAAAAAGAAAAACATATATTAAAAAAAAAGCAAAAGAAAAAAAAACACAAATGAAAGCGAATTGAATCAAACTATGAAGCTCAACTATAAAACAACTTGATGTTGAATAATAAAATTAAAAAAATTAAAAAAAAAAAAATTGGGTCAACACGTGTTAACCCGCTAATCTCGCGACCATGGACACATGATTGAGATAGGCCTATAGAAAGAGAAGTGAAGAAAAAAAATGGATACCAATTCCCCCAAAAAACTAAATGTTAAAGGATGAAATTGAAAATAAATAAATAAATTGACAAAAAAAACCTAAAAAAAGACCAAAGTCAACTTGTGTTAATCTTCAAAACTCGTGATCGTGATCATGATCAAAAGCCTCAGACTTACTGTATAGAAGGCAAACAAAAAAAAAACAATGAAGCAAAATTCTTAATAAAAAAAATGTCAAGGTATGAAACTGAAAAAAATCTAAAAAAAAACCAAAAATTAGATCAGAGTCAACCAAGGTTAACCCTCTAACCCCACGACCATGGAAATCGGAATTGGATAATCTCATAGAAAAAAAAGGTGAGCAAAAAAAGAACAAAGACCAACTATAATAAAAGAAAAAACATATCGGTCTTAACCTTTAAAACTCATGATCGTGTTTATGAAGCCGAGATTGACCGCATAGAAGACAAATCTAAAAAATCAACAAAGCAAAATTCTCAATTAAAAAAAGAAATAAAAAAACATTTAAGCCAACTCGGGTTAATCCACCAACCCTGTGACCATATGCATAAGATTTGGATAATCTTAAAGAAAGGAAAGAAAAAAAAAATCACGAAGAACAATTCCACAAAAATCAAATATTAAAGGATGAAATTAAAAAAAAAAAATTTTATAAAAGGACTAAAGCCAATTCGTGTGAACCTTCAAAACCCGTGGCCCAATAAAAAAATGTCAATTGATGAAATTTAAAATAAAATAAAGATCCAAAACTAAATAAAAATATAATTAGTGGAAGGATTTAAAAATATCAAAAGAATGAGGATCAAATATGATATAAAAATCATATGAAACCAATGATTAGGGATGAAATTAAAAAAAAAAATTCAATCAAAAGAAGATAAAAAAATAGTAATAAAAAGTAAGGACCAAATTGGATATGAAATATAAAAGGTAGGACACTTCCATATCTTGATCAACTACATTTCCTTTCCATTAATATTTTATATTTATGAAAGACTAATGATAACAAAAACAAAAAACAAAATAAAAAGACAAAAAAACTCCATGAAATGAAGCTTTAATTTTGTTGCTTTTTATGGCAATTAATAATTTAATTGTGCTTAGAAAATAAAAATGTCTAAGAGGCACCTCGATGCAAGTTGATGGTTTTTTTTTTACATATACAACTAATTAAATTGTTTAACTATTCATAATGGAAGTTAAAAGTTAAAAACATACCGGTATTAATCTCATAGAAAAAAAGGTGAGAAAAAAAAAAGGAACAAAGACCAACTATAAAAAAAATAGATATAAAAAAAGACAAAAACATACCAGTCTTAACCTTTAAAACTTGTGATCGTGTTTATGAGGTTGAGATTGACCGCATAGAAGACGAATCTAAAAAAACAACAAAGCAAAATTCTCAATAAAAAAAAAAAAAACATTTAAGTGAACCCGAGTTAATCCACCAACCTCATGACCATATGCATAAGATTTGGATAATCCTCAAGAAAGGAAAGAGCTTTATGCGACAAATATTTATAGGCTTGATTTTGGCATCATTCTCTTGTTAATGAATTTTTCATTATATTATAAATAAAACAAAAAAGTATGGGGAAAATATTATTTCACGCACCTATTAGCACCGTAGATTACATAGTAATCCACAATGTTAGTTTTATATACCTTTTTTTTCTTAGTTATTGATTTTTTTTTTAATTTAGTTTTTATATAATGTGTATATCAGAAAAATATTCCAGCATTGTGGTATGATCTATTTTTAAAAAAAATAGTTAAATAAAAATTAACCAAACTAATTCATAATTAAAAATTTCATAATTTATTTTGTTTTATTTTTTATAAAATTATCATAATTTTTTTAAAATCTCTAACATTAATTTTACGCATGATTTTTTATTTTTTCGTCATATATAACACGCAAGTCCCTCTATCCCTTTTGCTAGAATTGATACATGCAACGTCGTCTTTTTTTTTCTTTTCCTTGTATACAAGTTTTTGGTTGCTAACTTAACAAAAAGAGAGATTGTCCATGGGTCGCGAAATAAAACATGGCTGTTCTATTCAAGAAACAACGCGAGGAGAAAGAAAGAGGAGCGAAGAAAAACTGGAGCTACATATCAAAAGTATGGCATCTTCTGCTTCGCTTCAAGCCACCATTTTAGCCACAAATAAGACTGTCAAATCAGTTTCTCCAAGATTGTCTAACCACAAATAATCAAGCGCACAAAACGCATAGCCACCAACTCCAGGGAGCTTAATGTATAGACTTGAGTCAGCACCATACCCTTGCCGCTCCCCAATCTTTTCTCAAACATATGCTGCCAGTAGCCAGTGAATGTGAAACCTCGACCACCAATCTCACCAGCCCAAACCAAGCAGCAATGCCAGCATCCTCAACCCTCAATTCATGCCTGTTCTTCCATAGCTGCTTGACGGAATCAAGCTCCTTCCTAACGCCCATGAATACTGTTCCACACACCCAATTTGATGGATTGGTAAGATGGATGATATTGAAATTAAAGTCCAAATGAACAGTATATGTACTTTCAAAAGTAAAACTACCTATCTCAATTGTGCATAAAAAAGATTTGTCTACAGATTGGGAACAAAAAAGCTACTTAAAACTGTTCAAAGCAAATATTTTTAACAAGCATTTGCTGGAAAGAGTTGAATTTGGAAGAGACTTCCAACTTCTCCATTCCATTATGGTTTTCCTAATAATGAACTTTCTACTTTGAATCACACCAGCCTGCAGCAACTGCAACCTTTCACCAGCTCTTGAAAGATTCATTTCCAGAGCATCACCACCAACTAGTTTAATGGCAGTTCTTTACTAAGCGGGACATATTGATAAATCTCCACACTTGAAGCCTCAGAAGGACATAGAAGAACGCTACTGCTTTTTAGCTCCAACAAGCAGCTACCAGCTACTTGACTACGGACAACCTAACTTGATTTTTTCAAATCCATAAGACTAAACTGTCAAGGCGTGTCTTTCTAGAAATAACCTGTAAAGTTCTTAGGTAACATACCCTCAAAATGCATTCTTATAGCAGCAGGCAAAATAACTGATTTTGAAATGAGAAACCAGGTCAAGTTCTGCCTAGAATAACTGCGATATCCTAATTACTAGACTAGTCAAGAATCAGAGGTTAACAAAAATGGGAGAACACAGGTGCCAAGCTTGAACAATATTACTGAACAATGTAATCCTTTCACAGTGACCGCGACAAATTTGTAAGCTTTCTGAGGTAACTGACACATTCACATAATTACATTAGTCTAACATTTCCATGCATTATTACATTAGTCTGGAATAGCCAGCTTAATTTAGAATCCAGATCCAATACAAACATGCCAAAATCAATTTGAAGTCCCCGGTAGAAATCAGCTGGGTTATCCAATCCAAACATTAACCACTGAAATTAACTAGAAAATTATAAAATAGTTCAATTTTTTGTTGACAAACGCGGTTGAAGAATCAAGTTTGACATTAGCGAGGTCTTTCATACTAGAGATTACCCATATCTTGACTTTAAGCAAAAAGAAAAAAAAGGGGGGAAAACAGAGCATACAATTCCAAGAAAATTTAGCAAAACCCTAAATCCATAAAACATGCAGTGAATTGGCAAATACTCACTTGCTAAACTAAAGTTGCGTGATTGCCCTTGCCTTGCAATTGCAGTACAAACACATGATATTTAGACAAGATAGAACAGGGTTCGAACCTGGCGAGGCGAGTGTATAACAATTGCTTTGACAGAAGATCACATTTCTCAACGGTGGGCGGGACCTGGATGCATTGCTTATTCTGTTCTAGCAACTGCCTGTAATAAGAACCACCATGCTTTGCCACAAACAGTGAAGCTTGAGCAGCCTTGGATTGCAACTGAACTAGCTTCGATGCCATCACTTCCCCTAAATGTTACCACAGCCACTAAAAAAAACAAAACAAAAAATACATTGAGGGGATCAATCTCAGATCTTAATGTTGAAACGCACATGAGAATTCAGAGCCTAAACAAGAAAAAGATGAATCAAGTTAAGATCATACACCTCAAAATCTCGACTGCTCGTGACAAGAGAGATAGGGTAGGGTTTTTCGAGGTTTGATCCGGACTTTGTGATACTCTTTATTCTTGATCTGCCTCGAAACACTGTGCAGTGAATGAGCTAAGGTGACCACTATACTCTTGCCACATGTTATTTTCTCTTCCGTTTTTTTCATTTTCATTTTGGGATCGGACTGTCTAATTTTCTAGACCGAACCAAAGCACAGCTAGCTGTTCATGGTCGCTTGAATGCTCCCATACAAATTCAAATTAATCCATCAAACCCTCCAATGATTCTAATCTCACAGTTTTGGGTAAAACTTCCTAGTCTCTTCTTGCTCAAACTTTCTGCTATAGTTTCTCCCTGCAACTTAAATTCTCTTCTTGCTTGCTGGCGAGTTTGGGCAAACTTTTGACCTTCTACTCACTTATAGATAGCTCACGGGATTTTAAACACCAAAGCAATTGTTTGGCGCCATTGTTCATAAAAATGCGCGCGCGTACACTACGGAAATATAAGCATGGAATCTCATAGCATAACAAACAAGACAAACGTTGCTTCGAACTTTTACGGAAATAACTACCGGTAAGTTTCAGTCAGCTTTGCTCGCATAACTGGAGTCAGCAATCCATGACACATGCTAAAGTACACAGCGAGAGAATAAAGAAAAACACATCATCTTAAAGCACTACAAAAACCTGTCTACACCTAAAGCACTATCACATGAACCCCATTTGACACCCAATATGGGATCCTCCAACATAACTCAACTTTGAGGTGATGCTTTAGCAACTCCACTCTGTTGGGCGGTCTGTGATGCTGGTGCTGATTCATATGTCCCACGACCATTGTTAGTTGCGTTGCTGTCAGCAGAATATGCAGCAGGCTGAGAGTAACCACTACCATAAGAGGTGCCGCTGTAGGGGGGAGGCCCCTGTCCATAACCTGGTTGGCCAGCTGGTGGGACACCATAGGGAGGAGCATACCCTGGCTGAGCACCTGCGGCACCATAACTCGATGGTGGAGCACTCTGGGAACCTGAATCTGGTTGCGCATAGCCAGATGGAAGTGGCTGGGAGTGTGGATATCCTGGCTGTCCAGTAGGCTGGCCATAGCTTCCAGGGGTGGTGGGTGACTGTTGGCTCTGCCCATAAACAGGTGGATTGGCTGGAGGTTTCTGTGATTGAGGTGCTCCATAGCTCCCATATTGTGCAGCTGGTTGACTCCCATAGCCAGATTGGGAAGATGGGGGCAACCCATAACCAGGCTGAGCAGCTCCCTGAGGTGGATAACTTGCTGGGTTTGGGCTAGGCTGCTGGCCAGTAGAATAACCTTGCTGCCCCATTGCAGATGGCTGAGATGACCCTTGAGCTGAATCTCCTTGAGCTCCATATGAAGGAGCATGTCCTTCTTGAGCTGGGTTGGCCACATTGCTGTAGCTAGGAGCAGAAGTATAACCTTGCTGTTGATCGTAAGGTGGTGGCTGACCATACCCAGGCTGCTGATACCCACCATAGCCATCTTGGCTATAACCCTGCCCTTGTTGGTTATAGCCAGAAGCTGGTGCCTGACTGTAATTATAACCAGTGCCATCTGCTGGAGCTGCAGCACCACCAGAAGTTTGCTGCTGGGATGTAGGTGGCTGACTATAGTAATCATAACCCTGATTTTGCTGATTTGCCGAGACAGATGACTGGTCCCAGTTAGGGGGGTATCCACCAGATGGTTGTTGTGGAGGATAGCCTGGATAAGCTGGCTGAGACGTATTATACTGTGCTGATGCACCAGGGTATGCTCCAGCCTGCATGTAGCCATAACCAGCTTGTTGCATTGGTGGACCAGACGATGGACCCCAACTTGTAGGTGGTCGTGCTTGATATCCTTGCTGAGGATAACCTCCACCCATGTTTGGATTCCTCATTCGATTCTGCAGAAAATTGATGCTTCATATAACCAATGTGAACTTTAAAAAATGCATTGCAAACCACAGGACGCATGAGCAGATATAAACATAAAACAGCTAAAATGAGAAAATATAAAGTCTGCATAAAACAACATAACTAAACAAATAGGTCCAATTAAGGGATTAATTGATCTCATATTTTACCAGGAAGAGGTATGAATGCCTACATACCGTACGTGGTTGGAGGAATTATTGAGTACTCCAGCAGAAGCCCAACCTCACCCTACTTGAAGTGAATGGGTACAAAAGAAGCCACAAATACTATACAAGCTATACCACAAAAAGAGGAGAGATGCGTACTAATTGACATGCATCCTTGAAGGACCTTATCTATGGGGACATGGGTCTCATTAATGATGCATCCATTGATTTAAAAGAGCCTAATAAGCTTTCAGCAATGTAACACTACCATCTTCCCAGGAGCCATTGCATAGAAAATGCAAGGATGCCATGGTACCTTTATAAAATTAGTAAATACATATAACCTAAAAGAAAATGCTTAATAGAAAGCAGTCTAATTAGCTTCACCACAAGCACTTAACTACAAAAACAGTATTTCACAAATATGTGAACTGAATGTACATGAATCCTTCCAGAAGAATACAGGAAAAGAAAGCAAAATGGAGACTACACTTTTGCATGCAATGGCAAAGAGCAATAGAATGCATAAATGTGATCTCAACCTGTATAATTCTTTAACAACCTGTTACCCTTGAATCAGGGTCACCAAAAGAAACTTGGAATCCACATTGGAAAAGCAAGAATATAATGTTAGGCAACTTACTAAAGAACTGGAGTGTAGCTGTTAGGGAATTTACCAATAGCATTATTGATAACAGAAAAAAATTCACTAAAACAATTTTCCAACTCCGATAAAGAAAAAATGACAAATTAAACATGTTATTTCTTCGAACTTCAATTTTTCAAAAGAGAAGTCCAAAACTACCAAAGGTAACAATAGTAATTGCCATGATAACCACAAAGTCAAACACTAGACAAGATATTGGAGGAAAATCTTTAAGATAGTGTTTGGTTACTGTGTTAAGACAAGAGACAAAAAAGATGAAGACTATGGGGGAAAGGAGAGATGAGACTAAGACAAATTGTGTTTGATAATGGTATAAAAGATTGAGTAACGCGGTCTCTATATCTTGTTTGGTTATGGTGGAAACAAAATTAAAAAAACAATTATTATACCTTTAATATGTATTAAGATCAAATTCACATATTTTAAAAAATAACTACACTATTATTTTTACTTTAGTTTACATTGAGTATTAAAATTAATAATATTATAATAACCCTAGTTATAAAACTCGAACTGGCGTAGCAAGTAGATCCAAGGCCTAAGCTTATCCGGGTTTAAGAGAAAATAAAGTATTGACCCGACCTGATTCAGTCAAAAACTCAGATTGACCAACAACCTGGATCAACTCAGATTAACCATCCCGACCAGTGACCCAAGCATTGCCCCAGGTCAACCCTCGAGTCAGGTTCTAAAACTATGACTAACTATTTTTATTTTTACATTGACTTGGGTTGACCCTCCCAACCCGTGATTTAGACCTTATCTCAAGTCAACCCCCAAGTCAGGTTTTAAAATTGTAATAACCATTTTTTACTCTTACGTTGACCCGGGTCACGGGAACCCAACTCGTGACCCGGGTCACGGGAACCCAACTCGTGACACGAGTCAACCCCTAAGTCGAGTTTTAAAACTACGATAATAATCATTTTTATCCTTACATGTCTTAGTTTGACAATTTTGAAATTGATAATTTTTGCAATGATGTTTTAGAAATAAAAAATAAAAAATATTATCTCTCCATACATGTCCCCTTTGTACCTCCTATTTTGGAACTACAAAAATTCACTCCAAAATCATCCAATGACAGATTTTTTGTCTCTTCGACCAAACATTTTTTTGTCTTCATTGTCTCTGTCTTTTTTATCCTAGAACAGTAACCAAACGCTAGCTAACAAATGAAATTGTCCCGAAGGCTAAGATCTAATAATAAGTAATCCAAGCTAAAAGAGCATTCCCATCACAAGCAAGCTTACAACTCCTCTCCATTAATATCATTTACTAAATATTAGAAAATGGGATTTAGAACCATACCAAGGCATTCCGAGCGGAACACCAACATAAAGGAATCCATGTTGGTGTCGCCAAAACTCCAACAACACTAATCCTACAATAGTTCTCAATAACAATATCAGTAATATGACACAATCAATAAGCACATATGGTGGTAGAACTATATCCATAAACCATTCACTTAGGGATCCAACCAAGAATGACCAAATATTTTGCTCAACTAATTATTGGCTAAGGATGCCTTTACAATGCTTACCAACCTAACCAAGAATGACCAAATATTTTGCTCAACTAATCATTGGCTAAGGATGCCTTTACAATGCTTACCAACCTAGGCAGAAGTATGAGACATTGTATCACTGAAGATCCAATGGTTCAACATAGCACTAAGAACTTGATGACAACCATAATCACTCTCAATTACAGCTTGACACTTCAAACTTTCAAAATAAACTTATGTCAGAGTCTTAAACCATATATCCACCATCCACCTCAAGAGATATAGCAAGATGACACTAACTGCATATATATAAGAGCCTGACACAATTGCAACCAGAAAACAGCAACGGTTTATAGTCTTCCTATCAAGTTGATCTAAGAGAAATCCAGATGTATATTGAACAGTACAAATTAAATGGCATCCAATTCCTAATTGAACCATAAAACAGCAAAATATTAATAAACAAACCAAGAGTATCCACCACAACAGTTAGCACTGAACAGTCACCACTACGCTTCAAGAGCTTGGCTTGGCAAAGGAAAAAAAAAGAAAAAAGAAAAACTCTCCACCAGCTAAGCACGCTCTTGCCAAATGGGTAAACAAGCAAAAGCAGTCTGCAAGTCTAAATCTTAACAACCCAACAAGTGAATAATAAAAAACTGACATGCTTATGTCCCAGAAGCAGGTCTTATAACTATTCAGTATTACAATAGAATAAGAAAAACAAACATATCTATGAAAATTGATTGACTTTGAAGCATGAATGGAAAAGTTATATCAGCTTCTTCCCATGAAATTCATGAAGGAAAAGGAAAGGCAAAGAATGTTCTTGATTATAGAAAGGCGCCCAAAGTTCCTTGAACGACACAAGAATAAATGTTCAAGATATGGTCCAAGTTCATAATGCAAAAATTAAGCAAAAAGAGAACAGCCTAACCAAATAATACAAGACTTAAAACAGATATTAGAAACACAATTGAGAAAGTGCAAGTGCTAAAAAAGCAAAAACTATTTGACTTGAGAAGGAAAAAAAATTGCAAAAGCCAGGATATTTTATGAACTTGAAGATTATCAGAAAATGTCTAGAATATTTCTAGGATGATTTATAATATTATAAAAAAAGAGAAGCCAAAATAATTTTATGTGAGATATTTTACCAGACCAACAAGAAGAATCCCCTTCTGACCTGCACTGGAGCATACAATATACGAAGACCAATCTGAAAAATATACCTAACCCTAAAGTAGCACAATAAAAGAGAGGACTGCAATGGATATGAACAGAAATCTGTATGCTAATTTTTATATCATGATTAAGAAACTATATTGTCAAAAATAATAACATAACTAAAAAAATTTAGTCACATAAGCACAACCAGATCACTAACCCTAAACAAAAAGGCA
>Ga0307515_10025121_pt1 | contig 10330 bp, 7 predicted proteins | sample 17_EM_MG_FD_194513 | JGI IMG/M metagenome (GOLD analysis project Ga0307515, IMG submission 194513) | Populus trichocarpa ectomycorrhiza microbial communities from riparian zone in the Pacific Northwest, United States - 17_EM | ecosystem: Host-associated > Plants > Roots > Unclassified | place...
TTAAAAAAAATATTTTTTAAAAAAAACTACTAATATAATATTATCATATTATATTATGTTTGATATTATTGAGCTTGGATAAGAAATTATTTGATTTTATGCTTTAAAAATATTTTTAAATATTTTTAATTTTTTTAATTTTAAATTAATATTATTTTGATATTTTTAGATGATTTTGAGGGCTGATATAAAAAATTATTTTTAAAAAATAAAAAAAAATATTATTTTAATATATTATTTTAAAAAAAATTAAATAAACAAATATTATCACACTCAAATATCCTCTAAATTAAATAATATCTGAGAATCGGTGTAATTATGTTTTTGAAGTATTTTTTATTTAAATTAATATTATTTTTAGTGTTTTTTTATTTTAATATATTTATGTTAAAAATAAATAAAAAATTATTTTAATATATTTTTAAATAAAAATATACATTAAAAAAATAAATTTTACCGCTGGCTATTAACGGCCCACGGGACTCACGAGGGATTCCTTTATTAAGCAACAGGCAAGTAATAAATGATTAGAGTACTATGATGTGGGCACGCATTACACTAGATTCACAAAATGGGTACTAGATTTTCATGCCACGTGGTAGACACATCGTCATTCATTGAAAATGGTGGGGTACATTCAGCCACTTGGCGAGGGCTAGTGGGGTGACATCTTCCTGTCTGTTTGGGTACGTAGTTAGTTTGTGTGTTTTTAAAAATTTAAATTTTTTTTGTTTAAAATAATGTTTTTATATATTTTAAGATTATTTTGATATGTTGATGTGAAAAATATTTTTACAAAAATAAAAAAATTTTATTTTAATATATTTTTAAATAAAAAGTACTTTAAACCACCGCCACCACTACAATATCAAACTTAATTATTAATATTATAATTTAAATTGTTTGATTTTATATTTGTTACAAAAGTTTAATTCAATCTGAGTATGAGTTAAAAAATTAATAATGAAAAGTAAGAAAATACAAGAGCTTTTATGTCAAGACTACATATAAATTATTGGATTATTAAAATTTATAAATAGATCTTATTTTAAGATTATGCTCAAATGTCTTATATTTTTTATTAGAGTTTTTTTTTTTAATATTTAACATTACTCGAGTTCATAATATAAAACACATACATATGAGTTTAAACTTTAACAACATAAATATAAAGGTTGCCACTCATTAAGGTTTTTATTGTCAATTTAGTCAATTATATACTTGAATTATCATGTTTTGAATAAATATTTACTTTTATTTCATTTGTTTAGTCAACTAATCAAAATCTAACTTTTTTAAAAAAAAAAAATTTTAAAAAAAACTTGTTATTTAATATTTTAAGTCGCAATTTTTTACATATGGTAATAAAAACTAAGTAAATTATATATACTTGAATTATAATGTTCTTATTATTATTATTATTATTATTATTGTTATTATTATTGAAAAAACAAGTCATGAACTTAATTTGAAAAACAAAATTGAAAACTATAAAATTTTTAACAAAGAACAAAAAAAAACAATAAAAAAGGAATAAAAAAGGAATAAAATTGAAGTCATTATTATCATTGAAAAAACAAAAATTATAAACTTGATTTGAAGTATAAAATTGAAAGCCAATAAAAACTTTTACAAAAAGACAAAGAAAAAAAAGAGAGATTAAAAGTAGAAAGACTGAATAAAAAAATATTATATATATAAATTAACAACCAAGGGTTAAATTAAAAATAAATAAAATTTTAACAAAAGAGAAAATGATAAAAATACATAAATTAAAACTAAAAGTACTGAATATGAAATACTAATAACAATGAGACCGTAGTATATTTATCGTGGTAGGAGAGAGAAATAAAAGAAGAACAAAAAGAAAGGGTCATCGGCCATATTTGGAGGACATGCGCCACTCATAATGAAAGAGAAGATGACGAGAAATAAAATGAAACGACAGAAACTCATTTTTTTACCACCAGAAGTTATCGCACGAACTAGCAGCTTTTTAAATTAAAAAATATTATTTTAATAATAATTTACATTACTACCCTTAACCAAACTAACAATTAACAAAAACAATCGAAGTTAAAAGATCCTAATAACCTTGCCCGCAACAAAATTAAATTTCTTGGATCCAATGATACATGTGTTACTATATATAAAAAAAAGCAAAAATACCTAAGTACCCCTACTTGAGATTATCTTTTTTTATCTTGAGGATATTTTGATTATTTTACTATTTATTAAAACATTAAATATATAAAAATATCCTCAAACAAATTAATAATAACTAATGTGTCATGTAAAAATACTAAAATAACTCTAGTTAAAAAGCAAGTATTTTTTTTTGTTGTTGGAAAAGATAAAATAATCATTACACTAGTGCTGACTAAGAAAATATAAAAAGAGCTACAGTGATTTTACCTTTAATTTTAGTATTTTTGTTAAATGGATGAATGACAGATATATTTTAAGAAGTTAGTTTAAAAGGATAAATACACATCACAGCTTTAATAAGTTATAATTTTTTACCTTGATATTTTTTACTGGGGCTTGTAAACCCAACCCAAAAACTTGATTTGAAGCTCTATAATGCCCTTCTATTAGCAAAGTTGTCAGAGATTTTTTTTTTCAAAGCCCAAAAACACCTCGAATGCTTAATTTTCTGCTTTTTAAGTGATTAATAAGTGTAGATCACGTCCAGGTTGTTCATGTTTGATGATTCTAACTTTCTGCATTCTTCATAAACTCATGAGCCAGTCGTTAAATTACAGAGAAAAAATAACAAGGTAAGTGATAAAATTCAATAAAAAACCCCACACTATAAATGATGTAATTAAAAAAAAAACACAGTTAAGAGACTACTTCTTTTTACAAAATATTTAAAATAATATATTAACCTTATTCAACCGACTCCATGCATGCAGATTTGATTTGTTGTTTTGATAAGGACCCAATATGTTTTTATATAATGAAATGAGTTTCTCTTTAATTAGGTTCATAATACTAGAAATCAAAAAAGGGTTGTACATGGATTGACCCGAAGAGTAGTCTTTATCTGTTGCTTTATGCAGTGAAATAACTGGTTTGATTGTTTGAGAAATATTTACGAGCAGAATGAAGATGATGAGAGTACGTAGCCAGCAAAAGATTACCAAATCCATGATGATGGCTTCCTCTTGCATGGTAATCAACTTTGCCTGTTCTTCGCCCATCACTGCGAAAGAAAGCGATTAGGGATTTATATGCGGTGGTCTTGCTGGACATTGGAATCAGAAAATACCATTAATACAATTGTGAGAGATCCTCTTGGCTACAATTGAAGACGTATGCTAGTGAATTTATTTACAACTATTGTATTTGCCAAACTACCAAGGAACATACAAGTTCATATGTTCTCTTACAAGTTCTTAAGGTTATTTAGGAGGATTTATGTATGAATTTTGTTCTTGAATTACCCTACATCTGACAAGAATGGATTCCAGCAGAATTGCCCTTCATCTTGATCAAAGTCGACGCAGAAGGAAAGAACTACAAGACAAGAAGAGGGTATCACTCAGAACTTCAATGTCTTGCCAGTATAGATTTCTACCAGAAGCTAACACTATCCAACAGATGAGAACTGTATTTGGTTTCCAGTTTAGACTCAAGATCGAGCCCTTTGCAAGTAAGCGGCACCGACATGGACTGTCTAGCAGATGTGCTGATGCACCATGTTCGTAGAAAGAAACCTAAGAAGTTAGCTTAGGAGGGTAGACTTGCAGTAGCTTCAAAACACCTAGGAGTTTTGGGGAAGACAACCCTCCCCCACTTGAAAGCTCATTAACGAGTTTAAAAACTTTCAATGCTATTGTGAAACAAACAAAATGCCTTCATTGCTTGTTCATTGACATCATGGAACAGTGAAAAAAAGGTTTGCTCGAGTAACAAGCAAGCTGGAGAAACTTTGGCGCTGAACGCTTTGTGTCACAACCCCTAGACTGAACAATCTATCTCCACGGCTTGAAAAAAGAAAAAAAAGATCTGGGCCACAAGTTTGCTTTTTATTGATATTAATGGTAGAAGGAGAGAGAAAGACTATACATATAAACAACAGTTTCGTAGCCGAATATGAAAGCGATGTAAGAACAGAACTTTGTCTCTATAAAAAGGAGAGACATATAATAGACAGCAAGTGAATCAGAATTATTACCCTCCATTTTCCCCAAATCATTTGCACCATGTTCTTTTAAAAACAATGCTTCAGGCCCTCAGATTGACATCAGCAGACCTGTTAAATTTTGATCCCATTATAAATTGCTCTTTTCCATTAATACGTATGCTGCCATCACTCACCATTCTATCTTGGATTTTTCACCCAATTCTCTTGTATTCTCCTTTTCCAAACAAGCTTTAACTCAAGCTACCCGTCTAGTGAGATTATGAACAAACCCAAGCTACTTGTCTGAAGGTGTTAACATAAGCAATTTAGCAAGTCTAATGACGGACGAGAGCAAAGTACATTTCTGTAACACCCCCCCCCCCCCAAAAAAAAAAAAAAAAAAAAAAAAAAAAAAAAAAAAGAAAAGTGGCAGAAGATGCTAGAAATTTTGTGCAAATAGATGACAATATCTAATGCTATTTGCATGTACATAACCACCCAGAATCCTTTCTTCTAATCAGTGGCAGAGAAGACCGATGAGAGTAGCAATCCTGTACTACTCCATGAAGCTCTATGTAAGAGGATTTTCAGAGAGGGTGTTAAATAATAACCAAAAACTTTCAAGTTGATGGGATCTTCGATATCTCTACCAATAACTTGTGCAGGGCTTGTGGCTTAGAGAAAAAAGGCGAGTGATCAGCACCTTTTAAACGAAATACTTTTTCTGGGGGACTTGAGTTTATCATGCTTTCCTGTAATGTGATAGGTATGGCATTATCTTCAGGAGTCTCTATATAAAACCTCCTCACAGTTCCATACTTCAAGTCAGAAAGACTCAGCTTCTCCAAAACCGGTGGAAAGGGAATTGGTCTAATTGAAACAGATGCCAATGCTACATCCTGAAACAGGAGGCACAAAACAGAAACAGCAGCAGTGAGCAAAAGAAAAGTGATTCAACATACGCACATGCAGATTCAGTGTAAAAGTTTGAAGAGAACTAAACCAGTGTTTCTCCAAATTTAAATTTTAATCTAAGCCACACAATCTCTCCAATGAGACTTTTTAAGGTCTCCAAAGAGCAGTATGCTCACCACAAAAATGCTAGCCATGGCCCAGACAAAAGCATAGTAGACTTTTTTTTTTCATCAATGGGGTGTCCTACAACGCTTGATTGCCAAAACAAAATGGCCAGAGTGGGCATTGCAATTAAAGTAGAATCTAGTGCGAGTGCTTGAAATCCACCTTTATTAGTTTCAGCAGGAAGCTTCATTTTTGAATACCTATGTAACCAAGTGCACATGATGTTTGAGCTACATTAGATCCAACAAGGTTCACATAGAGATATCATAACAATGAAGTGCCAATTTAAGACCCAACAAGATGGTGATGGCAAGCATCTAAAGATGATAATAGTATTTGATACTAGAAACTTCATGGCAATTTCTTTCATTGTGATGTGCGAACTTCGCATTCTTAGATGAGAATATAATTAGAAAGTCTAATAAACCAAGCCAAAGCTAATAAGAAGCTCAAATCCAAATTTAGAAAGAAACTAAGTGATTCTAACAAGAACTCCATACTCAATCTCATAGATAGATATAGAATTCTATGGTGAGGTCTGGCCAGCAATTTAATATGTTACAAGTGCAAACATACCTTGCCAGGACTTTGATTGAACAACAAATCTCTCAATATTGACTTGTCCAGATTAATGGCAGTTGGAGGATTATTATTCCCATTTGCATACACAAATATTTGTGCCTGCTGCATTAAATCACTCGAACCTGCCTGAAATAATTTTCTAATTTAGTACGAAGGAATATATACCAAAATCTAGCAATAACATGAATAAAACCATTTCTAGAAAACCGAGATTATCAGTGTTACACCTAGTAAAATGCCTTCAGGAATGCATGACAAACTAAGCTAATCACTAACATGTCCAACTTACGCCACACTCTGTCCAAAGATTAATGGGGAATAAAAGGTTCATAATGCCGGAACAGAGGTAATTGCCAAACCAATACATAAAACTTGTTCAAGTTGGAATTACTAGGGATGAAATAATGGGCTCACCGCCTTCTGGGAGAACATATCAAGAGTACTTTGTCCATTAGTCAACATTGCCGCAGCAACAAAAATAGCCTTTGAAACTTTATGAGGAAACAACTCCATTGCATATGATATACAAGCACCACCAAAGTCATGGCCCACCAATATTGTCTGCACAATTCAAAACAATAATATTATATCTCATGAAAAACTGTTCTGCTAGCGTATGTGTAGTTCAAACACAACCAGCAAAGAGCTTAAAACTAAAACCTTGGCTTGAGGTCAAAAGGAGCATTTACTTATCCAGGCTAAAATGCAACAACGAGTCTGGGGCAATCTTTGCCATCTTTTTTGAAGAATAAAAGTGTATCTTGAGTTGATGGACACTTTCCATTTGTAAATAATAAATGACAGACCTATATGGCTTGGTATTCCAAATGAAATCACAAATACCAATAATTGTAATGTTTTCTTTAATGTTAATTCAATAGCAGGTAAAAGCTGCTAGAAAATCATATGACACTCGACACCTGAAACTAAGACATGCGGCACCTAAGGTTCCTGAAGAAAGTGAAACTCCATACAGATCTCACTGGTAGAAACATTCGTCATTGTTAAGCAACAAAAGGTCACATTTCATAGGCAAGTGAAGAATGCCCCTAGCTTATAAAACATAATTTATGAGTCTGAAGAAAACAGCTAACGCACATGATATCATTGATCAGGTTTATATTTTTCAGTAACTTGGAAGTGTAGATTTCTCAATCTCAACTGCAGCGCAAAGAGTAGTACACAATAACAGAAACAGATGAGTGGCAAAGAACCAGAAAGAACCTTCTCCCCATCAACCAGCTTGTCAAGAAAATCAGTAAGAGGCTTCACATATTGAGAAAGACTGGTGATGCCATTTGTATCAAAAGAATGAATGCCAGAACCAGTTAAGTCCACGGCAGTAACTTTGAAACCACCCTCTTCTAGAAGTGCTATAGTTTTATACCAACACCAGGCACCAAAGCCACCTCCATGGACAAGGACAAAGTGGTTGGTCTCAAGATCATCAAGCTTAATATCCTGTTCAAATGAGAAAATGTTAGGAAAAGAAATAAATAATGAGAGCGATTTTAAGGGGATGGAGAAAACAATCTATCTTCTGATTCAATATATACTTTCGCCACTATTTATTAGATCACATTGTATTATAGTAGTTTCTAGGGGGAACATAATAAATTAAGACAATTTTGGATTTTGCTCATAGTTTTACCATGTAGTACCTATACCCATTCACCAATGTTTTAGTGAATATAAGAGTAATACTAGCTGTTCCAACAGAACAGACAAGAAATGCATCTAACTAATAAATTGCGTTAATTACAGAAAAAGGAAAGAGTTTATCTGCAAGCTTAAGATTAATTCATATAAATCTGGACAAGCTTAAAATCCATCATTGAATGGGGCCACTAATGTAATATGAGATAACAACTTCAGAGTCCATCGCAGGTAATAACAGTAATGGAAAAGGTAACTTGCAAAAAGTGAATAGCTCATCCAGCTACCACTCAGTTGACATTAATTCGTTAACAGTCATCATGAAAATGGATTATCACATATAGTGTGCGTCTCAAATTACAGAAGGAAATGAGAACAGTGTTAGATGGTCAGCAATAAATGAAAAATGAAAATAGATATCTACTCTCTAATAAATCTCCTTCAATTGCTTCCATGATGTACATTTAAGGATTTCATGGCATTTACAAGCACTGCCAAAAGACAGGACAGTAATGGCTTGGGCTTTGGCATCTAGAACATATATTGCTTAATAATTACTCAACCTAATCAAGTCATTTCCCCAAAAACTTTATGATATCAATGAAAACAAATCTGTCACCAAGAGAACCGAATCCCATTAACAATTCATTTTTCTTCTTGATTGTGTTATACGTAACTACAGAGCAAGAAAGAAATACAACCACAAATGACAAAAATTAGTAAATTTACCACCTTCATCATCCCCAAAACAAAAGCCAAATACTTAAAACACAACTAACCACACAATTAATCAACTTATAAGCCAATTTAGCCTAAAAACACGACCTTTTCACATGTAGTTAGACATTACAACATGAAATTAAAACATGATTAGCAACTTGACACTAAACAAACAATACATGAAAAAAATCATTAAGCACCATACAACTCGTATATATCATAAAAAATCATAGCTCCCACAAACACAAGATTCTCAATTCCCATAATTGACAACGTAATCCAACAAAAACCACAGAATTCACTAAAACCAATAAAAACCCAATAAAACAAACCTGGTTAACAAGCTGATGAGGCTGCAATAACGGGTCGGTAAGTGACCGGGCTCGAGAACTAGAGCTCCGAGGCAACTGGCTCTTCTTTGACCCAGAACCGTTCGGGTGTCTTAAAGAAACGGAGCGATCAAAAGGAAATGACCCGGAAGCGGAACCGTTTTGTTGCTGGTGCTGCCTAAACAGAATTGCTGCAGCTAAAGCCTGTTCGTGAATCAATTCATCATGGTTGTCTTTACGGGTTGATCGGATCCGGGTCCACCTGTTGCTTGAATTGGGTGCGGTTTGCGGGTTACCCTGTAAACGTTTTGTGGGTTTCTTGTTTTTTACAGGAGTTTTGGGAGAGAAACAAGTGCATAGGTTGCCCATTACACGTTCATGTAGTTAAAGAACGCAAAGAAATGGAAGGAAAAAAAAATACAAAAAGAAAGAAAGAAACTTGCCAGTTATGTGAATGAAAAGATGTTTATGCGTGGGTTTTAATGCTTAGGCAGAGAGAGTGTGTCGCGATGGCGGCGGGCGGGGGGGCGGCGGTGGAAAAAGGGGAGAGTTTTAGAGAAGGTTTTATAGAAGTTGGTGACATAGTTGTATTCATGTCAGCTTTATGTCGTCGTGAGTTTATTCTATGCAACTGTCTGTATCTATGTTTCTACGACGTGTGTGTGTGTCTGTGTGTCGGAGTATTTATTTTTGGAATAGTATTGTACTTTTTTTTTTTTTTAACAATAAGATTTTTTGGATTCTTTTTCAAACTTCCACCTTGGATTATAAAAAATAACGCTTCTTGTGTTCACTCTTTGCATAGATTACATCTATGCATTTCTAATTTTTTTTTTAAAAAAATCATTTTCCTGGCATTCTCTCATAGACTCCAACTTTGTTCTCTTTCGATTAATTATATATATATATATATATCATTTACGTCAGTATCAAGTATTTTGCAATACCCTAACATACTAGCTTTTACGTATAAATCTTTAAAAGATATTAGTGTATGTATGTATGCCCTAAACGAAATACTGTAGTTCCGTAGTTGAAGTTTGAAGTTTTAGAGGTTTAAGGTTCAAAACCGACAAAAAGATATTAACGATTAAGAAAGTAATAAAATAAAAAGAATTATGCAAGAATTTATGTAATATTTATCCCATATATATCAGATATTTCCACTTGCTCTCAAATTAAAGTTAAAAAACAAACTTGACCACGTTAAAGAAAATTCTTTCGATACAAGGAAACTTCCTTGCATAGCAGCTTGTTCATCAAATTTGTCTGCGTCATTAAATCTGGTATGGTACATGCTTGCTTATACTCCTCGGATGTTACCATAATTGCAGCATGATGGAGCTCTTTTGGCACTTCATTTTCCTAGCCTACAGTAAGGATTTGATCGGCAGGTAGCTGCCTAAAAGGCTACCATGGAGCTCTTCAATCACTACTGCTTTTGCTCGCTCCTCCACTTTTCCTTTTCTTCGCGTGTTTGGATCTTTATATATATATATATATATATATATATAGTTAGCTAGTTCCTTAATAATTAGAAGAAAAGATTGATAACAATACCACAACCATTTCCCAAACTTTTCACTTGTACCGAAGTTAGACATCCTTGCCACTTGTTTGGCTTGGTCCCCCATGACACTTTCAACTTTGTAAGGTGTGGATTTGTAATGGCTTTCATCTATATTTTGACACATTGCTATTTGAGAAAGTTGAATAAACAGTAAGTGATAATAATTTAATTATTCATAAATTCTATGTAAAATATATCCTTACTCATCTAACATAAATTTTAAAATTAATAACTTTCTCTTAATTTATCATGATAAAATTT
>Ga0307515_10025122_pt1 | contig 10330 bp, 4 predicted proteins | sample 17_EM_MG_FD_194513 | JGI IMG/M metagenome (GOLD analysis project Ga0307515, IMG submission 194513) | Populus trichocarpa ectomycorrhiza microbial communities from riparian zone in the Pacific Northwest, United States - 17_EM | ecosystem: Host-associated > Plants > Roots > Unclassified | place...
ATATGGAGGCGATGAAATGGTCGCCATGTATATGGGATGATGTCCCAAAAAAACATAACGCATCAAAATTTCACTGTCCTCCCATGATGTTTAAAGAAGAAGAAAATAATAAAGAAAAACTAATCCGTTGGCTTATAATTATACCACACTCCGTTCACCACTCCAAATAAAATTTTAGTGACAATTATTCAATAACTATACTATTATTTTGACTATAATATCATCACAAATAGATGTTATAATGTCATTTTAAAAAAATATTATTATACATGTTTAGCAGCAATTATATAAATTTTACTAGCAATTATAGGAGTTCTTTATGGACATTAGACATAAAAATATTTGTTTCAGATTTTATTGAAACAAATTCCTTAGTATCAATGTTAGCAAATATATATATATATATAGTAAACTGCAAATCTGATATAATTTTTAGGGATTGATTTAATGGTTAAGAATGTATATTTTATTCTTTAATTTTTTGGGTTCAAGTTCTTAGACAGGTACTCAAAGAAAATTATGAATTCTTTTTTAATGCGCCAGATAATTTGTTCTCAGAATTATATAAAAAATAAACTTAACTTTATTCATGTAAAAATTAATCTGAAAATACTCTTTAATATCCAATAAAGAAAAATGATTCATCGTGACAGTGTTACGGGAGCAAATGAAATTTACACTTATTAGTTACTATTTTTCGGTTTTTGATATTTAGGTGATGGGAAATGTAAATCCAAGCTCTCTGATTTTTCAGATCCAAATCATCCTTGATTATTGGATGAATGCCTCACGAGTAAGAAAAAAAGAAAAGCTGAAGAACGAAGACCAAAGAAAAGAATAAAAGTCTCTGTTAAAATAATTAACTAAAAAACTAAATGACGTGGGGGATTCATGTGCGATATTGTGGATCTCTTAACATGATACTGTGGATGTCATTTTTATTGTCCCTTTTCTTTTCCCTTTTTTTCTTTTAATTTGTCTCTATTGTACCAAATCACAAGTCAATTTGTCGGGAGAGGATGAGATTAAAAAATAAAGCATCAAATTAAAAAATACATAGGGAACGGGTTATTTTAAAAAATTTAGACAAAATATTTAATGCAATCCCTATACTTTATAGATTATTGATATTGGATCCCTTTAGTTTTTGAAAAAAAAAAATCAATTTTTATCTCAAACTTTATTTTTATTTTTTTGACTCTTAGTAAGAGGAGTAAGTTAAATTAGGCGTTGGAATCTGGCACTAAAAAGAAAACAATCTTTGTTTACACTGATTATGAACACCAAAAACATTGAAAATAGTGTCAAATTACTTCTTTTGATGAGAAGAACTCATATCAGGGGAGTTTTTTTACCTTGAAATTGTCAATAAAAACATATCTAATCTTGGTAAGATTTTTAGTTTCAAGTTGATTTCAAGTTTTAGGTTGATTTTTCAGGGTTTTGAGGCCATAAATGAATTCATCAAGTTGTTTATGATGTTTTCTAGGCGTTTTGGGTAAAAAAAATGGGTTGAGAATATGATTTTTGGCTCTAAAAACTCATGAGCCTGTTTTTCTGGCCACTGTAGTTGCTGAAAACTAGATGATACAGACTACGCATCATCTAATTTTTTTAAAAAAATAAATTGGGTCGGACACCCCAAATACAAAAAAAAAGACCCAGCCACATGAGCCTAGACTGGCAAGCCCGAACACGAGTCTTAAAGAAATGGGTCAGCCCGAACAGCGCTAGACCTTTTATTCTTTTCTTTTTTAAATTAATGTTGTTTTATTTTTTTTTAATTTCAACACTATTTTTTTTATATATTTAGATTAGTGCCTCTTCTCTCTTTTATTTTATTTAGAGAGCCTCTTTTAAATTACGATTATTTTTTTGTTATGCATTTAATTTTTTAAGAGATTTTTCTAATTCATCTATAATTTTTTTTTGTCTTTTGTATAGATGAACTTTATTTTTAAAAATAAAAAAATATTTTCAGATAATATTTTTAATATATGCAGCCTTACATAATATTTTTTTTCATTTTATTTTATTCAATCAATTTAATGTACAATCAATTTAATGTGTGTCTATTTCTATTATTGTTTGATTGATTAAAAAAATTATTTTTATTTTTGGATAATATTTCTAATATGTGCAGTTTTATATGATATTTTTTTCACTTTTATTTTATTTAATCAATTTAATGTGTGTCTATTTCCATTATGGTTTGATTAAATAAAAAAAAATTATTTTAATAAAAAAATTAGCAAACACAACCGAGTAAGTATCTCATCTTGTGAGATTAAATATCTTGATTTACATTTATTTCTTGATTTTTCAGTTTTATTTTTAGTTATTGTTTATATTTTATTTTATTTTTTAACACATAATTTTTTTTTATTTTTACTTAAAATTCCTTTAATTACAAAAATATATTTAAAAAATCTACATATATAATGTTTTTTTTTAAAATATATATATAACCCACAAGAAATGCGAGTCAAATACATATTAAAAGCGAAAACGAGTACTTTCTAAATGTTGTCACGCTATGGACTGAGCAATTGCAAAATCAATCCTGGAAAACCAATAAAAAGTAGGTGAACTATTATCTCATCGGGATTTGTGCAATTTAATATAGCCATAAATTAACAATTGGGAATGGTACAAATCTCTCTCTCTCTCTCTCATAAATTCTCTATTTTTTTTTTCTGGTAACTTCTAGTAATGATATTTTTTATTTAAAAATATATTAAAATAATATTTTATTATTTTTTTTAAAAAAATATTTTTAATATTAATACATGAAAATAATTCAAAAATATTAAAAATATTAAAAAACAATTCACAGTAACCTACTCTACAGCAAAGGCAGAATATCGTGTCCTAGTATCTATCATCATTGAACTAATATGGTTCATGAATTTGTTGCAAAGCATTGGTTACTGCATTCTGACTCTAAGGTTATACTATGACAATATTAGTGCTATAACTATGGCTAAAAATCTAGTCTTTCATCATCAAACAAAGCATATTGAAATTAACATCTTTTTTGTCATAGAACATGTTGCTAGTAGTGCTCTCCTACTAGAACATGCTGCTGGCCTTGATCAACTTGCAGACATACTGACCAAACCACTTTGTTCTGCCAAGTTTACTTCCAATCGTGATAAGCTCCTCATCGGTTATGTATCGCGTTAAGCTTAAGGGGGAATGACAAGATATATATTCATCACAGCTGACATATTTCATGGCAACAGAACTAAATGTTTTATGGAAGTAAGATTCTAGAGTCCACAATTATAGCAGCAATAGGATTCTTGTGATCCTATCAACATTCTTGTTACCTATAATCTTTCCATGATATATGTAATATTTTGTTACCATTTAGATAGGCAACAGTCTCTCTCTCTCTCTCTCTTTATATATATATATATATATAATGACAAAAGAAAATATGGGTTAACATTTTTCTACACAAAAAATTGCAAAAAGGGCCAAAATGGTTGAATAATTCAATTCGCAACACATTTGCAGTCTAAACATCTTGGTTGCAAATCTATTTGCAGCTATCATACATCATTTCAAATGAATAAAATTATATCATAAATTACAGCTACCAAATTGTCAAATTTGCAATCAAAGCTTGATTGCTTATTGTTGCAATTGATTTTTTAGTTAAGAAATAAGAGGTTATAAATTTCAGTTACATTCTTTAATCTCCATGAGCACTTAGAAGGTATTTCTATTTATAATTTAATTTTTTTTAATAATTATCCTTTTAAAGACATCTAAATTTGTTTATTTGGCCATTTTTTTCTAGGGTTTAGAAGAAAGAAAACAAACTAGAGTTTTCTACTAGGTAGATGACTACACAATAAAACAAGAAGAAATCATTAGCTTTTCTAATACAAGGTTTTTTTTCCTTAAGATATTGTTTCCTCACCCTTTAGTGTTTAGCAATTGTGGTTATTAGTGGATAATAAAATACAAATATATCAATACCTAACAAAAAATAATCCAAGAAGAAAAAAATTCATAAATAAATAAAATTACCTCAAAAATAAAAGGAAACAAACATCACAAATGGAAAGTTATTCAAGACTTTTAGGGTTTTGTTATGGCTTCTATCAGTGGTGGTGGAAAGGTTGTAAACATTGTTAAAGTTCTTAAAAAGGCTCTTAGATCATGGAATAATGCTATTATTTATAATATTTATGAGAAATCAAGACTTTAAAACTAGAAGTTGAAATCCTAAAGAGCACTAAAAAGAGCAAGGATGTGTCATCTTCTAAGTTATAAAGAAGCAAGCATATTATAAATGATATGTGATCTTTATACCATATACAAGAATATCTATGGCGCTAGAAGTCCAAAGTTCAATGGTGCATGCTTAGTGATAGAAACACATTATTTTTCCATCTATATGTCATTACTAGAAAAGAAAAAAAAAAGAATGTTATTTTCTCTATTTTCATGGATTACATAATCATCTTTAAGCTAGCTAAAGTGAAGCAAGAAGTTGTTATGTTTTATAAGGGTCTCTACTCTCTTGAAAAATGGTATGGACCATTTTGCTCAAAACTAAAATTCCATAAAATTTTGTATTCCTAATCTTTTACTATAGAAGTCTCATTCACTATTAAGGAAGTTAAAGCTACTATTTGGGATTATGATAGCAATAAAGCTTCTAGACTTGATGGTGTTATTTGTTTTTTCATTAAGAAAGCTTGGGATATAGTATAAGACAATGTCTTTTATATGGTTAGTAATTTCTATATGGTTGGTTCCCTTCCCTACGACATCAACAATTCATTCATCATCATAATTCATAAAATGGTTAGCTCTCTTCACCACGACATCAACAACTCATTCATCAGTCTAATTTCAAAAGTGGTTGGCTCTAACAACCTTTAAGACTCCAGGCCTATCAGCCTCATTGAAAGTCTTTACAAAGTCATATTGAAAGAGTTGGCTAATAGGCTCAGGTTGTCATACTTGAGGTTATTAAAGATTTTTAGAATGGTTTTATCAAAGAAAGACAAATATTGGATAATGTCCTCTTGCCAACGAATTACTCAACTATTTAAAAAAGAAGAAGATAAAAGGTTTTTTCTTTAAATTGACTTCTATAAAGCTTTTGATCAGTGATATGAGAGTATCTAGATGAAATTATGGCTTGTATGAGCTTTGGTTCATGATGGAGATGATGGATACAAAATTATATTTTGACAACAAAGATTTTTGTTTATTTTATTGCTCTCAAACTAATGAATTATTTATTGAAAAAAGGATTACATCAATAAAAGTCGTTATCACTTTTCTCTTTAATAAAGCAACAAAGGGTCTTAGTAGAATGCTGGAAAAAAGGATATGATTTGGGACTTATTGAAGGTATTTGTTTTGGTCGAGATCAGCAGAAAATTACTCATCTCTAGTTTGTTGATAAATCACTCATCTTCAATCCAAATAATTTCTCTTACCTTCAAAATATCAAAAGAATTCTAAGATGTTTTGAATGAATTTTTAGGTTGAAGGTTAACTTCCACAAGAGCTCAATCACTAAAATTGGAATTAATGATGCTATTATTTCTTCCAGTATAGGAATGAGCAGCTTTCATTTAAGTATTTGGGTTTACCTATCGGTGCATCTTCATCTTGTGCATCGATTTAGAAATATATTATTAATAGAATTAGTCGCAGGTTAGTTACTTGAAAAGGTCATCACTTATTTATTGGTGGGAAAATGTACTTGATTAAATCATTTTTTAATAATATATATATCTACTACCTTTCTTTATTCCTTATATCATCCACAATTATTACTAAAATTGAGAAATATAACAAGGTTTTCCTCTGGTTCAAGGAGATTAAAGGAAAAAAAATTATGCAATGTTTAATGGGCATTAGTAGTTCTTCTAAAAAAACACAGTGAGCTGGGTATAGGTTCTTTTCTTGATAAAAATAAAACCTTGCTTTTCAAATGGCTTTAGAGGTTTGGAAGCTATGATACAAAACTATGGAACGATGTTACCTGCAACATTTATAACCAATAAGCATCTTTGAATATGTCTTTAGTATATGTTAATAGAAATGGCAATATATGTCTTTAGTATATGTTAATAGAAATGACAATATATGGTCTAAGATTATCAATGTTTGCTACAAGGATGAGAGACTTTATAATATTGTTAAGATAAAAGTTTATGTTCTGGTTGGCAATGGTCATGGTACTAACTTCTAGAATGATGTGGCTGGGAGATTCTTGTCTTGTAGTCCAGTTTTTTAGACTATATAGTCTATTTAAAAATCAAGACTTATTTATATCTAATATGGGTGTGAGAGATAGATTTTTATGAATATGAAATTTCCAATGGAAAAGGGCTATGAGAGAAAGACAAATAGGCTCTTTTGATTCTTTATTTGACAAGTTATCTAAGGTGGTGTTATCAAATGTAGTTGTGGATAGACTGATTTGAAAACCTAACACTAATGGGGTTTATTCAATCAAATCTATGTGGGGCCTTCTATCATCTTCACCGAGCTTTGAACATGATAAAATATGAAAAAGTCATATGCTATTTAGATAGCTATTCCAGAGAAATTTAGTACTAGAGGAGTCTTGGTTAGGAGAGGTGTTTTTAAACCTAATGAGGTGATTTATCCAATTTTTTTGGTTTCTGAGGAATCTATGGATCATCTTTTCATTCATTTTCATAATCACTAGTGCATTGGTCTAAATTTATTAATTGGTGGAGTTTATCTTGGTGTTGCCCTAGAAGTATGTCTATTTTAATTATTCTAGTAATGAGAATCACTTATCCAAGGAAAATTCCTAATAAAGGTTTGGTTTATGTTATTCTTTGTAATTTTATAGTCTCTCTAGATTCTTCAAAATGATTTACTTTTCAATCATAAACAACTTGACAATAACACCATCTTCCTTCTAATCTTAACTGGACTATATGTATGGATCAAGGCTTTACTTTCTGATTTTCCTTATTATGCTCTTAATTTATTAATCTTTGCTGGTGGATTGATTAGATGGTCTAATATCAAGAATATTAGAGCTATTATTTCATGGTCTTCTCAAGATTCTTATTTGTTAAAATGGAATATTGATGACTCTTTTATTAGCCCTAGTCCAGCTGGTATTAGAGGGGGTTTTCACGATCATAAAGGTTTGGTGTTGGGTTTTTTTCTCTACTATGGTTGGTATCAAAGATTCAAATAAAATTGAGTTGCTAGCTATGATTAAAGCTTTGGAATTATCTTTTTCATGAAAGGACCTTTTTGGAGGACACTTCATCTTTGAAACAAACTCTACTAATGTGACCAATTCGATGAATAAGCCATATAATAGACCATAAAGATCTCATGAGCTTTACAATCTTGTAGATCATTTTTCTTTTTATTTGGGTTCCATGTTTTTCTCTCATGTTTTGCATAAAGCTAACCATGTGTCTGATGAATTTGCAAAAACAAGTAAGACTAGAAATTATAACTTTGTGGCATGGCTTTTATTTTTCATGATATTTTCTTGTTGGAATTAACTTCAGGTACTCTTTATTCTATCTTGATTATGCCATTGAAGCTATCTTTGAAGGAAAAAAAACAGGAGAATAAGAAAATGAATATGGTGGATTAAGAAGTCATTCTTGATTTAGATCCAAAATACTTCGTGATCTTATAAATTATTTACAAAATATTGCTGCTAATATGTTTTGCAACTAAATTCGAAGATATAAAGTAGTTTCAACTAATTTTTTTTTTTTTGCAATTACGTTTGTGGTTGTAAATGCAATTTGCGAGAGAGAAAAATAAAAAATTAATAAATTTATTTTTCAATTGCAAAACTATAGCAAAGTTGCTCGCATTTCTAGTTCTTTTTTCCTAATAGTGATAACTATTTTGGTGTATAATGGTATATTCATATTTACACAATGGTCTTTTGGTTATTATAATGTAAGCTAAGCGGAAATTTAGTATTTTTTCAAATATAAAAAAAAAACAATTAAAATGCATAGTGAAACGACCAAAATAAAAATACCAAAATACCCTAAAAATAAAAGTAATAAACTTAGAGTCGAGAGGCGTTTCTAGCTTATCACAATGGTTTTTTGTTATTATTAAGTTAGTTCAGGAGCAATTTCATATCTGGAAAAAAAAAAAAACAAAAACAAAAGGATGGGTGCACATGCATGACAATATAAAGCGCGTGAGAGGCACATATGGCACCTTTTGGGGGCTAAAAATACCCTTTTATCATGTCATTAGAAGCGTCATTGTGTCCTCTTTCATTTGAAATGGTGCATGATAAAGTTGGTGGTCAAGTTTATCACTAGTAGACTTTTTTCTTCTTCTTCTTTTCTTTCTCCTCCCTAGAAAATTATAAATTGACCCTCTTTGTTGTTAGTATTTCAACTTCAGTTTTTATTCTTTTGATTTCTAATTTTTGTTCTTTATTATTTTGTATAAGTTTTATTTATTTTCAAATTCATCCTTTCATCCCAATTTATAAATATTATATTTTTCAATTTAGTCCTCATTCTTTTGATTTTTATTTTTTTTTCTTGACCCTTTTATAAGAGTTTTATTTGTTTTTAATTTCATTCTTCAATCCAAATTAATAGTATTATGTTTTTCAATTTGGTTCTCATTGTTTTGATTTCTATTTTGTTTTTGGCATTTTTAGAAAAAAATTCTTATCCTTTTCATTTTCACCCTTAAATAATTCTATTTATTTTTTTACCGGGTTATTCTAATTTCATGATCCAAGCTACGGGTTTAACGGGATATCTCGGGTTGGCTCGACTTTGATTGCTTAAGTTATAAGTTTATCATGCTAACTCAGGTTAACAAAAACTGGTTTTTTTATGTCATTTTATTTTACCTTGTTTTGTTTTTTTGTATTTAATAGGATGTGAGTTGAGATACATAATTTTTTTCTTTTGAAAAAAATATTTTTTTTTCAGGTAATTCTAATCACTATTCTTTTTAAAATTGATCCATTTATTGTCATTTTTTATTTCTTTTCATCTAATTAAATTAAACCTAACCTATTCGATCTTATCTAATCCGTGAATCAAGTTGTATTTTTTTAAAAAAATAAACTTGCAGCAGCTTAAATATTATTTTTTACACAAAAAAAAATTATTTAGCCCTGCAAGAAATCACGAGACCAAGTCTAGTCTCTCACTGTATATAGAAAAAGATGCTTCCCTCTCTCCAATTTTTTTCTATTCTATAATTGTCCAAAAAAGATTGAGAAGAAACAAGTGAAGGAATTAAGCTTTGAGGTTTGGACCACCATTCCCCTTTTTTACAAAATATTGCAAATATATACTGCACTGCACCAAACAGCCATCACTAGTGCTCCATATGAACGTTGCTAAAAAGTAATATAGAAAATAATAATATTACAATTTTAATGATGAAGTAATTCAAAAACTTAAATCTTATTTTATCAAATTAAATTAATAAAATTAAATATAAAAAATTATAAATTTATATAAATTTTAAGTCTAAATTTTTTTTAATCGAATGAGTAATATAAAATTACTGTTGATCCCTTGTAAAACTCGAGCGAGAGATAGATCTCAGCTCTACCATGGAACCTCTGGCATTGTGCTTGACAATGTAGTAGTGGTTGCTTTTCAAATAATTTTTTGTGCCGAAATACATGCCAATGATTTTTTTTATTTTTAAAAAATTATTTTTGACATCAACAAATCAAAACGTACAAATCATATTAAATTTTAATAAAAAAAATAAATTAAAATTTTTTAAAAACATAATTTTCACCGTGTTCCAGACATGTTGATATATACAAAAGTTAGCCAAGTCTATTGCTAGGGAGCTATGAGACTGACATTTATGCATTACTGCCTTTGCTCTTTCCAAGGAATTAAGCTTTTAACTAATATAAATTGAATTCAAAATTCTCATTTTTTTTTTCATGTGATATTCTTAACGCATTGAAAATATATTAAAAAGGAATTGCATCCTCCTTCCGATCGATGAAGATTGTACGTATAAACTCATTTTTCAGCATTAACACGTCAATATTTACTTCGAGTAATTAATAGGCAAGTACTGACCACACTAGCCATATCCCACCCACCTGATCTTCAAGACCATATATGCTTTTCCGTGGCTTGAAGGAGGGGAGGTCCAGTTCGAATGCAAGGTCGGACGGCGAGCAAGTTTAGAAAATTAATGAACCAGCCAATTGTCTTTTACATTTCTCCAGAAAAAGGAACTGCTTCAAATGAAAAGATCTGTCTGCATATGTAGTTTCTTTGTTACCATGCAAGCTCTACTTCCTACAAAGCTGCATCTGCTG
>Ga0307515_10025123_pt1 | contig 10330 bp, 8 predicted proteins | sample 17_EM_MG_FD_194513 | JGI IMG/M metagenome (GOLD analysis project Ga0307515, IMG submission 194513) | Populus trichocarpa ectomycorrhiza microbial communities from riparian zone in the Pacific Northwest, United States - 17_EM | ecosystem: Host-associated > Plants > Roots > Unclassified | place...
TCTATAGTCTACTGCATCAGATGCGCCATTGTGGTGAGAATCACACAACCAAAAACCTCGCATGGCTCGGTACCACAGTACCGGATCCGCATCGGCCTCTTTTCCCCGCGAATACCAGCTCTCCATCCTCTAAGTAAGGAATCTCTCCCATCATTCCTCTTCCGATTTTTACCTTCTTGTTCCACTTCCTCCGGAGATACATCCGATCACTCGATCTCTTATGTATCGGCTTGGCATCTCAATAATCTAAGGCGGTCCAATTATCTGCCTGTATGGTAACCTATATTACACATCAAATACGGTCTTCTCAGTTTTATGGGCATGGCATGTCGTCTGACTGCTAGTGTCTTGTTAGTTGCCCTACGGATTGGTTTGCTGCAGCTTACTAGGGTTTCAGCATCTTAACCTAATGTAGAGTAGTTCTGCCTCGCCTCATCGCTTGCATGTATAATTCTTGTGATCAATTTGAGGCATTCTGGACCGAAACACGCAACTGAATATGTCTGCAGCCTGTCCAGCTGATCCCGTATCCTCTTTTAGCTTTTGCGAGGTTCTACAACGTCATTTGATCCGGAGAGGTCACCCCGAGCTATCATTTTACCCTGGCTTTGTATATGTGCAGCAGACCTCTTCAATGACTTGCATAGTCCTCTCCTCTATGACGAATCAATTGAAAACTCTGATGTCACTTGCATACGTGGAACAGATGGCCCACGCGCTATTTATTGTTCCTTGCAATGACCGGAGTAATCATAGCGTGCTCTTTCTTGGCACATTGCAGATATGAAACGACGGCCAATGCCTGTACCAGAAGCGACAATTGCTATAAAATCTCACCATGCGTAAAGTGCCACACGCTGCTCCGGAGCCTGAAGACCGGTCCACACGTCTTATACGAAGATGCGTGGCCACTTTATCACTGATAGCGTTCTAGCGGTGGTCGACTAAATAGAATGGCGTGGCGGAAGCCCTGCGTCTTTCACCTCTACCAAGCTTATCCACACATGCAATGATCGCCCTGCTAGAGCGCTAGGTGCAACATCATCCCGACGATCCCAAGCCCCTTGGCTGCTGGAGATCGGAACATTTTCGTCGTCTCACCGCATATGCCCTATCGAATCATGCTCAGGCACTAGCTCACTCTGAGCATGACAGCCGGGAGGCGAGTCGGATTCCTTCCTTCCTGCCGCATCCAACATCACGACAGTGTACATGGGGTAACGGGCAAAGCGCAGTCATCCACTATCGACCAAATGCTCTTTGAGGAACATTTTATCGCGCCAAATCCGGCACGCTACGATGCCGTCGCTGGTGCTCTTGGCCGCATTCCAAGCCGGATCCCTGCGTGAGCCTGAAGCCGACCCTTGACCGGCTGCAAGCTAGTCATGCCACCGTTCCCCATATTACTCGGCCTCCGAATCATGCCTCTGATACTTGCTTCGAAGCGCTCTTATATTCATGACCTGTCACATTCCCGCCCAACTCCCTCTAGAATCAACGCAAACCAGCGCTGATGCAGCGCTCGTTCCACGTCAGCCACGCACTCGCTTTCTGTCGCTGCTTTAGGATTTTGATAACGAAGGCACAGCGTGCGAGTTGGGCGCGCTAGGGCCGTGTAGGCAAGCGGCGTGACGCTGGGTTTGCCTTTCGCTAGGGTTGCTGGCTGTCCTGCCCATGTTGGGGGCCGGCTCGGTTGCCCACTCGTCTGTGGTGCCTGTTTGGCGTCTTCGATCTGACACTCCTTCAAAATATTTTGAGATGAATTTTGAGGTTGTACCTGCTTGTGGTTTTGGGGGTCGGTTGGGGCGATCGACTCCAAACCCTTACTCGCTGGAACTGTGTAGAGCCTGCGGGTGATGCGGAGACTTCGATCTTGAGCTGGGAGAGAGAATTTGTTTGAGTGCTCGATTTCAGATGCAGGGGTCATAGCTGAGGGCCGCGAGGTTGACGCAGAAGGACTGCGCACAGAGGAAACAAAGAAACGCCTTCAGCGCTGCTCTTTTCAGCATTTCCTGCTTCAAGCGGATAAATCCCGTGCACCGCATAGACATGAAACATGAAACCAACACTGTTGAGCCGCACTGCCGGTAATCACACGATAACCTTTTTCTCTTCGCTTTCTGCATACGCCGGGCCTATTCCCATAGTCTCTGTAAATGTAGGCTTCATCTCAGGCCCCTGTATCCATCACATGCTATTCTGGCTCGTATCTGTGGCAACGCTGCATTGATGCATAGACTTGGGCGGCCTGGTTGCTGATCATAATTACTTAACTAACTCGCACGATGATGGCGGAGATTATAATATATTAGTTAAAGATTGGTAGCTTTCGAAGACAGAAGAGAAGACGCAATTCGTAAGTCGTAAAAGGATACACGGTGAAGAGGATTAACGGCGGCACTGTTCTTATAGCACTATGTGAGCATGGATTACTAATTCGCGTTAGGACTGGGAAGTATTTAGGTTTTGTTGTGTATAGGCTGAATGGAAGGGTTCGTTATTCATTCGGTCAGGAGTTATTATTGGAGAATGTGGAAATTGAGAGACTTGAGAAGCTGAAGCGGAAGTGGGGGAGATAGGGGAGAGATGGACGTAAGAGCTTAGGGCGATATCATGGAGAAAGATGAGAATCCGAAAAGCTTGCGCAAAGAAGACTCGAGCCCATGAAGCATAAGCCAAATTTCCAAACCGAATCGCGATAATGCCAGTCTATCAGACCCCGCCAATAATGCCAATGTCAAGTCAGAAGCGTCCTGCCTCGTAAAAGAAACGGGAAATGTCCGCCCAAGGAAATCATCGAGACAGCCGAAGAATAGGGGAAAGGACCAAGCCATCCCTTCGACTAGAACTCCCGCGGAACTCAATGGGAAATCGTGTCCGCGCGAGAATCTACAGGGGACGGCAAACTGTAAAGCACAAAGTTGAGGTCTCTACGACCTTACTGATTCTGAGAAACTTCCATGTCTTCTTCTATGATATCAATAAGATTCTCGATATTAGATACGAGGCATTGGATTTGGATAAGGCTGCAGATTATTTGCTCTCGACATGCCTCTACCGTGAGAGACAGAGGGATGGGGATGTTGTTTCTAGCATTAATGGAGGGCACAACTGACTCTGTTACGCCAGTAGTGTGTGGTGGCATCTCAGGGGCCAATTCCCCAGCGCGTAAGCTATGAGAATGGAGCGAATGGTGCGTAGAGCAGGAATAGTGAGGTGAAGTGGGAGTGAAGAGCCCAGAGCGTGGCAGGTGGGGTCTAGGGCGTCTTGGAGTAGAGGTGGGTTCGGGATGAATTGGTCTTCTCGGGTAGAAAGGAGTAGGAGATCGTCTCTGTCGATATGGGCGACGTAGACTGTCTGGGAAGAATTAGATCGTTTATCAGTGGTATTAGGAATCTGGGAAGAACTTACCACGACTAGAACGGGAACGAGAAGTTGCATTCGCTGAACGGTCTATACGAACAGTTCTAGACATTTTCAAAAATTGGCGGGAGTAGATTATTCGATTGACTTTTAGCTCAACCTTCGTTCTCGAGAAAGAACCCTAGATCGTCGTCCTCGGGAAGCCCACAGGACGGTGTTCTTGAGGCTTGTGCGGCTATTATTTCAGCCGTAGTAACTCCAGGTCTGAATGTTTGACTTCAAGTCCGTCAGTGCGACTTTCTATGGATACACGCGCGAAAACCCCCGGAAGAAGAAGACAAATCGGGTAACACCTGTGAACAAACAGGTTCTTGTACTTACTAGCACCAAGACTCCCGGGTCTCATATACACGGGGATGATACCTTATATCCAGTTAATACAAAAGGGTAACGATATAGGAAACATAGGTAGATTTTACCGTCCAGGATTTGACGGAGGTGTGGATATCAAAGGTTGACGGTCAAACTGCCTGGGTGCGTAAGCGGAAATGCTGGCCTCCTCGCTTGAAGCGGGGGCCGACATGATGCCACGCTCGTCGTACTCAGAGACGGTTTCGGCGTTGTCCTCGTTTCCATTCTCGCACCAGAAGAAGAATAGATTGGAAAGGTGAGACAGGAGAGAATTAAGCACCCTTAATGGGCTGTATATCCAAAAGGAAAGACTAGCCATCAATTGTGGTACATAGATCTGGAATCTGCAGGTCTTTCACTGATTGAGAGAATTGCTTGACACGAGTCAGGACATAGAAAGTGGGACTTATAGTTCAAAAATACTACGCTAATCTAATGCGTCTGGTGAAATTAACCTTTAAGGGAAAAATTGGCGCAGTAAATGAAGGTTTTGCTTATCTTGCCTCTAAGCATTGGATCTGATGGCTCTGATCGGTCAGACAGATATCAATACCGGTCACGCAGGGCGAATGCATACTAAGTAAGGAAGCGAAAGACAGAAGTGGGGTGTCACAGACCTGCAGTCCGGCCCGAACCGGTAGATTCGGCGATGCCGTATCGCTCGGCTTTATTCTATAGTGTTTCAGAATCAAGCCGTGCCAAAAGACAGCGCTGTTGGTCTTACTGCATGAGCTTGATGTCTGCTGGAGTTGTACCTTACCTGCTTCTAAAATTTCTGCTGCGAGCCTTCGAGCTTGTGCGACGCTAGCCAATGGTCTTAAGTATGCTCTATGGTGGTATCAAGATGGAGTCACTCTCCTACCATGTCTGTCCCCACAGCTTTAGCGTTGCCGAGATTCGCTCAGCTCTTGGCGTTTGCGTTATAGAACAATATCGTCCAGTGTCCTCGAGGTTACCGAGCCGTTGCTTTGCCATTTGGTAGCCGTCGTATATCTCATTCCTAGTGACAACCCTCTAGCGGCAATCAACTGAGATTGGTTTAAAATAGAAGGTTTGCGGGGGTCACGTTTGCCTGGCTGCAACGAGGTGAAGCTTACTTGTGAATATTGCGTTATACTGCAGTCAAACATCACGTGGCATTTGTGAACGTTGGTGACGCTGTGAGCACGGTACGTGGAAGCGAGGAAGCATATAATGCTGCATAGACGAGAGGAGATTACTCTGACGTCTGAGTTTCGAGTTGATGCTGCGTGCTTGTAGCCAGCATACTAGTAAAGCTACAAGCATGCCTAAGCTGATAATTCTTGATGCACTTGCACTGATTGGATTATAATGTGATTCATCCCTGTCGTAGCGTGCTGCAGGCTGCAATACGAGATCACAAGCGTACCAGAGCAATCCTTCATCACCACGTGGTTATTTTCAACCAATATACGGTATTACGAGAAGCCCATATGGCCTTAGTCAATACCAATCTACGATGAAGGGAGCGGTAGTCGGCTTTCCCGGGTGCCGTTGTGGAAGCGGGCTCTGTGGATCCGATATTGCCGCCGCGGTACGTTGACGGCTTCGGGCAGCCTGAACGAATTAAGTTTGCGGTGCTGAAGAGATAGCTGCCCAATTCATTAGGTTGGGGAGTGACTAACCAGCTGAAGTGAGGTTTGTCGTTGTGGTGTCGCTGTATTGCTAGCTTGATAGTTGCTGAGCTTGTTGATGGCTGAATGCCGTTTGGCCTGATTGCCGTGGCCTAAACCTAGAGCGGATGTAACGGGTAAGCCTCCGGGTGGTGGGATTTACATGCTGTGAGCACATTCAGCGCTCGAAGGCTGAAAGGCTGAGGATATCCCTAGAGAAGATCGTTCTCGGCGGATCTGTCGGAGTTTTCCGATGTTGAGGTTGAGATAGCCATGAGGAGCTCAATGTAGCGCTACCCTAGTGTTCAAAGATATGAGACCTTGGATTTCTGACTGATGGGGTGAAAATCAGAAGTTGAGCCGTGTAGACACCTTGATCTGAAGCGTAGATCGAAGAAGTAGATCCTAGCGTCGAATAGGACGGATGTTGAATAAAGCGGCCATCTGTGCGGCCGTGTGTCTAGAATTGCTCCCGCATCAACAAGCTTTTAATGCTTTGGTTGGAAATGTTGTGAATACGAGAAGAGTGCATTGTCACTCGTTTTGCCCAAGTGAAGTGGCAGAGTGGGGGTTTCACAATTGGTAGGGGGATGGCAGCGCAAGTTCTCTGTCGGTTGAGAAGGAGAAACGGGCGTCGACATTCTTCGATAGGCTAAATATGTTAAATGTGTGGGAGTCAGCGACTCCTACAACGATATAAGTGGCGTTAGTGAGGCTGTACTAATGGAAAAGCTTTGATGGTGGAGGCTGGAGATGTTTTTCCCAGAACCGAGGGGACGGTTGTGTGGAGGGGCCACGGGGCACGGGCCACAGGCCGATCTTGTAAGATCTCGCGCACGGGCTGTGATCGCCTAACCCCAAGAACCCCAAGAACCCCAAAGTGAGGCGCGCATCCTTTTCCTGTACCTCATGCCAATCCTTATCCCCTTATGTCCATACAAGTCCATCGTGCGTTGGCCCTAACTCCTGGGACAACCGCGCCGCAAAGCACCCATGCTCTCAATGTCAGCAGGCACTGTAAGGGTGCGCCACCCCCATGTAGAACGTGCATTAGTTGCCATTCCCATCTTAAACACTCCCAACCAATGTCATGGTGCCAACTCCTATTGCCTTCGAAAATTCCCTCTCACGCTGTCCCTTGACCTTCGCCTTTTCAATGTATGATCCCTCGGAAGTTCCTCACCAACAGCATCGAGAACTTTCCTCTTTTCCTACCGAACCGGCCAATGCCCTACTTTTGCATACACGCCCGCTAGACCACCCTCCACAATGGCATTAGGACCTACACGCGACACCTGGATTGTGACTTCCGGCGTGGACATGCACATATGCAACGACTCTGCCCAGTTCTACGAGTGGAGCAACCTTCTTCCCCCTAAAATGGACGAGAAGACCGGCGACATCTTCACTGGTGAGGGGAAGATCAAGTTAAAGGTCAAGCAAGAAGATGGAACTGTGTGTTTGCTGGACCTCTCCGAGGTCTGGTTTAATCCATCCTCGACACACAACTACATTTCCATGGCACTGCTCAAGCATTCAGGGGACTTTCGTCGGAATACTGTTAGATTGGAAAAGGAAAGAGCTGAGGATGACAAAATCGCGGAGCTTATGCGGCGGATCCATCACGGTTATGTGCTCAAGACGGTTGAACGTGATCCTTCTGAGATACGTTATCTCTGCAAGTTGTGCGACCAGCGATATCAGTCTCGAGAATGCCGCGATGCGCATGAGAAGGGAAATCACAGCTTGCAGAGCTATCTCGTTTGGATAATGCACAGCGATCAGCGTTGGAAGAGGATAGTGGAGGGCTCCGACAGTTCCACGAGCGAAGGTACTGCTGCCCAAATTTCCGAAAAGGAGTATTTAATTGACAAACTTCAGAGCTAAACAAACCAGTCCAGCCACTGACGGAGGCTTTCCCGAAACCGATTGGCGAATACCGAACCTTCCCGGCTCCGATGTGTCCGCGCTCTCCAAGTCCCATGGTCGAGGACCCTGTACATCCAACGACTGAGGACTGCCCGCATCCAAATGCTGGTCCATTACCCTCAACGTCAATGAACGTGATGTCTCTGACATATCTTATGAACATGCAGAGACATGATGCAGCCTTCAGCCACTAGCCAAAGTTTGCCACGCAGACACGGCACGCTAAGACAAGTTAACGTCATGACCGCGCCACAGCTTTTGGCACCGGCTATCCCGTGCCCAATCTTTTTACGCTATAGGAACAGACTCTTTAGTCATAACAAGGTTCAGGGTGCCGTCCGCAAAGAGGAATATCTGCATTGGGTAAGCACCCTCTTGGGCCCTTACTGTGCCCGACATTGTTCATGCATGCAACAGCTGCATGGCCCTCAAATTTTATCGAGCTCTGCTAATACTGAGACCAGACGATACCTTCAATCGTACGGCGCTTCACCCGAATGGAGTAAATAAATGGCCTGCTGGTGAATCCCCACGAATGGCTCCTCTGCCCCTTTGGCCATTGCACCATGAGAATTTCTCTGGTATCTCTGAAGCTCTCGCCCACGAGTTGTTCGCTGCTAGGCAAACAGGAATAGTGCATTCCCCTTGCTTGAACGCACCGCATCGGACTACCGAAATTGAATACAAAGGAGGCGAACCTTTAATGACCCGGCTAAAAACCACGGATATGGAGATACATGAGTCTATCAGCTTAGTTCTTTATTCTTATATCTCGCCTTAGTAAATTGCTTATTTCTACAGCCAAATCTCTTTAGTACGATATTGGGTATATAACGATATCACTTATATTACGGTTTACACCCCTTGATTAAACCTTTTTTGGTATAATATTACAATGTTCCATAAAGCATCTCGTACAGATTGCCCCAGCTTTGACCAAGCACCCACACTATAGATAGATAGAGCCTATATGTAGACCATGCCTCATAATTTAATATTGAATCCATGCATGCATCGGTTACTCCGCCAGATTGTCTAGTCGTTCACACGACTCGCATGTTGAGCCTCTGTCTCACTACGTAGTCACCCTGAATCAGCCCAACTCCAACCCTCTTATACTCGCCATCCACACTGGTTGGCCTGACAACTAATATGTAGTACTCCTTAACATCCAATCTATCCACATCCTTTTTAGACTTCCCAATGACAACACATCGTTCTTTGCAAGAATCCTCGCCCTCCTCAACATCATACTGTATCCATCCTCTTTTCTTTCTGCCGAAATCTAAGACGGTATAATATTTCCCATCCGGTCCCATTGTACAATCCCGGAACCGCCCTACATTGGCGATTAATACCAGTCCACGCTCCTCAAGCCGGAGGTTATTAATCCAATCAACTGTGCCAAAAGGGATGTCCATGAACTGAATACCTCTATTATATGCCATCCATGACCACGATGGCACATGCCGGGTTTTGTACCCGATCGGCTCCATTTTATTGTCAGACGCCTGCCATAGGAGATTTCTGTGAAGGTACCGCTGAAAGATGCCGTAACTGCTTTGACACTTTAGAGTGCCTGCAATACGGGCCTCTAACCCAGATGTTGCAACAGATCTGTTGGTCTTCTCTGAAAGGTTACGCTTCGAGTAGTCCTTAAAGAGAAAGTGAATAAATTCCATGGTACGTTCGTAGCCTGATTGGAGGAGCCGGTTTGGGAAATTTGGATTAAGCATAAAGAACTTCCTTTAAAATGAGCTGAGGAGCAAAACACACAAGTTAGGAAGATGTTGGTCTATTAGATATTGTTGAGCTCTTACCTTTTTAGTCTAGTAAGGTTTTCGCAGTAAATCCCTTCACCACATTCCCAGTATATCTGATTGGCACTGAAATGGATAGTTCGTCGTGATAAAATCCTTTCATATATACCTAAGAATCCGCTCAATCCAAGCCTAAATCCTCCACTGCTTAAGATCTCTCCATACCGCCTGCCGTCTACGTAGGTATTATAGGCGAGAGGAGGAGATTTTAGATCAAAGCCTCAATCGACTGCACGGCGATATATGTCTCGTATGGTTCATTCGGAAATTTATATTGTCTTTGCAATTTCGGCAGCTAAGATTCCATAAGCTCTAAGAGCCATAATTTAAGCCCTCGTAGCTGAATCATAGCCGCCTACAGAACATTTAGCAATAGACCTTTCAGTAACTATTCAGAATATCAAAAAAAAAACTTAAAAGCTGCAGAATTAAGCTGTTAAAAACAAACCTAGCAGAACGCTTAATAATATGGTAGAATTCTACCGACAGAATCTTGTTGTTCTGGCTTGGCGGTAAGCTGGCTTGGCGGCAAAGACTTTTGAAACGCACCTCCGTAGAGTCGGCCGCCATAATTATAGGAGGTGGGTTCGTCCCGGATTTTAAATGTGCGACCTAGAGCGATCGTTATTAATGATGGTTATTAATAGAGCTGTTGCCCTGCAAGGCTAGATCTGCCTTTTGTTGCTTAAAATATTCGGGCGGTTAATGAGCCGAGACCCATGCGTTAGTCTCCACAGGTGACTTTGTTCTGCCACCTTCCACTTACGCACGCAAGCGCAGTATCCGCCTTCAAACCACAATCCCCTCACTTACAACAAACCGACTTTGGCTTCTAGCTTGTCCCCTTCACCTATAGGTAAGCTAGCTAAACAGACCAAGGCAAGCACTGCTAATCAGTTTTCCTCTCATGACGGTAATTCAACGCCATCTTAAGGCGTCAACACGACCCCCAAAAGTCTCCCGCGCCTTCTCTTCAACACCCTTTGTCCTATACGGAAAACCAGTTCCCCTCTATAGCTACAAACTCATCAATCTAAAGTGCGGAGACATTGCAGCAAAGTCCTAGTAGTTAACCCTATAATTATATGGATAACTAGAAAGGAGAAAGAACAGTTGCTGTCTTAGGTAGATGTGAGAACTTATATAAAGATTGATCTATAAAGAAAATAAGGC
>Ga0307515_10025124_pt1 | contig 10330 bp, 10 predicted proteins | sample 17_EM_MG_FD_194513 | JGI IMG/M metagenome (GOLD analysis project Ga0307515, IMG submission 194513) | Populus trichocarpa ectomycorrhiza microbial communities from riparian zone in the Pacific Northwest, United States - 17_EM | ecosystem: Host-associated > Plants > Roots > Unclassified | place...
ATCGTGGCCGGCGGCTTCGGCGTCGGCAAGACGACCACGGTGCGGTCGATCTCCGAGATCGACCCGCTGACCACCGAGGCCGAGATGACCTCGGTGGCCGTCGGTGTCGACAGGACACGGGCGGAAAGCCTCAAGACCACCACGACGGTCGCCATGGACTTCGGCTGCGTGACCATCGACCAGAGCCTCAAGCTTTACCTTTTCGGCACGCCGGGGCAGGACCGGTTCGGTTTCATGTGGGACAACATGGTCCGCGGCGCGCTGGGAGCGCTCGTGGTGGTGGACTGCTCGCGGCTGGACGACTGCTATCAGCCGGTGGACTACTTCGAACGGGCCAAGCTTCCGTTCGTCGTCGCCGTGAATACCTTCGACGGGCGGATGCCGTACGACCTCGGCGAGGTGCGCTGGGCGCTCGCCGTCAACGATCGGGTGCCGGTCGTGACCTTCGACGCCCGGCGACGCACATCGGTGCGCGATGCGCTGATGGTGGTGCTCGAACAGGCACTCGACCAGGTCCTGCACACCAAGACGCGCTGAGGGCGCTACGAGCGGCGGGTCCTGGAGCGACGAGGCCGACATTGCCGGCCGTTGCTGCGCTCAGGTAACGAACTTGCCTGGGCTTTCCGCCGCGGCGGGCTCAGCCGCCGCGAATATCGTTGGCCCGTGCCTGGTCCGTCGTGGTGGGCTCAGTTGCCGCGGATGTCGTTGGCCCGCGTCTGGTCCGTCGCGGTGGGCTCAGTTGCCGCGGATGTCGTTTGGCCCGTGCCTGGTCCGAGGTGTAGCGGGCACTTCGGACCAGGCGTTGGCGGGCCGGGCCTGCGCGGGTTATGCCTGGATGAGGTTGACCAGGTTGCCGGCGGGATCCTGCAGCTGGGCCTTGGCCACCCAGCCGTTGTCGGTGGGTGGCATGACGATCGTCGCCCCCAACTGCTCGGCCTGCTTGACCGCCGCGTCGAGGTCGGCGACCGCGACGCCGAGGACGACGGAGGCCCGCTCCTGCTCCACGATGGCTCCACCCAATCCCCCGGGGGTAGCCACGAGTGCGTATCCGGGTCCCTTGGGCTGGACCTGCCAGCCGAGCAGTTCGGCGTAGAAGTGGCGCAGCGGGGCCTCGTCAGGTCCGGCGATGTCGAAGTGCACGACGGCGTTCGCCGCGTACGGGGTGTTTTGGTCACTCATGATGTTCCCTCTCTCGAAGATGTGCTGCCCGGGCCGGGGTCTGGGAACGTCTGGGCGAGCAGGCGCAGCAGCTCGCCCAGACGTTCCGGCCGGGCCTGATAGAGCCGATACGTGCCGTCCACCCGCATCGCGACCAGGCCGATCTTGCGCAGCACCTTCAGGTGCTCCGACACGCTCGCCGGGGCCAACCCGAGCCGATCGGCCAGCTCGCCCGCGCCGCGCTCACGAACCCAGACGTGCTGCAGGATGGACCGTCGTTGCGCGCTTGCCATCGCCCGCAACAGCTCGTCCAGGTCCTCAGTGTCGGCCATGCCACCAGCGTATTTCGTCTTGATCCGAAATAGTAGGGCCGCAGGTGCGATGCTGTCCACGCCGAATGTCTGCGTGACCTGGTCGCCGCCCGCGTCGGCTAGATGTCAGCGCGACCCAGCCGCCGCCGGCGCCGGCTTGGCGTCATGGGTTGGCGAGGGCGTCCAGGACTTGCTGGCCGAACTTTGCCAGCTTGTTCTGGCCGACCCCGCTGACCGTGCCGAGTTGTTCCAGCGAGGTTGGGTGCAGGGTCGCGATCGCGCGCAGCGTGGCGTCGTGGAAGATCACGTACGCGGGCATGCCCTGCTCGCGGGCCACCGCCGCGCGCCAGGCCCGCAAGCGCTCGAACAGCGGCTCGTCGCTCGCGGCCAGTTCCACCGCCGGGGCCGTGCGGGTGCGTGGTGCCCGGGCCGCGCGGACCCGCTCGGGCTCGCGGCGCATCATCACCTTGAGGTCGCCGCGCAGGACCTCGGCGCTACGGTCGGTGAGCACCAGCGTGCCATACTCGCCCTCGACCGCGAGTAGGCCCTGGGCCAGGAGTTGGCGGACCACGCCGCGCCACTCGGACTCGCGCAGGTCGGCGCCGATGCCGAAGACTTTCAGCTCGTGGTGGCGGAACTGGGTCACCTTGTCGGTGGTCTTGCCGAGCAGGATGTCGATGGACTGGCCGGCGCCGAATTTCTGCCCGCGCTCGCGTTGCAGCCGCAGCACCGTCGAGAGCAGCTTTTGCCCCGCGACCGTGCCGTCCCAGGACTCCGGCGGCGTCAGGCAGGTGTCGCAATTGTTGCAGGCCTGGGCCGTGTCGCTCTGGCCGAAGTAGGCGAGTAGGCGACCGCGGCGGCACTCGACGGTTTCGCAGAGGGCGAGCATCGCGTCGAGGTGCTGGGACAGGCTGCGCCGGTGGGCCAGGTCGCCCTCGGAGGTTTCGATCATTTTGCGCTGCTGCACGACGTCCTGCAGCCCGTAGGCCAGCCAGGCCGTCGACGGCAGCCCGTCGCGCCCGGCGCGGCCGGTCTCCTGGTAGTAGCCTTCCACCGATTTCGGCAGGTCGAGGTGGGCCACGAAGCGCACGTCGGGCTTGTCGATGCCCATCCCGAACGCGATCGTCGCGACCATCACGAGGCTGTCCTCGCGCAGGAACCGGGACTGGTTGGCCGCGCGGGTGCGCGCGTCCAGCCCCGCGTGATAGGGCAGCGCCGGGATGCCGCTCGTGGAGAGGAACTCGGCGGTCTTGTCCACCGACGCGCGGGACAGGCAGTAGACGATGCCGGCGTCGCCCGCGTGCTCGGTGCGCAGCAGGTCGAGCAGCTGCCGGCGGGGCTCGTTTTTCGCCACGATGCGGTATTGGATGTTGGGCCGGTCGAAGCTCGCCGTGAAGTGCCGCGCGGTGGTGAGGTCGAGCCGGGTGGCGATCTCCTCGCGGGTGGTGCTGGTGGCCGTGGCGGTCAGCGCGATGCGTGGCACGTCGGGCCAGCGCTCGTGCAGCATGGATAGGCCCAGATAGTCGGGGCGGAAGTCGTGACCCCATTGGGCGACACAGTGCGCCTCGTCGATCGCGAACAGGGCGATCTTGCCCCGGTCGAGCAGCCGCTGGGTCGCCGGGACGCCCAGGCCCTCGGGCGCCACGTAGAGCAGGTCGAGCTCGCCGGCCACGAACTCCTGCTCGACCAGGCGGCGCTCGTCGAAATCCTGCGTCGAATTGAGGAAGCCGGCCCGCACGCCGAGCGTGCGCAGCGCGTCGACCTGGTCCTGCATCAGCGCGATCAGCGGCGAGATCACCACGCCGACGCCGGGGCGGACCAGCGCGGGGATCTGGTAACACAGCGACTTGCCGCCGCCGGTCGGCATCAGGACCAGGGCGTCGTCGCCGCCGATGATCGTGTCAATGATCTCGCGCTGCTGGCCACGGAACGCGTCGTAGCCGAACACCCGGTTGAGCACATCCATGGCGGGGTCGCCGAGCCCGGTAGCTGAAGTCACCCAGGCATCCTAGAAGCCGGGACCGACAGAAGTTCGGGCGCTGTGGACAACTCGGGGCTGTGGACAACCCACGAGCGGTCGGCCGAATCGTCAAAATCGGACCCATGAAGAATCCCGCAGCGCAGCCAGCGAGGCCATCCATGGGTAGGGCGGCCAGGTCGGCTACGGACGGCTGCGTCGACCACGGCCGGCGCCGTCGACTGCAGCCAGCGACATCGGCGTCAGGCCTGCTCGCGGCACCGGGCCCGAAGAAACGCCCGGATCGCGGCGAAGGTCTCCGCCGGATACTCCGCCTGCGGGTAGTGCCCGGCCCCGTCGATCATCGCGACCGACCCGCTCAACCGCCCCGCGACCAGCGCGGCCTCGCCGGCCGGGTCCGGGAAGTCGGGGTCCTTCGCGCCCATCACCACCAGCGCGGGCGTGCGTACCTGTGGGAAAAGCGCCTCGCAGACCGACACGTCCGCCGCGAACATCGCCCGCAGGGCCGCCATCCGGCCAGGCTCGGCCAGGTTGCGCGACAGCGCGGCCCGGGCGGCGGCGAAGTCGGCGGGCTTGCGGGTCTTGTAGAGGCTGGTCCAGTACCAGGTCCAGAGCGGACGGAACCGGCCGACCGCGGCCATGGCCAGCTTCATCATCGCGTTCGGCGGGGGCATCACCCGGGCGAACGGGTCGCAGAGCACCAGCGCGGAGAACGCCGCCGGTGCCGTGGCGGCGGCCCAGACGGCGGTGGCGCCCGTGTACGAGTTGGTGATCAGCGTGGCCGGCCCGGCCTCCAGGTGGGCCAGCAGCGCGAGCAGGTCGGCGCCGATGGCCTCGGGGGAGTAGTCGTCCCACACCGCCGTGGTCTCGCCCGCGCCGCGCAGGTCCATCGTGACGACCCGGTAGCCGGACTCCACCAGCAGCGGCCGCAGGTGTCGCCAGGTCGAGCGGGTGTCGCCCATGCCCGCCAGGCACACGACGAGTGGCCCGGCGCCGGCCGAGTCATAGGCGATCCGGCCGGCGGCGGTGGTCAGAAACTGGATGCGCAAGCTCATCTCCATAGCCGCAAAGCTAATGGCAGTAGCCAACCCCTGTCAAGCGACGTCGATGAAGATCGGATTCGTGTAGAGCCACGTGTCCAGCCACGGATCGCCGTCGCCGGGCGGGTGCGGGATCGGCCCGTGCGGATCGATCCGCGAGCCGAGCAGCCCCGGACCGTGCCGCCGCCCGTCCGCGCCGCGCAGGCGCAGATAGCCGCTCGTCGCCCCGGCCCCGAGCGAGAACCGCAGCGTGTACGTCCCCGAGCGCCCCGAAACGTCGGCGGTCTCGACCACCCGGGTGTCCGGCGCCGTCCAGCCATCGCGATCGGCGGCCGGCCCGCGCACCGCGCCCCGGATCACGTCCAGATACGCCGGCCGGGGCAGCACACCGTGGAAGTTCGGCCGCGACGCGCTGGTCACCGGATCCTCGTGCCCGAAGTTGCTGTGCTCGGTGCACACCATCCAGTCCAGCCCGAATTGCGCGGTGCGCTGGGCCGCCTGCGCCAGGGTGTACTTCGCGTCGTGGCTGTACTGGGTGTGCACGTGGTGGTCGCCGACCAGATACACGTACTCGCCGGAAGCCGTCGCCGGCGCGGCCGAAGCAGCCTGCGGTAGGCCCACCGACGCCGCGGCGAAGCCGGAGCCGAACAACCCCGCGCTGCGCAGCATGGTGCGCCGGCTCAGGCCCTGCCGATCAAGATCCCCATCCGGTACGCCCGGGTCCGCCCACACGGGCAACTGCTCGGTCATCGTTCTCCCTTCGCGTGAAGCCCACGGCCGCGAACAGACCGAGGCTGATCCAGACGTACGTGTTGCTGCCGACCGCGGCCAGCCACCCCTGCGTGCCGGCCCACCACAGCCAGACGACGCTGCTGCTCAGTACGCCGTAGCCGAGGCCGAGCAGCACCAGCCGCGGCCGGTCCCGGCGATCCAGCGCGTCGCCGGTCAGCAGGAACAGCGCCGGCAGCAGCCAGACCAGGTGATGCACCCAGGTGACCGGGCTGATCAGGCAGGCCAGAATCCCGGTCAGCGCGAAACCGCCGACCAGATCCGCGCGCCGGGCCAGCACGAACCAGCCGGCCAGCGCGGCGGCAACCAGCAGCAGCCACCAGGCCGCGGTGCCGTCCAGCCGGGCGACCACACCGCGCAGCGACTGGTTCGAGACGTACGCCAGCTTCCCGACCCGATCGGTGTCCCACAGCGCGTCGGTCCAGAACGTGCGCGACTCGCCCGGCGCGAGGACGGCGGCGAGCAGCGTGGCGGCGCCCGTGCTGAGCGTCGCGACGGCGGCCGCCCGGTACCGCCGGGCCACGATCAGGTAGCCGATGAAGACGGCCGGGGTCAGCTTGATCGCGGTGGCGACGCCGATGCCCACGCCGGCCCACTTGCCGTCCCGCTGCAGCGCCCGCAGATCCGAGCAGACCAGCACCAGCAGGGCCAAGTTCACCTGGCCGAAGCTGAACGTGTCCCGGGCCGGCTCGAACACCACGATCGCCAGGAAAGCGAGCGCGCACGGCGTCCACACTGGCCAGCCGTTGCGCCGCAGCACCGGCACCAGGAACCAGCGCAGCAGCAGCGCGACCGCGCCCGCGTTGACCAGGACGCTGAGCGCGACCGCCACCGGCCAGGACATCGCAATCAGCGGGGTGAACACCAGCGCGGCGAACGGCGGATAGGTGAACCCGTATTCGGTGCCCTGGTAGCGGTACGCGTACAGGTCGGCGCCGTCGAGCAGCCAGGACCGGACCGCGCCGCGGTAGACGCCGAGGTCGAAGAAGTGCCGGAAAGTCGGGACGGTGACCAGGAAGACGCCGACCGCGACCGCGCACGCCGCGACCAGCAGCGCCTGCCGACGCGCGCTCACCGGGCGGCCCGCACCGGGACGCGGCTGGCCACCCGGACGGCCAGGAACGCCGCCGTGCCGATCAGCGCGCCGAACACGGCAAGCAGGACCTTGGTGCCGTCGGCGGGGAAACCGTCCGGCAGCGCCATCGGCAGCAGCGCGGCGCAGAGCAGGGCGAGCGCGCGGCGCACCCGGGGCTGGTGGGCGGCGACGGCCAGCGGGACCAGGCCCCAAATGACGTACCAGGGGCGCAGCGCCGGGCCGAAGAGCACCAGCGCGAGCAGCACGATGCCCAGGCCGTAGACGGGGCCGAGCCGATGCCGATACGTCCAGACCAGCGCGGCGACGATCAGCGTGGCGAGAATCCCGGCCCAGCGCCACAGGTCGACGGCGAGCGCGGCGCCGACGTCATCATGGGCCAGCAGATCGGCGGTCCACCGGCCGAGCAGCCCGGTCGGCGACCAGTTACCGGGCGAGATCGGGGTCGAAAGGGCGCCGATCCAGCCGTACCCGGTGCCGGCGATCCGGGTGATCGCCACCGTGACGGCCACGGCGACCGCGCCCACCACCGACGCCGCGCGCACCGCCGGCCAACGGCCCGGCAGTTGGCTCGCCCAGATCGCCACGACGGCGGCCAGGCCAAGCGCGGCCGGCGCCTTGACCAGGGCCGCCGCGACCACCAGGAACACCGCCAGGACCGGCCGGTGCCGCACGGCCGCGGCCAGGCCCGCGGCGAGCAGGCCGACCATGAGCGCGTCGTTGTGCGCGCCGCCGACCAGATGGATCAAAACCAGGGGATTGAGTACGGCCAGCCAGAGCGCGTTCGTCCCGGCGAGCCCGGCGGCCTTGGCCAGCACGGGCACCGATCCGGCGAGCAAAGTCAGCCCGGCTACCGCGACCAGCCGCATCGCCAGCACCCCGGCGATCAGGTGCGCGTCCACGACACCGGTGACCATCCGGGCCACAACCAGGAACACCGGCCCGTACGGGCTGGGCGTGTGCTGCCAGATCGCGGGCACCTGATCGGCGACCACCCCGCCGAGCGCGGCCGGCCCGAACCGGTAGACGTCCAGCCCGGCCTCAAGCATCAGCCCCTGCGCCAGGTAGCTGTAGACATCCCGGCTGAACAGCGCCGGCGCGGCCAGCAACGGCCCGGCCCACAGTGCGAGCGTGACCCACGACTCCCGGACGCTCGCGGACGCCCGGCGATACCACCACCAGCCGAGCCCGAGCAGCGCCAGCCCGCTGTAAACCCCGGCCAGCGCCAGCCCCGAATCACCGGCCGGCCAGGCAAAACCGGCGATGAGCGCCGACCCGGCGCAGCCCACGACTCGGGGCGCCGCAAGTCCCCGTGCGGCATGATCAATCGGCACGGCTGCACATTCGCAACCGAAGATGTCTGGATTCGGTCGCCCCGCCATCCGGCGGGTGGCCGAACCGTGGCGTCGTACTTCCAGCGGGGTTGCGATTCGCTATCAGCCGTGCCCCGAGCCGCGTCCTGTTCGCCGCGGGCCGGCGCGAGGTTAGTCTCGGCCGCTCCGCTTCGCGAAGCGGCCCTAATCGGGAGGAAGTAGGTCTACTTCCGAGCTGGCTGGGAGGTTAGCGCCAGACCGCGGCCGCGGATGGTCTGCCGGGCCGGTTCCCGCCATCGGCCGTGGTCGGTGACCGCGGCGTCCACCCGGCCGTCCGCGGTCAGCCGCAACCGCAGCGCGATCTCGTCGCGGCCGAGTTCGCCGCCGAACGCGTGCTCGATCGCGTTGGTCATCAGCTCGCCGAGGGCGTGCTGGAGCACGAACGTGTCGTCGGCGGTCGCGCCCACCTGCGCCAACCAGTTGTCGATTGCGCGGCGGGAGGCGCGCAGCGAGGTCAGCTCGGCGGGCAGCCGCAGCTCGGGCCCCTCGCACACGACCAGGATGAAGGGCATCTGCGCGGCGGCGGAGGTGATGATCTCCGGATCGCCGAACGGCTCCTCTGCCATGTCACCGCGCTTTCGCCGCGTCTTTCCCCCCGGGTCATCATCGTCCTTGCCGCGAGGATACGCACGACGCCGGGTGGGTGATCCGGCTAATCGCCGAACGGCAAGGCCAGGGTGTGTGACGTGTGGCTCGCCTTGGTCGCGAGGTAGCGCACATTGGACGGTGAGACGTGCACGCCGGTCGGGATCCGCTCGGCGATCTCCACGCCACATTTGTCCAATTGATCGGCTTTATCGGGATTGTTGCTGAGCAGCCGGATCCGGTCCACCCCGAGGGCGAAGAGCATCTGCGCGGCCGCGGCATAGTCCCGCTCATCCTCGCCACGACCCAGGGCAACATTCGCCTCGTACGTGTCCATCCCGGCCTCTTGCAGCGCATACGCGTCCAGCTTGGCGTACAGGCCGATGCCGCGTCCCTCTTGGCGCATGTACAGCAGTAGCCCGCCGCCCTCGGCGATGCGTTCCACGGCCTCGCGCAGTTGCGGCCCGCAGTCGCAGCGCTGGCTGCCGAAGACGTCGCCGGTCAGGCACTCGCTGTGCGGGCGCACCAGCGGCGCCGGCCCGCCCGCGGCGGCCCCGCGCAGGGACCGTTTCCAGTCGCCGAGCCCGAGTGCGAGGTGCTCCTGGTCGTCGACGAGACCCTCGAACGTCAGCACCTTGGCCGTCGTCGCGTAGCCGTCCGCGAAGCGCAGGGGCACCGTCACCTGCTGCCGTACCGTCGCCGGCGGCACCATGGTGCGGGGCAGCTGCAGGGCTTCTGACATCGGTCCTCCCGGTGCTTGAACGTCTTGGCGGGCGTACCCCAAGATCGGGGTCTGCATGCCGAAACGGGTGGTAAATATGCCGGCGACAAGGGCCGGATTGTCATGATTCGGGGTGCCGGTGGCCGCTCGGCCGGGGGAGCCGTCAGCGAGCGCTCGGCTGTACGGGCTGCCCGGCTGCGGCGGGTCGATCGACGGCGATGTCGATGACGCGTCCGGTGACCGGCCGGTGCTGTCCAGCGAGGCGGATTTCCACCAGGGCGGCGGCGGCCCGGTCCGGCGGGACAACCCCTGGCTGCCGGTGTGGCCGAGCGCCTGGCGCCGAGCGGCCCAGGTCGCCGGCGGGCGGCGGCCGGCGCCGGTGCTGATCACGGTGACCGGCGGCCGCGACCCGGACGCAGCGCTCGGCGGCGTCGAGAAGCTGGTCCGCCGGGCCGGCCCGGCGCTGCGCCGGGCGCGCGCCAAGCCGGGCGTCGCGACGGTGGTCCTGCTGCGGTGCGCGTTCTCGGACCGGTTCGGCGAGGTGGGCTGACAAAGGCTTAGGCGCCAGTGGTGACGAGGACCCGGACCGGGGCCGGGACGGCGGAAACCGGAGCCGGAACCGGAACCTGAACGCGGGGCTGGGCCGTACGGGCGGCCGCGCGGGCCGCCCGGGTCTTCGCGACGAGCCGGCCGACCAGCACCACCGCGCCGGGCAGCGCCGCCACGAAGGCGAACAGCCCGTACACGACGGCGATTGTCAGGCCCTGGGTGGCACTCAGGCCCGCCGCCCCGAAAGCCCAGGCCGTGACCCCCTCGCGGGGTCCCCATCCGCCGATGTTCACCGGCAGGGTCATCGCCAGCAGGGCCAGCAGCATCAGCGGCGCGAGCCGCAGCAGCGAGGCGGTCGAGCCGGCGGCCCGCGCGGCCACCACGAAGGTGGCCAGGTGCCCGGCCAGCACGACCGTGGAGGCGAGCACGATGCCCGGCCAGTTCCGCTTGGCGAGCAGCCCCTCACGGATCTCGGCGAGGCCGGTCCGGGCCGCGGCCGCCCACCGCGACGAACCGCGGCGCAGCCGGGCGCAGGCCAGGAACAGCACCGCACCCAGGCCGGCGACCGCCGCGACGGTGCTCAGCGCGACCGTGGCGTGCCCCCGCAGGCTGGTCAGCACCGGCGACGGCACGGTCAGCAGCACCACCACGCCGACGCTGACCAGCACAACCTGGCCGGCGGTCCGTTCGAGCACCACGGCCCGTACGCCGCGACCGACGTCGCCCTCGTCCT
>Ga0307515_10025125_pt1 | contig 10329 bp, 2 predicted proteins | sample 17_EM_MG_FD_194513 | JGI IMG/M metagenome (GOLD analysis project Ga0307515, IMG submission 194513) | Populus trichocarpa ectomycorrhiza microbial communities from riparian zone in the Pacific Northwest, United States - 17_EM | ecosystem: Host-associated > Plants > Roots > Unclassified | place...
CCTTAATCTTACTACTACTTCTAAATTAAGCAAAAGCTCTATATAGGGGGGTCCCAGGGGGTCTCCCCCTAGAAAACCTTATCTCTATATATATTAATTAAAGTCTATATAATAAAGCTCTAAAATTAATTGGCTTATTACTTATAAACTTGGGTTAAAATTTACGTTAGGGGATTAACGTTCCGCATGTTATATTACTTAGTTACCTAATCTTAAGATTTAGGGGGGATATAGCTCTCTATAGAGGTCTAAGTTAAGCTGGATACGGTATATAGTTAAAAGGTATAACTTTGTAGCTGCCGTAATATATTTAACCGTCTAATTAAATAGAAAAGCTACTAAAATTTGATGGAGCTGCTATTTAGGAATCCTTTTAGGTATAAAAGGCAGATATAAGCGTTGCAAGGGTAGTATACGTGGTAGTCATACGATTCGCATAGTGAGATCACCTATATTCGATACTGTGTGGGCGGGACTCGCTTAATTTAATTTTCGCAATACTTTCGTAAAGCATAGTACAGCTATGTCTAGAGAAATTTAAATTCGCTTAATTGCCACCAACTATATATAGTAATCGTAGCGAACGCCTATACTTGGCTGTAAGAACCCTACTTTTAAAGGACTTGGAGCTTCTAACGAACTTAAAGCTATTTACAATTGGCCTTCTTCCGTAGTGTCGTAATCTTTATTAAATACCGTAAGGTTTTTACCTGTACCGCAATATAGCTCCGTAAATAGGCCCATATTAGTATACCCTAATTAAGGATCTTCTTTAACTTAGAGCAACTTAAGCAGAGTGTGCCTCCGCCGCTAGTTATACAATTCGCTTAATTGCCTTAATTAGAAGGAACTTATAGGTATTTAGGTTAACTCGGGAGCCTATAAACGGTAAGGGTGGCTGGTTTTTACTAAGTAACTAGATAATTATAGTAATACTAATAAGGCTAGAGGAAAAGCCAACTCTCTTTAGTAATAAGTTGCAGTAGTTAATCTTTAACATATTTAATGTTGTAGTAAGCCGCTATGTAATATTCCGAGAGCTCTATTGAGCTAGCTGGATAAGAAAGCGTGTAAGTTAATTAGATCCTTTAGTAGAGCTTAGAGTAGCTTATATAAAGTAGTGTTACTAAGTAGCCCTTAAGCGCAGCGCTTATAATTACGATATATATTTCGCTATTATATTATAATATACCGCTAATTAGCTGGTGTTTATAAATAAGTTAGGTGCGGATTTAAAGACGGGCGTGCGGAAGACTGGCTAGGCTCCCTTTAGTATTGTACTAGTTTTGTATACGCTATACAATCGGGGTAAGACGAGGCTTAATATACTGCCTATATATACAGTCGACGGCGTACTAGCAGCTTTAGTATATAAAGGCTTGATAAACGGCGAAGGCTTTAAGTTCTAGGTAGCAAATACTCTTCTACTATAGTGTAATCGCTTTCCTGCTAAGCGATTAGTAGTAGTTATAGATAACGCTAGCTTCTATTACTTGGAAAGAATATAGGCTCTCTTTAACGCCTTTAGCGTTAAGCTAGTATATTTACCTATATACTTACCTAATTTAAATCTAAATAAAGAGTTTTTTAGAGAGCTAAAAGCTTTTATTTAGCGGTAGTGGTTCTCTTAAATAGAGGACCTAAAATCCTTTAGCTATAGCTTTAAAGCGTTTCTTCTTTAGAGTATAGATAAGGTTAGCAGCAAAAGTAAAAGCGCGAGAGGATATTTCCAATATAGTGGGTACAAGTATTAAAGTTTTAGTGTAAGAGTTAAGATTAATCTTTAGTGGCGTTCTTAATTGTATATATAGCATTTATAAAAACACTAGAAGGCTTTAATCTCTTATATATATAGGACGTCTCTACTATTATAGGCGCGCTAGTAGTAACGAAAACACCTAATATCACAACTTTGGTAGATTAGGCAAGTTCTGCATAACTTTAAATTAATCGTCCCTAGCAACCAGAACGGTCCTTACATACAGCCATAGGCGTTCACTATAATTACTATATGCAGTTAGTAGCAATTAAGCGAAATTAAATACGCGTAGCGAATTTAAATTTCTCTAGAGGGGGGGGTACTGTGCACGACTAGCTTTACCCCCCCCTCTTTAGCGAGGGCTCTAAAATTTCAAATTCGCTACGCGTATCTAGTCTCGCTTGTAATTATAGCGAACGGCTGTTACTACGCGCAAGGACCCTTTTAGTTGCCCTAGAGATTCGCCTTAGTTAGCTAGAGAAATCAAATTAAAGATATACGCTTCCTCTTCTCCCCCTTCTCCCCCGTAACTACGCCTCCCTTATAGCCGCCAAAATACGAATATAACGCTGTCTCTATAAAGAGGTTAATAAAATTTAGCAATATTATACAGGTGGAAGCCTTACAATATTTAATAAAGATTACAACACTATAGGATTATAAAGGTTCTTACAGCCAAGTATATAGCTTCGCTACAATTACTATATACAGTTAGTGGCAACCAGGCGAGATTAAATTCGGTACGCGCATCCAATCTCGCCTGGTTGCCACCAACTGTATATAGTAATTGTAGCGAAGCTATATACTTGGCTGTAAGAACCTTCGCAATCCCGTAGTGTTATAATCTTCATTAAATATCGTAAGGCTTCCACCTGTATAATATTGCTAAATTTCATCAACCTCTCTGCAGAGACAGCGTTATATTTATATTTTGGCGGCTATAAAGGAGGCATAATTACGGGGGAGAAGGGGGAGAAGAGGAAGCGTACGTCTTTAATTTAATTCCCCTAGCTAACTAAGGCGAATCTCTAGGGCAACCAAAAGGGTCCTTGCGCGTAGTAATAGCCGTTCGCTATAATTACAAGCGAGACTGGATACGCGTAGCGAATTTAAAATTTTGGAGCCCTCGCCAAAGAGGGGGGGGGTGAAGCTGGTCGTGCACATTACTGTAAAGCTAGTCATGCACATAGCTGTACAGGGCCAAGCGAGGGCGCAGCAGCGATGGCATCTAATTTCGCTTAAGCTTCGCCTGAATTAGTATATAGAGCTAGCAGAATTAGATGTAGTGGCTGCTAGAAGGAGGGTCACCTCCTTGCACTTAAAGCTATTCGCAATATCTTCCTTACTAATATCGTGATCTTTATTCTAGATCGTGGTGTAACTCTTGTCGTCGCCTCCATCGAATATGGCATTAAGATAGGGTGGTTGAGGAGTAGATAAAGACAGTATTGGCGAAAGTCGAGGCCTTCGAAGGGGCGGACGAGAAGGGCCTCCAACGGCGGCAGCGGCAGTACGTTTGGAGCTTATATTGACGAGAGGAAGGCTCTATTACACTAAGACCTAGAGCAATATTACGATATTGGTAAGGAAGAGAAGTTGCGAATAGCTTCAAGTGCAAGGAGGCGACCCTCCTTTTAGCAGCCACTACATCCAATTCTGCTAGCTCTATATACTAATTCAGGCGAAGCTTAAGCGAAATTAGATGCCATCGCTGCTGCGCGTGACCCTGTATAGCTTTGTTCACGACCAGCTCGCCATTTAATTTCGCTTAATCGCCACCAACTATACATAGCAATCGTAGCGAACGCCTATGCTTGGCTGTAAGAACTTTAAAGCTGTTTACGCTCCACAGTATCGTCATCTTTATCAAATATCGTGAGGTTTCCACCCCTACGATAATAACAAATTTGAGCGCTGTATTTGCGTTTTAGCAGCTATTGTAAGTCCACAACGTAGGCGTAGGCGTAGGTGTAGGCAAAAGGGGAAGGAAAGAAACTTCAACAAGTCGTTAAAGGGAGGAGTCGACAGTTCTCCCAGACAACCAAAATGGCCCTTGCGTTTAGCCATAGGCGTTCGCTACAATTACTATATATAGTTAGTGGCGATTAAGCAAAATTAAATGGCGTATGAAAATCGCAGCTCGCCTAGAGGGGGGTAGAAGCTAGTCATAAACAAAGCTGTATTACCTACGTTAGTAACTTAAGCTTTTTATAATATAAAAATATAAAAATATAGGTTATTATAGTATAAACTAAAAAACACTACTTTTTATATACTAGCGTCTATATATTGCTTAGCAGTGTCTATCTTAGCAATACACAATACTAAGACCTCCTGCAATATTCGCGAATATCGAACGCAGTCACTACGTGGCTAATTTGCTTTTAATACTATTAAACTTATTAATATTCATTAGTTACTCATTATTTATTTCGTTTAAGAATTATTTTATAACGCTATTACCGCTTATAACTAACTGGGATATCCGTACGCGTATATAATCATAATAAGCAAACCCATCTAGACGACTTACCTCAACTACACTATCGTTTACAACCGCTACACCCTCCTCCATTAGTCCTATAATGCCGTCCGAAGCTAATATACGCGCCACTGCCGTAAAAGAGCGTAAAATTACTAGAGAGTAAAGGGAACAAGCCTAAGATAAAAGGGAGATTTAGAAGTATAAGGAAGAGCATAAAGCCCGCCTAGTGGAGGAGGCTCGCTAGTATAAATACCACCAGGCTTAAATAGCTTAATTATAGTTAGGCGTGGCCGCTTTGGCCTTATAAGCTACCGCAATAGCTACTATAGCTAATGTCCTTAGTAAGCCTCTCCCTCCTAGTATAAAGTTGCTTAAACTCTACCTTCTTGGCGTTATAAAAAGGGATTACCTAAATATTTTTAAGGGTACCTTTAATCTAGTAAACCTCGCCCACCTCTAAGTCTATACTGCTTAGATTAAGATTGCTAATAATACATGGATTAAGAACGGTACTTTAATTATAAGGAAGGCAAAAGTAGATAGGAAGCTATTTACAGATAAGGGTATCTAGTTTAAAGGTTTTACTAATTACGTGGTTATTACTGGCGCCCTCTATATATGCCTACTGGACCTTATCGCTAGCATACTTCTCTAAATAAATATAATTCGCATCTTATTAACCTAGTATATCTAGGTAAATTATATACTCGACCTAGCACTTAACTACCACACCTTTATAATAACTAATGGCTAACTAAAGCCTACTAATTGGCAAATACCAGCCCAGTATATAGCACTATACCTTACAATATCTAGTACTATCGGCTTTGCCGCCTTAAAGAGACCTAGGTCGGATACCTCCTATACCTCTAATACCTACCATAAGTATAATAGCAGAGGCTGCGATAATATAGCTTACAAATACCCGCATAAGTGCTTAAAGTATAGTAAAGATCACACCATATTATCTAAAGCTTGCGCCTAGGAACAGTAAGGCGAACCTTATAAAGTAGGGTCTAGCCTTATTATAACACTAACCCTTATTATACGCCTAGGACCTAGGCCTAATACGTTACTATTATTCCCTACCTTTACAAAGGCGAAGGCTCTCTACTACTCTCCATCGCCCCTAAGGATCTTAGCATAGCACTCCCTTCTATCTAACTACCCGGGCAATCTACCAGCTATCTTAGTAGGTATCCTAACCTATAGCTGTAAGATAGGAGCTAAATCTATCCCTACTTTAAGATCTTATGGGAACCATAACTCCTCTTAGGATAACGCCGACCTTATCTCTAAGAATATAATATCAGACTTTATAAAAGGACGTATTAGAATTACAACAGGGCCTATTATAGTCTTACCTCTTAGCCTAGTGCCAAAATTAGATAGAGGATACTGCCGAATTTATAATCTCTTCTTCCCACTAGTATCTTTAGTAAATAACGCAATCCTAGAAGAATATGGAGCACTAGTATACACTACAGTTTCCGCTATTTAGGCCCACGTTATTTTGGCAGGTTGTAGATATTTGCTGCTTAAGAAAGATATTAAAGACGCGTTCCGTATAGTCCCCCTATCTTATAGGGCAAGAACATTAATAGGCTTCTCCTAGGAAGGTGTTACCTACTAGGAATACTACCTATCCTTTAGTCTTTAAACTACGCCGCTTATATTTAATCTCTTCGCAGAAGGCCTATACTAGATACTCTATTTATAACTACCTTACGAGGTAGAACACTACCTAAATAATTTTATCTTTATCCTTACCAACCTAAACAACTTAGCGACTATTACCTAGACTTATATCTCTATTACTAACTCCCTAGGTATCCCTTAGAATAACTCTAAAAATATAGCAGGAACTGTTGTTAAGGTTCTAGGATATACTATTAACATTATATAAATGTAAACTCGATTATCACCACAGAAACAATTACGTGCTATTAAGAAGGTCACTACCGCACTCTAATACGGCTTATTATCGTTCCTTTAAGCCTAGCAGCTTGCGGGCTACCTTGCATAGTATACTTATATAATTAGGCTTAGTTAATCTTACTCTAGATCCCTCTGGATCTTTATTACTACTTAGCTAAAAACTCTAGCAAATAAGCGTAAACTAAGGCAATTCAGTACTAAGTTGCGAAGTGACTTATATGTCTGGCTTAACCTACTTACTATAAGTAATGGGGTATTATTCTTTAACGACGTTAAGCGTGCCCGCATTTATTTCTTTACTAATACCTCTACCCAGTTTAGGTTTGGCGGCTTTTACTTCTTTAAGGAACTTAAATACAAGGATAACTAGTAGTAGTACACCGCCAACCTCCCTTAATCTTAGGCGTTTAGCATATTGCCTAAGCCCAGTTAATAAGTAGATCATATTAATCCGAAGGAGATGCATGCTATTACTTACGCATTTAATCTATAGTCTACTAACTAGCAGTATAGCGCGCTATCCATTTACACCGATAGCATGGTGGTTTACTATGGTATTAAGAAGACTATTATCCGTAGCGTAGCAAATAAATTACTCTATAAGATTATACTGGCTACTATAGCTTACAATATTATAATATCCGCGAAGTAGATTCCAGGTAATTTAAATAGCTTAGTTAATATACTATCTTAATTCCAGGCCGTGGCTATCTATTAGTTCTGCCCACACTAGGCCCTTAATTTATTACTACCAAAGCTAATAAGTTTTTAATAGGTGCTGTAAACCCAACGGACTACTTATAACCGCCTATAAACTTTAAGGATAATATTAACGCGCTATCTAACCTCTATACGCTCCTTCTCTAGCATAGCCTTACGCCAGTAACCCGTAGGAACTATTCCTTAGCAGTTAACAGCTAGGAGTTATACTACGTACTTAAAGGGGTCTCCCCCTACCTAGCTAAGCCGCGCGAACTAGGCGAATGGATTGCCCGCCACGCGTTTAGTACCTCCTAGCCATAGATAGGTAGGCTTAAGATCGAAACCTTACGAGCCTACGTCTCCATAATTTATTCGCGTTACGTAGATTACGGCATCTTAATTATAGCATTTAAAGATCCTATAGTACACCGATTACTTACCGGAGTAGCCACTATCTCTCCCTTAGTAAAAAAGGACAAGTAACCCATTATTAGGGATATTCTAGCCTAGGTAGTAATACACGGCCTATTACTACCAGATATTAACACGGATGCCGCATTTACCCTTATATTTACTAGATTTCTACGGATAGGCAAGATCACGTATACTATAGCGGAGCTTAAGAACCAAACGACCTTTCTAGCAAAAAAGGCCACCCAACACGATATCACCTTTACGCCTAGTGGGATAATATTCCGCCTTAAATAGAGTAAAGCCGACAAGCAACACTAGGGCGTTAACGTCGCCATCGCGGCGGTAGGCGGCTTATTATGCCCAGTCGCTGCTATAATAAAGCTGTTTAATAGGGACCCTTAACCCCTTAACTCCCCCTTATTTAGTCTTAATAGTAAACCCTTTGCCTCTTTAGGGGTTCGCAAGATTCTTTCCTCCCGTCTAGTAGCCGCTGGGATTAACCTAAGTAGCTACTTAAACCACTCCTTCCACTAGGGCGCTGCCCAGTTCGCTAAAGATTTAGGATATTCATATTAGCAAATTCAGCAACTAGGTCGGTGGTTATTAGAAGCCTTTCACCTATATATTAGGACTAAGACCACTAACCTTCGTCGCCTTAACTCTTACTTCTAGCGTAGTGTACCGCTCTTAGCGTAAGGATTACTAGATGTCAAGAGGGCCGCTAAGGCGCTAGTAGTAAGCGAGCTAATAGCGATTTTCTATGCCGGGCATGGAAAATCCTAATTAGTTGGCTTATAAGTTAGGGTTTGCAGAATATAGCAGAATATGGCAGAATATAGCAGAATACAGCAATGTCTTATTAGGCGTAGGAGCTTCGCTTAGGGATATCTAGTCGCTTTAGGGCAAATCCTTAGCAGATTTAAGTGCTAGGTACTAGCAAAACCGCTAAAAACTAGCCCTAGAGTGACCTTATAGCCCTACGCCTCCCAATTATACAGTAAAAATTAATTATCCCCTTACGTGACTGCGATAGATAGATACTAGCGTCTATATATTGCTTAGCAGTGTCTATCTCAGCAACGCATAATGCTAAGACCTCCTATAATATTCGCGAATATCAAACGCAGTCACTACGTGGCTAATTCGCTTTTCCCACCTACTATTCCTTACACTTAGTATGCATCACATATAGATAGCGCTTTAAGGCAATTCTTTAGGTGCTAGGAACTAGCAAAACCGCTAAGAACCCGCCTTAGTGTGACTACTACAGTTAGATAGTTTTGCAGCTATAGGCTTGCGGTCAGGGATATCTGGTCGCTTTAGGGCAAATCCTTAGCAGATTTGAGTGCTAGGTACTAGCAAAACCGCTAAAAACTAGCCCTAGAGTGACCTTATAGCCCTACGCCTCCCAATTATACAGTAAAAATTAATTATCCCCTTACGTAACTACGATAGATAGATAGTAAATATTCTATTAAATATAATAATAGGCTATATAATATTTTTAATAACTAATTTTAGGTATTATAAAATATATTATAACTTTAAATTATAATATTAAAACTTTATTTACAGTCTGTACGAGCTCCACACCTAATTTCGCTACGTCTGCAGCTAAATTAGTATATACACCACCTCGTCAATTCCGGTTATTAGCGCCTTACTAGTGATGCCTCTCGGGCGGAAATCCTTATATAGATTAGTATGAGTTTCCCCGTCTTAGCAGTGAGCTTCAAAAGACCTCAATATTAAAAATTTATAAAGCTTTTTAGAACCAATAATTGTATAGTAGATTGCCTATATATAAATATTTCTAAAGCCACAGTAGCCAAATAAGTGTTAAAATCAACGCTTAGTAATTAAACAAGTGTTTAAATGTCTCCTTTAGGCTCCTAATCGTCCTTTAAGCCCCTAATCGTCCTCTAAGATCCTAATCGCCCTCTAAGCTTTCTAATGTCCTCTACCACTTAGTAGGTCCCCCTTCTGCTTTAATTACTACCTAAAGGCGTATAGGTATAGAAGTAACTAAATCCTTAAAGTAGCAGGCCTCTAGATTCTCCTATTTAGACTTAATAGCTATTTATATTACTTCTTTTATTAACGGGCAAGGCTTCCGCTTAGCTATTTAAGTCTTTATTATATTCTAAACGGCCTTAATTAGGTTAAGATCTAGGCTATTTACTAGCCACTAAAGTAACTTAATATTGTCTTTTTAAAACTTAGTAATAGTAATACAAGCTCTATAATAGGGAGCTCCGTCTATTTATATAATTATTAGGGTATTTCTAAATTTATAATTAGGGAAATATACACTATACTTAGCGTTATAGAAGTTATAGAATTCTTTAAGCTTTGGATATATATAATCTAGAAAGCCCTACGCCATAATATTACCCCATTCTTCCTTATTCTAAAATAGTAGAGGCCCTTTTTCTATACCGCAGAATGCAGCTCATACTATCGTATAAGGTATATTAGTGAACTTAGGACGGAGGCAGTTAGGATAAAATCGTTTATTAGGTCTTCTAATAATATAGAGCCGCTAGTGCCTACTATAATATATAGCTGCCTTATCTATCTATATAACTCTCCACTAATCCTCTTTTTAAAAGTAATAGTAGGCTAATGCAAATGCTAACCGGGCGCGACGGTAAGCTATAATAAGCTAGGGCTTTATATAAGCAACACAGCGTTAAAAGTGTTACGGACGCTTTAAGTACAATATTATAACTACTTGGAGAAGAGTTAGAAGAAGCTAGTTAGTTAATAAGAGCACGGTTTAGGATAGAGCCGGTAGAACTATGTAACGAGAAATGGTAGTATAAGTTATATAATATAATCTGTGTAATCTATATAATCTATAAGATCTATAATAGAGCGAATAGAGTACACGTATATTATGTATAAGAAGGATTTTATAGGAGTACGGTTATGTATTTAAGGACCCTTAGTCCCTACCTAGATAGTTCCTTCCTTATAGTGATTCTCAGAATACAATTAGAGTTAATCTGTTGGGCAACCACTCTACTAG
>Ga0307515_10025127_pt1 | contig 10328 bp, 5 predicted proteins | sample 17_EM_MG_FD_194513 | JGI IMG/M metagenome (GOLD analysis project Ga0307515, IMG submission 194513) | Populus trichocarpa ectomycorrhiza microbial communities from riparian zone in the Pacific Northwest, United States - 17_EM | ecosystem: Host-associated > Plants > Roots > Unclassified | place...
CTTCAGGTTTTTGCAACTTGAGCATTTCAACATTCTTGACTTTCTGTGCCCCTCTCCTTGTGTTTGCAGCAAATCTTGAAGCTAGTATTGTAACACCAAGGTGCTGTTTTGCTTGAGAATTTGAAGGTGCAAAACTTGGTTCATCCTCCTCTAGTGTTGTTTCATCACAAACTGTTTGCTCATCAACAGAAACTGAGAAGGACTCTGACATGCTCAGGCTCTTTGCCATCATCCTCTTCTTGTGTCGACGCCAAGCAGCCTCAATAAAGCAGGCAGCCCAGGTTCTCCAATGGTAAGAGTAGAAACGGAAGGCATGCTGTAGTTTCTTGCTATGGAGACGTCTAAACTGATTGGCAACGAACTTGAGGTCTTCTGCTCGCAATGCAAATGCTTCCACTTCTTCTAGTGCTCTCACTGTCCTTGTGGAAGAAGGTAAGTTGAGAGTAGATTTTGGAAGCAATGCCCAGGCAAGCAGCTCTTCACCGCAGAAGTCACCAGGTCTCAAAGTAATTGAATTGAAGAAACCTGTTCGCCCTCCATTTGTAGTTGAGCTCTCTAGCTTTCCCCTGATAATAAAAAGCATCTCCGTAACCGGATCACTTTCTCGAACTATGTAGTTTCCTTGAGTACTCAAACAGGACACTAAGCGCTCACATATGGCATCCAGCAGCTGATCATCCATCTGCGAGAAAAAAGGAACCTACAAATAGGAAAAACATTAGCTAAAGCTGCATGAGATTTTAAAATGCTTGAAAGTAACACTAGGGAGTCCCTTACTCGTCTAACAAGGTCCAAGCATAGGTGACGCTGGATGTCTCGACGAAGATCCATAGGTAATGCACGCAGAATTGATTCTTCATCAACCCCTCTAGTTGCAAGCCACTTGTATTGAACAAATCTTCTGACAAGTTCTCGCAAACTTTGGGGCAGTTGACGATGTCTCATCCACTCTTCTGTGTCTCGTCGCTTGAGCCTCCACTCCTCAAGCCTCACAGTGATAGATTGCAAGTAGGTCTATTCAAGAGAGAGTATGTTAAATACTGCAGAGTTTTGTATCTCAGAAGAAATTTATCATGTAAACTGTAAGGGAAATACTCTCTTGAGAATGAGAACATTTCCAAGTTTTTTCCAAGAAAACAGACTTCAATATTTTTGTAGCAGGGGAAGGTTTCAATTGCAACAGAGGCCAAAAACAGCCTAAGGTTATGTCATGTGTCCACATTACCTGCATATTCCCAATCAAATGAGCAAATAAAACCAGGCCCAAGATGGCAATGAGTATGGCAAATGCAGTTTCCCCAATGAATGTGCTTGTAGACAAAGACTGGCCATAGGAACTGAAAAATACAATAAGCAGAAAAGATACGTTAGAAGTTCCTATAAAAACCTCTTTGAGTTATGGAGACAATTAGATGGAATCTATGTATCTGTGGATAATAATATCACAGAAACTGCATACAGAAGAAAGAAAATTTTCTGCTTCAACATCATGCATCGATTCAAACAGCTAGTGAAACTGATAAAATGCAATCAGATTCTATCATTATCTTGAATGAATATCTATGGTGAATTTCAATGAAGTCATACCTCAAGTTCTGCAAGCCCCACCATAAACAATACAAGTACTTTTCAAGAAACTCAGAGGAAAGTACTTTCTGCTGCAATGCATTTGCGAATATGCCATAATCAAAAAAGGAAGTGTCGTCTGGATTACATCTGGCAAACAAAACAGTAGTGTTTTCCCAGGACTTGCGATCAGGAAATTCCAAAGTATCGCAATCCAAGTAACGGGGGTTGCATGGTATAGGGCTTAATTCATGTTTGCAAGCAGATTTCCAGCATGTTGCATGACGCTCAATCGACAGCAAATACGATGATGCCCCCAACACCTACAGGATCACAGGCCTAATCAGTGTAAAGCAGCACTAAATGACTGACACAACAGCAATAGCTATTGTTTTGTGAGAGCAGCAAGTAGTATAGCCTATAAATGCAAGTATTTTCTGATTCAAGGAGGCATTACGTACATGACTAGCCAGCATGCATAGCAGGAGATTATACGCAGCCCCCGCCCAGGCAGTCTTTGTGACTACTCCAGTGGCTTTAATGATCTCAGAACTTAATGGAAAAATCAAATATAATCTGGGAATATATTGAAGCAGAACAATCAGTACTAGGGCATTATTGGTATGATCAGCAAGCGAGCTTCTAATTGCTGTTATAATAAACTACATCACAATCTGCCAAAGGGAACAATTTGATGTCATTTCTTCTTTAGCTTCAAAGGACAGATTGCAATAACGAGAAGGCACTAAAAATCAAAGAAATATGAAAACTTTCATTTGCAAGTAATGGGTGCTTAAAAAATCAAATACACTGCCATATGTGTCATATTTCAATCCAAAAGAGCAGGCACAATCGCATATTCTTAGTCACAAAGTTAAGACTCAAACTCGAGACCTTTCCCCCTCTTTGCAGAGGTGAACGCCACTGGGCGAAACACGGATTTGTAACTTCAGCTCAACCTCAAGAAGTGAAAGAAATTCCCGGAATTTTGAGGCAAAAGGGAAGCTGAAAATTGCAGTAGCAACTTCAACCTCATCAACTAAATGAAAATTTCAAGTTCGTTCTCATTTTTCACAAGTAGCTGTAATTTCTATGCAAAAAAGAGAAAAAAATGAAATCACAGGCTAAAATTCTACATTCAAATCAAATAAACAAAAGCAGAAACGAAGATAGGAATGTATGTACCTGAGGAAGAGGTAATGCTGCAACAAGATCTATGAAGAAATCTGATCTCAAATATCTCCTTGCGATCAACTTAGGATCCATAACAAGTTCACCTCTCCCAAAAACTCTTGAACTAGGTGAGACATAAGCTGTCCTAAACTTTATTACAATATGAACTATGTAAAATACATCAGCAAGTGTTCTAAAACATGTCACAGTAATTCCTAAATTCAAATCAGTATCCATACAAGATGACTTTTCCTTGTTGGTTACTGATGGAAGGTAAAAAAACAATGGATCAACAAAGAGTGCTGTCAAGCATGAGAAGAGGAAAATCCTGTTCCAATTCAAGATAACATCACTTCCTGGATCAAGAATTCTCTCTCTCCAATATGGCTCATGATGATTCTCTGGAAATACCTTAAACCTTCCAAATCTAGGAACCTTGTTACTTGTGTTTCTGTCACTATTAATACCACCTCCTTCAGTTTTAAACAATGGAGCTGATGTTTTATGTACAGGCAATGTCTTCTCCAGGTTTTGTCTACCATTAAACCTGTAAATTTTGAGAACACCCTTTAAACAAATCATCAAAAAAAGGCAAATGGGAATCATAAAAGAGAGAAAATACAAGCAAAGAGACTAACCTTACTAGCTTCTCTTTCTTGAACTCCATGACTGTAAGTAATCCTATAACATACTACGCATCCAAGAAAGGGATACAAAAGAGGATTCTGCCTTCCAAAACTTTCACTGAATTTTCCATTTCTGACTTGAAAGTAAATCTTTTTTTCAAGGAATGGACCTTGAAGTCCAAGCTGAATAAAATGAAAGGATATTTTGCAGAAAGAGGAAAAGAGAGGCTTAGGTGGTGAAAAGGCAAAGTGAGGTGTTTGATGTGGTTGACTGCCATTAACAGCCAAACAGAAAACTAATAGTAAAAGAAGAAAAACACAGCTCAGATGATCATTTACTTTCTTCTTTTATTAATTCTTTGTAATTACTATTCTCTGTCAAGGTTAGTGGGTCAAGTTTTAATAAACAATTTATATTATTTTTAAACTAATTTTTGTATTAAAATTATTTTTTCTCCGATCAGATCTTAAACATTATCATTAACATTCCAATTATTGTATTCATAACAAATATTTTTCATATGTTTTTTTTTTGGATTGCAACTATGAAAGAATAACATAGAGAGTAAACCTGCAGGTTAAGCATCAAAAAATTCAGGTACTTTTATATATGTTTTGTAATACTAACTTGTAAGAAAGTGGACCTGAATTCCAGAGAGATAGAGATGGCGCGAAGAGCATGACCAAAAATTAAAAATAAAATAAAATTGAACAAACTGTATGAGCATATCATAGACCGATAATTTTTACTAGCAGATATCTGGAGCAAAATTAAGTGTAACTCTAAAATGGGTGGGCCTTTTACTGTGCAGGGATGAGCAAATTTTTTTTGTTTTTTCAACTTGATTATCAAACTATTTTTGTTTCTGTATTTTATAGATATTTTGAGTTAAAAATAGATTAAAAAACAAGTTTTTAAATTAAAAAACTTAAATTCTGATTTTTCATGCACCACAGTAATTAAAATTTAAACAAATAAAATGCAAGTTGTTTAAATAAAGAGAGAGAGGGGGGGGGGGGTATTAAGTTAATAAAAGAAATTAAATTAAGGAAGGGAGGGAGGGAGAGGTTAAAAACCTTTGTACTTATTCTTTAAGAATGAAGATGAAAATACTCGGTTAAATAATATCGTACATATCGGTACGGTTAAATGCCGCACAGTAAAAATGCTCTAACCATCAAATATGAAAAGATGAGATTTGTGGGAGAGGGAGAGTATGGAGTAATAATAATAATAATGATAATAATAATAAAAGAAATTAAATTCCGGAAGGAAGGAAGGGAGATGTTAAATACCTTTCATATATGTTCGGTGAAAATGCTCTAATACTCATTACAAAGGAAAGAGTATGGAATAATGAAAATAAAAGAAAACAAATAAAGGAAGGAAAGGAGAGGTTAAATACCTTTCATACACACACGTGTGTAAGGAAGGGAGAGGTTAAATACATTTCTATGTTAGAGCTTATTTTCAGCGGTTAAATTAAATTAAGGAAGAGGTTAGATACCTTTCATACATGTGTAAGTATGTATGTTCGGTGAAAATGCTCTTCTACTCCTTAGTATCCTTCACCCTTTACATAGCGACCCTCCCTTTGAATGTAGTAGCCATCAATGGAAATATATGGAATGTGTTTAATGATAGGCCACTCCTCCTCGCTCTCCTTTCCCCATCCTCTTGTTCTTCCGCTCAGCTCTTCACTGCAGTAATCGATTCTTAAGAATTGCAAAGAGGGAAGGTAGGGTATCATCCCTTGAGATCCAGATTCAGATTCAGATAGCGACTTCAATTCTCTGCAGCCAATGATATCTAATTTCTGAAGAGAATGCATCCCCTGAGCAGGCAGTGGCAGAGACTTCAATCTTGGACATGCATAGATCGATAGCGATTGAAGAGAAGAGAGATTTTGCAGCCCTACTTCTGGAAGAGATTCCATGTCATCAATTGAATCCAATAATAGACTCTTCAATTTGGAGAGAGGACGGGTAAATGAAGAAGAAGAAGAAAAAGAAGAAGAAGTAGAAGAGACTGGTGATGTCATCTTCATTGTCTGTTGTAATGGCATTGAACTACTCTCCCACAAACGAAGAAGTTCATTGAGAGTTGGAAACAACGGCATTGAAGTCAGATTTGGACACGCAAAAATGCTCAAGGAAGAAAGACGTGGAAAACAGAGCATTATCAACCCTTCTTCTATTGTTGACTCATCACGATCATCATCCATCTCATCTCTACTCGATCTCTTCCACCATCCCGTCAGTCTGTGACAATGAAAGATATGAAGTCTCTTTAAGGATGGGAAAAACATCGACACTCCTTTTCCTCCAACCCCCTCACTATCTATGTACTCCAAATCATCTAATCCCCCAATACTTAATTCTTCAAGAGAAGGGATTCCATGTAAGGGAGGGATATGCTTGAGTCTTCTACAGTGTTCTAGATGAATACTTGCAATATTTGAGAGCTGTGAAACCCAACTAGGAAACCTCATACCTCCATAGCCTTTAACTACCAACTCTTGAAGACTCGAGTTTGGCTGGAGGCTTTGCGACATTTTTTTATCATACAAATCAATATCTGAATCAATATCCTCCCTTATGGTCCCCCATACGGTCAACGACTGAAGATATTGTTTATCTATCAATCTAGCTCCTTCAAATTCTGATATATAAGAACTACCCTCATATCCCTTGACTCTTATTTCTAGGCTCCCTCTCAATTCATTTAACCTTCTCAACTCATCCAATCCACCTATCATCTCAGATTTAGGACTCCTATTCTTAGCAGCCACGAAATATGACAACGTCTGTAGACTAGTTAATTTCCCGATCCCACGAGGCATATACTCTAAATTCTCACATAAATCACGATCAAGAGTGCAACCAACATCAAGATGCCTCAGGTTAATTAGCTTAATAATATCTCTAGGTAGTTCTTTAAGGTTACTACAACCATTGAGCTTGAGCACTTGCAAATTTACTAGATTGGTGACAGAATTAGAAAGCGCCTCCATCTCATTATTCGAAAGATCAAGATATTTCAGATGCTTGATCTTTTGAATGAGAGGTGACACTACCTTCATTCTGAAATGACTCAAAACAAGCACACGTAAAAGCCTAAAGTCTCGACAAATAGACTCCCATGACCCCTCATCCCATTTGCCACCTCTCAATAATACAAGTGTTCTTAGATGTTTTGAACAAGGCAAAGACAAATCCAATTCCGTGTCAAATGACACGTGCCGAGTCAATTCACTAATCCTATTTCCTCCACGCTCCATTTTGATGCTCTGAAAACCAGCGACATGGGTTGCAAGATCATGCATAAAATCATGCATTTTGCAACTTTTTATGTTCCCAAATCCATCCTTTTCCACTTCATGGAAGAATGACCTCCACAGTAAATTCTCAAAGCAACTAAGACCATCAATTTCAAGACTCCCACCACCTGAATTTGAAGAGCTAATGAACCCTTGTGCAATCCAAAGTTGAATCAATGACTTCACATCAATCCTATGACCTTTCAGGAATAAGCCACAGTATGCAAAGCAATGCTTCATAAATGATGGAAGAGGATCGTAGCTTAACTTAAGGGTATGAATGATGTTATCATCTTGGACCTTATTTGGAAGTTCTTGTTGGATAAAGGGCAACCACTGGGCTCTATCTTTCAAAGACATTAACCTCGCAATTGCCTTTATGACCAAAGGAACTCCACAACACCTCTCTACAATCTCTTGTCTAATTCTCTCATCTACATGACCCGACTCCTGGCCTTGACGAAAGGCCTTTCTTCTAAACAGATCCCATGACTCATCTACTGATAGACCTTTTAAATCATGTGGTTCTATTGTGCTTGTGAAATTTGCAATTAAATGAGAACGTGTAGTTACCACTATCTTACTTCCTACGGCATCACGTGGTAACAACTCCTTCAACCTATCCCATTTTTCACCATCATCCTTACCATCCCACACATCATCTAATACAAGAAGATACTTTTTTTTCTCTATTTTCCTTTCAAGCTTTTCTTTCAGACTCTCTAACTGATCATCAGAATCTCCAGTACCTACAGCCCCTTTGATAATCTTTCTAACATCTAAGTTGCCTGAGACACTTACCCAGAGTCTCACACCAAAGTGCGCCTGAACTTGCTCATCATTGTAAACATGTTGAGCTAGTGTGGTCTTCCCCAACCCTCCCATTCCAACTACGGAGATGACAGAAACATTATGTTCATAGTTGGAATTCATCAGAAAAATTTTAACTGCCTCTTTGTCACTCTCTCTCCCAACTATTTTTTCAGGTTCAGATGAGGTAGTTTGCTCCCTGGCAGTGGTCGAAGAAGCTCTCTCCTCATCACGAACCTCAAAGTGGAATATTTTACTGTCAGTTTCAATGTTATCTAGTCTCTCTCTAAGTGCTTTAACTCTATGACCCATCCGTAAACCATACACAAATTGGTTTGATCTTGAGAAAAAAAAGCGTACCTCCCTCGATACTCTTTTCCCAGGCATCGACTGTTTCCGCAGAACTTGTGTTGAGAAATCGTCCAGCAAATCCTCTGCATCGTAAACAGCTTCCCGCAGCTTCATGAGCCAATCTTTGATTTGATGGTTCTGTTTTTGTGCCTGCTCCTCAGCGTCTTGAATCACAGCTTTAATCCTAGTAACTGTGCCACTAAGCTTCATTAATTGATCTTCGACCCCCCACCATAGTGCAACCTCCTGAACAGCTAGGGAACCTAGTTTCTTTATTATTTCCTCCGCAATACTGAAGAGCACACCTTCAGCCATTTTTTCTTTGCAGGTTCAAAAAGGAGTGGATGGAGGAGTGAAACACAAAAAAAGAAAGGGAAAAAAATTAAAAGAAAAGGTGTGACTGGGTGGTGGTTGAGGTGTTTCTTGGTTTGAGCGGTGATGATCGGTTTGAATGCTAGAAGAATGTTTGTGTTGCTGTGAAGAGCGTGCGGAAAACCACAGGCTTCCGGGCTTCATTTATAGAGATAATAAGATTCGAAAATCTCCAAAACACTCAAAGCTATTAGAGATTCTGCAAGTACTCTCATGATCTCGAAATCCTTTAACCAATCTGCACTCAACAAGCAGGTATTTCTTTTCTTTGCTTTTAAAAATCAATCTCTATTCCTTGCTTCATTTTATTAAATATCACACCAATAGACTTGTATGACTTAGCCTTGCTAAAAAGGGAAAGACAAATCCAAGGGATGTTTCAAGTAGCAAAACCAAATTATTTTTTGACATGAGATTTCAATTATGTTTTACCTTTCAAAATGAGATTTACGATGCGAATATTGTCTTTAGTAATGGGTATACCTTACGTAATGAAAAAACGGTTACTTCCCAAGGAGATGCTGATGCTTTCATTTACGTAAAGATAAGACTAAAGCTATAAGAAGGCCTGCATGCACTCTCTCGATCTCCAAATCCCTCAACTGGTAGTACTGCTTCTATTGCTTTGCTTTAATGAATCACTCGGGCCAGAAACCTTGTTCCTCACACTTTATTCAAAAAATGACATCAATCCAGGGTTATAGCCATATATACAGTACTGATGAAGGAAAGATGAGGGCCAAATTAACTTGTTAAATGGAGATTTTCAGTTATGTGGAAGCAATAATGGAAGATGCCTTCCCTTTTTCAAGGGCTTATGCGTACTTGGGATCCTACAGTATCGGTCACTGAAACCAATCAGAAGAAGCAAGTGCTTTAATGGAGGGTATGCCCCTAGCTAGTAGTAGTGAATGTAAAGACTTCTTCTTGGTGCTTTATTCATAGGTAAAGGAAATTCCAAACTATCCCCAAACACTCAAAGCTATCAAAAACTCCAAATCAATCTCTTCATTGGCTACGAGTTCCTTTCTTTGCTTTAAAAAATCAATCATTACCAGAACCTTCATTTGTTCTTTTGGAGTTCAGGGCTACTCGTCATTTCATGGACTGCTCAGAAACCATAAAGCTGTAGCTAGAAACAAGTTCAATAGCTACATATTAATGGCATATGAGCTTTAAAGGGTTGGTTAATGAAGTTTAATAATTTTCTAGGTTAATTCAAATATTGGAATCAAGATGTTTCATGTAGGGAAGCCACAATCTTTCAAAACGTACATTGCTATTATATCCAGCCATAATTAACTTTCAATTATGTTTAGGATAAAATTTAGATGTTTAGTACGCTAATGCCTTTAGTTAAAGGATAGGCCACCAAAGCTATAAATCATGGCTTCTCTTTTTCATGGGGGCTTCGGCATGCATAGGGTGCTTCATTATCTGTTCACTGAAACAAATCAAAAGAAGCAAAATGCCTTAGTAGTGAATATGGGGGGCGCGCCCCCCCCCCCCCCCCCTAACTATATGATCAAAAGAGATTTCGATGCGCTTTACTCAGGTAAAATAAATTCCAAACTGTCCCAAACACTCCAGGCATCAAAAACTCCAAATCAATCCTTTGATTCGATTGCACTCAACTAGAACTTTCTTTGCTTTAAAAAATCAATCAGACCATAATCTTTGTTCTTTTAGGGTTCTAAGCAGCACGTCATTTAGGAATCTAAACAAAACATCAAAATGTTGTGAAATTCTATATATGATTTAGCGATAACACACATGTCCAGATCCCTGCACTTAAGATGTCAACATAGAAACAAATAAATATCTACAGGCTGTTCTGTTCTTATTCAAAAGAAGGAACAAAATAACTCGCAAAAGCATTGCAGACTGCGTAGCATTCCAAAATACTGCAAACTTCATCAGGTTGCTTTGTAGTGAAACTCGTCAATTGTAGAGTATATTAAACCTTCATCCTCAAGAGATCTAATAGATTCCCTGGCCAATTGAAGGAAAGGTCAATTGAAGGAATTACTTGATAATGTAGAGTGAGAAGGGGAGAGAGAGAGAGAGAGAGAGAGAGAGAGAGAGAGAAAGGGAGGGAGGGAGGGAGGGA
>Ga0307515_10025129_pt1 | contig 10328 bp, 9 predicted proteins | sample 17_EM_MG_FD_194513 | JGI IMG/M metagenome (GOLD analysis project Ga0307515, IMG submission 194513) | Populus trichocarpa ectomycorrhiza microbial communities from riparian zone in the Pacific Northwest, United States - 17_EM | ecosystem: Host-associated > Plants > Roots > Unclassified | place...
GGGCGGCGAATTGTACACTAGCGGCTGAAAGCGCCGAGCCCGGTTCCGCCGTCCCAAAAGAGTTCCTAAAGTGAGTCAATTCCAAAACGCCGGCTTCATGCTCAGCGCGGCGGCGCCTGAACAATTTCCCGCGGACATCGGGGCGGAAGTCGCTTTCGCCGGGCGTTCGAACGCAGGTAAATCCACTGCGATTAACGCCATCACGGCACGCAACGGCTTGGCACGCACCAGCAAAACGCCGGGCCGAACGCGCCTGCTCAACTTCTTTGAGCTCGCCCCGAATCAGCGAATCGTCGATCTTCCGGGCTATGGATATGCGGACGTTCCGGAGGCCGAACGACGCTCATGGGTTCCCCTCATCGAGGCGCTACGTCATCGCGAATCGCTACGCGGACTGTTCTTGATCGTGGATTCGCGCCGTGGACTGACCGACGGGGATGCGAGGCTAATCGAGTGGTCCGACCCTTCCGTACGCGGCGTGCACGTGCTACTCGCCAAGGCGGACAAGCTGACGCGGAACGAAGGTGCTCAAGCGTTAAGGAAAGCAGAGGCCGAGTTGGGTGGACGCGCAACGGTGCAGCTTTTTTCCGCGCCCAAGAAGGTTGGGCTCGAAGACGCGCGCCGAGTGTTGATGGCCTGGCTTCTGGCCAGTACAGACGCCCAATAAAAAACCCCGGTGATCTCTGTTGAAATCACCGGGGCAGACTAACCCGGCACAGGTCTCATTGAACCGGGTTGTACCCGCTCAGGGAGGGAAGCGGGGAGTGCTGGAAGCACTCGAAAAGTTAGACGGATGACCCCCATTGAAGTTCCGCCGCCCGTTTCAAAAATTCCCCAGCCCCGTCAGAGACTTGGCCGAAACTGTGTATCTTCTACGCTACAGAAAAGTGTAGGTCAGACCGATTGTCACGAGGTCCGCACCGTCGGTGTTATCTATATCGAAGGATTCGTATTCGAGCCGCGCACCGAGACTGCCGAACTGTAGTTGCGCGCCCGCGCCATACGCGAATTCGGTGCCCTTATCGTCTCGCTGAAATAGCGAAACATTTCCACCGCTAACGTTGCCGTCGAGCTCCCAACGCGCCAAACCGGCCTTCGCATAGATGTCCACAATGGGTATTGGCAGAAATAGCATTCCGAATGCGGCGAACGCCTTGGCCTCCACATTGGCATTTCCACCGAGAATCCCCACGGAGTCGTCGCCGAGGTCGATGTAGTTGGCTTCGACAGCTAGAAAGTCGAGGGGCCGGAAACCGGCAATAATCTTGTACGACGTGTTATCGATTTCCAGGTTTGTGTTGAGAATGTCATCGACCTTAGCCTGCGTGACGCCGGCGCCGAGATAGAAGCCGTTATCGGCGGCATGGGCCGCACCGCCTGCAGCGAGCAGCGCGGGAGCCAATAACGCTATCCATGTCAAAGGCTTGCGACGCGAGGCCGTCAACGCCGAAGACCGTTCACGAGCCGAATGAGTCATTTAAAATCTCCATGATCCCGAAGGGTTCGGGTCCGTTGTCCTTAGCCAACAACGTGCCCGGGTCAGTGGGCTTGATCCCAGTTCGCGCCCGTCCCGATTTCGATCCGCAGCGGAACCTTCAGTTCCGCAGCACCCGCCATGCGTTCCCGAATGGCCGCAGAGACTTCTTCAATGGCGTCTTGTCGCACTTCAAGAACGAGCTCGTCGTGCACTTGCATGATCAGGCGTGCGGGCGCGTTTTCCCGTTCGCACCAAGCATCCACCGTGATCATTGCGCGCTTAATAATGTCTGCCGCGGTGCCCTGCATCGGTGCATTGATGGCGCTTCGCTCCGCATACTGCTGCATATTTTTTTGACGTGAGCGTATGTCTGGCAGATAGAGCCGTCGTCCATAGACGGTTTCGACGTAGCCGTCTTCGCGGGCCTGGGTACGTCGCTCATCCATGTAACGTTTCACGCCCGGATAGCGAGCGAAATATCTATCGACGTATTGCTGGGCAGCGCTTCTCGCGATTCCCAACCGTCGTGCCAAGCCGAATGGCGACATGCCGTAGATCAAACCGAAGTTAATGGTCTTCGCGAGACGCCGCTGATCCAGATCAACCGCATCGAGAGGAACATTGAAGACCTCGGCAGCGGTGGCTTGGTGGACGTCTCTGTCGTTTGCAAACGCTTCCAACAGGCCTGCATCGTTCGAGAGGTGCGCCATGATGCGCAATTCGATCTGCGAATAGTCCGCGGCCATCAACACATAGCCTTCAGGCGCAATGAACGCCTGCCGAATGCGACGCCCTTCCGCCCGTCGTATCGGAATGTTTTGAAGGTTCGGATCGGTCGAGGACAAGCGACCTGTCTGTGCGACCGCTTGGTGATACGACGTATGTACCCGGCCCGTGCGCTCGTCGATCTGCTCAGGCAAGGTGTCCGTATAAGTCGACTTCAACTTCGCGAGGACTCGGTAGTCCATGATGACTCGCGGCAGCGGAAAACTTTCCGCCAGCTCTTCGAGTACATCCTCAGCGGTGGAGGGCTGACCCGTCGGCGTTTTTCTCAGCACAGGCAGTTGCAGCTTCTCGAACAGGATCTGCTGAAGCTGCTTGGGTGATTCGATGTTGAACTCAGCGCCAGCTTCTTTGTGAGCTTGTTTGACCAGCTCTTGGAGTTGGCCCGCGATTTCACGGCTCTGCACCCGCAGCATCTCGCGGTCCAGCAGCACGCCTCGTTGTTCCATGCGTTGCAGCACCGGAACGAGCGGCTGCTCGATTTCCTGGTATAGCGTCTTGAGCGCAGGAAGCGTTTCGATCTGCGGCCACAGGGTTTTGTGTAGACGCATCGTCACATCCGCGTCTTCGGCTGAGTACTCGGACGCCCGATCGACAGGAACTTGGTTGAACGTAAGTTGCTTAGCGCCTTTGCCTGCGACGTCCGCAAATTTAATCGTTGTGATGCCCAGATAACGTGCCGCAGCGGTGTCCATGTCGTGGCGAGTTGCGACGCTGTTCCAGACATACGACTCAAGCATTGTGTCAAAACGCATCCCTGCGAGTTGGATGCCGTATCGGCTGAGGATGTGAGCGTCGTACTTGAGATGATGGCCCACCTTGGCGCGCTCTGGATCTTCGAGTAGTGGCTTCAACGCCTGCAACACGCGGTCGCGATCTAGCTGTTCGGGTGCACCGGCGTAGTCGTGACGTACCGGCACGTAAGCGGCGACACCAGGCTCGACGCAGAAAGAAGCCCCTACGATCTCAGCCTGCATATAGTCCAGGCCGGTCGTTTCCGTATCGAACGCGAACAACTCCGCACCGCGCAGCGTCTCTATCCACTTCTCCAGCTGTGACCATTCGGAAATGGTTTCATATCGACGCTCGATATTCGCGTACGGTGATTGCGGCGGCGGAGTGTCGAGGCCGAGAGCTGCGTCGACATCGAAGTCTGACGTCGATTCTTTGCTTTTACTCGCAACTCCGTCCGCAGGTGCCGCGACGGTGGCAGAATCTGCGCCTTCAAGCTGACGAAGAAGCGTGCGCAATTCATAACGTGAATAGAGTGCTCTAAGCGCATTGACGTCCGGCGCGGCGATCGTTAATTCATCGAACGACTGTGGTAATTCGACATCCGTGCGTATCGTTGCGAGCTTGCGTGCCAATTCCAGCGTCGTGAGGCCTGCCCTTAAATTCTCGCCCACTTTGCCTTGGATCTTGCTCGCGTTAGCCACGAGCGAGGCGGCGGTGCCGTACTCATTCAGCCATTTCGCCGCCGTTTTCGGCCCGACTTTGTCGATGCCCGGAATATTGTCCGAGCTGTCTCCGACCAAGGCGAGATAGTCGATGATCTGTTCAGGATATACGTCGAACTTTACCTTAACGCCCGCACGATCAAGCACCGTGTTGCTCATCGTATTGATCAGGGTGATCGACCCATCCACGAGCTGAGCCATGTCTTTGTCGCTAGTCGAAATCAACACGCGGCGCCCGGCTTTCGACGCGCAACATGCAAGCGTACCGATGACATCGTCTGCTTCGACGCCTTCGATACGCAGTACCGGTAGCCCTTGCGCGCGAATCATGGCGAGCAATGGTTCGATCTGAGAGCGCAGATCGTCTGGCATCGGTGCACGATGTGCTTTGTATTCAGCAAACAGGTCATCACGAAACGTCTTGCCCGATGCGTCAAACACGATTGCAATACGCGTCGGCCGATAGTCCTTAAGAAACTTCAGCAGCATATTGAGGACGCCGTGTACGGCGCCCGTGGGCTCGCCCCGTGAATTATTGAGCGGTGGCAAGGCGTGAAAGGCTCGATACAAGTAAGACGAGCCGTCGACTAGGACGAGATCGGGAGAGTTGTTCATAAAGGCCGAAAAGCTGGGATGACGTGAAGTATAACGAACGTTCGCTCAGACCTTAGCCGTAACGTAGATTGTCAACGTACTTTCTCGTTGGGCGCTATACAGTGACTGACTCAACGAGCGTAGATGAACCGTGGCAAACGCCGACGCACCTGCTATTGCGGCAAATCGATTCGGCCTGGGCGCGCGGCCGGGCGAGCTTGCGCAGATTGGCTCAGAGTACCGGGGTTGGCTGTCCGCTCAGCTTAGGGGCGGTCCGCTGCAAATCAATGATCCGCAGCTGCGCAGCTCGACGGAGATTCTGGCGCAAGTGCTGGATATTAAGCGCGAGCAAAAGGCAGCGCGTCAGGCGGTGGCGAAGACGGTCGTCACCGCGATGGAAGAGAAGCCCACCGCCAACGTCAATGATCCGGTGATGAAGCTCGGCGAGCTGTACCGTCCTATCTATGTAGCGGAATCCGTCGCACGAGTGCGCACTGCCGTGAGCACGGAACGACCATTCGTCGAGCGCCTCACCCAGTTCTGGACGAATCATTTTGCTGTTTCGATCGACAAGAACGCGGTGGTTGGCCTTGCCGGCAGCTTCGAGCGCGAGGCCATCCGCCCATTCGTACTGGGGTCGTTCACGAATCTGCTCGTCGCGGCTGAGTCCCATCAAGCGATGCTGCTTTATCTGGACAACCATTTGTCCGTCGGCCCAACGTCGCGAGTGGCTCGATTGCGTGAACGCCGCCGTCAGGACCGCCCGTTCGGTATCAACGAGAATCTGGCGCGCGAAATTTTGGAGCTGCACACGCTGGGTGTGAATGGCGGCTACACGCAAACCGACGTGACGACTTTCGCGCAAGTGATTTCGGGATGGTCGATCAGCGGTTATGGTCCCTTAAGCCGCGGCGAGGCGGGCGGCTTCGTGTTCCGAACCGAACTGCACGAGCCGGGTGCGAAGACAGTGCTCGGTAAACGATATGCAGACGATGGATTTGCGCAGGGAGAAGCGGTGTTGCGAGACATCGCCGCTAAACCCGCTACCGCGCGTTTTATTGCTACCAAGCTGGCTCGTCACTTCGTCGCTGACGAGCCTAGCGAACGCACGATTTCTCGCATCGCACGCGCGTTCGTGAAGAGCTCCGGTGATTTACCGACGGTCTATAATGCGCTCATCGATTCGCCTGAGGCATGGTCGCAGCCCCGTGCGAAATACAAAACCCCTTCGGATTACGTCATTTCAACGTACCGAGGGTTACAGTTGCCGACTGTTGCAGGACGAAAGATCGTCGGGTCGTTAGACGTGTTGGGCCAACGTTCTTATTCGCCTGGTTCGCCCGCCGGTTGGCCGGATCGCAGCGCCGATTGGGATGGCGCGTCGGCCTTGCTAAAGCGGATTCAATGGGCGGAAGCGGTGGCGCAAAAAGTGGGCAGCCTGCGTGATGCGATTGCGTTGGGGCCAGAACTGCTCGGCAACACATTGTCAGACGCTACGCGAACCGCGATCGGTCGCGCCGCGAGCCCCACGCAGGCGCTCACGTTGTTGTTGACCGCGCCCGAGTTTCTGCGCCGTTAGCCTGCAGACAGGAGCTCTCAATGTCTTTAATTGGACGACGTGAATTCTTGGCGACGAGCGCCTTGGCAGCCGGCGGAGCACTGCTCACTTCGCGCGTTGCCTTCGCCCGCACAGAAGGAACGTCACGTTTCATACTTGTGATATTGCGGGGCGCGCTGGATGGCCTCTCTGCAGTTCCGCCATACGGCGATCCAGACTATGCGCACTTACGTCGAGACCTTGCACTAGGTGCGCCAGGCGCCGCCGACGGCGTGTTGAAGTTAGATTCAACGTTTGGACTCCATCCGAGCCTTTCTTTCTTGTACGACAGCTACAACGCAAGAGAGCTCGTCGTATTTCAAGCCATCGCAAGCCCCTATCGCGAGCGTTCTCACTTCGACGGACAAGACGTGCTCGAGAACGGGCACACCAAGCCACACGCTATACAAACCGGGTGGCTGAATCGCGCGTTGTCGGGGTTGCCGTCCAAGACAGCAGCTCAATCGCAAGAGCGCGGTATCGCGTTGGGACAAAACGTGCCGCTAGTTATGCGCGGTCCAGCGTCCGTTGCTTCGTGGTCACCATCAAAACTTACGGCGTTAGACGACGACACTCTCCAGCGCATTGGAGACCTTTACTCGCGCGACCCCATTCTTTCACGTCGATTGGCAGAAGCGTTGGAAGCCGACGCGATCGCCATGAGCGCAAACAGCGATGGCTCCAAGATGCTCGCCCAGCGCGACCCCAAAGAAGCGAAGAAATACGCGCGGTATGACGAAATTGTTGATGCCGCCGGCAGCTTCTTGCGTTCAGGCGAAGGCCCGCAAGTCGCCGTCTTCGACACCACGGGCTGGGACACGCACGCCAATGAAGGCGATGCGAAAGGTCAATTGAGCACGCGATTGGGGGGGCTGGATTCCAGCCTTCGCAAGCTGAAAGCTCAGCTAGGCCCGGCATGGAATGACACGGTGGTCCTGCTCGTCACCGAATTCGGGCGCACGGCAGCAGTCAACGGTACCCGCGGAACCGACCATGGCACCGGTGCCGCTGCGTTCTTAGTGGGCGGCGCCGTGCGAGGTGGACGCGTCGTTGCCGATTGGCCAGGACTCTCCCAAGCCGCGCTTTATCAAGGACGCGATCTCAAACCCACAACCGATATGAGATCGGTCATCAAAGGGGTGCTCGCGGATCACTTAGCCGTGTCGACGCGAGTGCTCGAAAGCAATGTGTTTCCGGACAGCAGCAACGCGCGTGCAATGCGTGACCTTGTGCGCACTTAGTGGATTCACGCCTGCGATGCAATGAGTTAGGCCGCGACCCGAACTAACGTTGTCGGAGCTGATCGACAGGCCTCAACGCGGCCGCCGCCAACCCAAGGCCCTAACGCGGGTTCTTTTCCCGACTCTTGTCTCCATCCCCCGGTGACGGTTGCTGTTGCGGCGATTGTTGCTGAGGCGCGGGCGCTGTCGATTGCGTAGGCCGCGTCACGACCGTTCCCTGGGAGTCCGGCAGATAGAGGGGCCCTTTCTGCCCACACCCACCCAATATCCCGACCAGCACACCGGCACTCGCCGCCCAGCACCCTGTCCGAAACGCTTTGCTCATCTTCATCCCCTCAAACAGGCATCGGCCGGCGATCGCGCAAGGCCAACCACCCACGTGCCACTCGGTAAATAACCCACAGGCCCACCAGCGCGACGCCCACAAACCACGTGCCGATACCGATGAGCACGATCGCGAGCGGCAGAGAAATCGCCACGGTAATGAGCATCCACAACACCGCGAACCAAAACGTGCGGATCTGCCAACGAAAGTGCGATTCCAGCAGGGTGCCGCGAGCGTCTGCTATGCGCGCATAGTTCATGATCACAGCCACAATCGATGGCAGGCTGAAAACGAAGCTGCCGACCACCGTTGCGGACGTTGCGACGCCCGCGAAAACCGAAACGGCATGCAGCGCGTAAATGATGTGCGTGTAGCTCACCAAGCTCGCGGGCATCGTGTCGTCAGCTATTACAGTCGTGCTATCGGGCATTTCGCAGCTCCTTGGTATCCGCGAAACTTAAGGGTAATCACCCAACCTTAGATGTAACACAGGGCGCCGACGTTTACGACTTGTCGGCCTTTTTTGCCGCCGTGCTTTCGGCGCTGTTGCCGCCCAGTGCCGCACCGACGCGACGATAAGCCTCCCTGAACGGGATGCCTTCTTTCACGACCAACTCGTTCGCTTGCTCCGCGGCGTGAATCGACGGATCGAGGCGAATGCGGTCGGGCCGGAAGCGCATGGCTTCTATGGCGCTCGGAAGAATGCCGAGCGTCAGAAGCGCAAGATCGATGCTACGAAACAGCGGCACTTTCAGAAGCTGCAAATCGCGTTGATATCCTGACGGCAGTTTTGCGCAAATTCCCAACACCTCGCTGAGACACGCATGCGCTGTTGCCGACCGCCCGCGAATGAGCTCAAACACATCCGGGTTGCGCTTCTGCGGCATGATCGAAGAGCCAGTCGTGAACGCATCCGATAACTCAACGAACCCGAATTCCTGTGTGTAGAACAACAGCACATCCGCCGCGAACCGTCCCAGGTCTTGCATGAGTAGCGCAACTTCGAATAACAGTTGGGCTTCGGCCTTACCGCGCGAGAGCTGTACAGCGGTCACGGGCACATGCGTTGACGTGAAACCCAACTTGGTCCGTGTCGCCTCGCGATTTAGAGGTAATCCCGGTGTTCCATATCCGGCCGCCGAGCCTAAAGGGCTCTTCTCTATGCGCCGCCCAACCTGCTTCAAAGCATCCGCGTCATCCCGAATTTCCGACGCGAAACCGCCAGCCCACAAAGCAACGGAGCTTGGCATCGCCTGCTGCATGTGTGTGTAGCCGGGGAGTTGCGTGCCCGATTCACGCTCTGCGAGTTGATCGAGTGTCTGTGCGACGTGCAAGGCTCCATGATGAAGCGCACCGATCGCGTCGCGCATATACAACCGTAACGCCGTAAGAACTTGATCGTTGCGCGAGCGACCAAGGTGCACGCGCCCGCCTGCGGGGCCAATGCGTTGTGTCAGCCGTTTCTCTAACGCGGTCTGGCCATCTTCATCAGCAAGCTCGATGCGCCACTCACCGCGCGCATGTTCCTCGCCAAGCGCGAGGAGCCCTGTACGAATCGCATTGAGATCTTCTGCGGAAAGGAGGCCTTGCTCCTGGAGCATTTCCGCGTGAGCGATGGACGCGCGAATGTCGTAACCGATTAACCGCTCATCTAGCGTGTAGTCCTCGCCGGCGGTGTACTGCAGCACTCGTGCATCGAGCGGTCCGCCTTTGTCCCACAAAAAACTCACGCAGCGATCCGATTATTGATGAGAGCTGGAGAGCTCGGCCGGCGTCAGTGCGTTCACGTCGGCGACGACGAGCGTTCCGGTGCCTTCATTCGTGAACACTTCGGACAAAATACCTTCCGGCGCCTTGTACGAAACCACGTGCACGCGACGTACGCCGCCGCGTATCGCCGTTTCGATGGCCTTTGCTTTAGGAAGCATGCCGTCTAGGAGGCTGCCTTCCTCACGCATGCGTTTGAGCCCACGTAGGTCCGTGTAGGAGATCAGCGAGCCCGGATCGTCGACGCGCTCCAAGATGCCCGGAGCGCCCGTGCATAAGATGAGCTTCTCGGCGTCTAACGCCGCACCGATTGCGGCGGCCACAGTGTCCGCATTGATGTTGAGCAGCACGCCGTTCTCATCCGCGCTGAGCGGGCTCACCACCGGCATCAGCCCGTTGTCCAGCAACTTGCGGATGACCGTGGTGTCCACGCCATCGATGTCGCCGACGAACCCGAAATCCACGATCTCACTGCTGTCGTCGAGCTTCACCGGCGGACGTTTGTGCGCGCGGACCAAACCCGCGTCCACGCCACTGATGCCAACCGCATCGATGTTGAGATCGCGGCATATTCCTAGAATGCGCGTGTTGATCAAGCCGTTAAGCACCATCGCCGTAACATCGATCGACTTCGCGTCTGTGATGCGCCGCCCCTGGACCATACGAGTGGAAATTCCGAGTGCGTCCGATAGCTCCGTGAGCTGCGGACCGCCACCGTGAACCATCACCACGCGCACGCCAAAGTAGTGAAGGATGCCGATCTGTTCGATCAGCGTACGCGTCAGAGTAGTGTCGCCAAAGACGCCGCCGCCCGCCTTAACGACGAACGTTTTCCCCTTATACATGCGGATGTAAGGCGCCGCGCTCTTCAAAGCGCGGATGGCGAGGGATTGGTCAGCGCGATGCATGATCATATTCTTCACGGCCTCCGGCCGTCGGGTTCGAATTTTTAAGAGAGCCATCAATTCTTCAACATCCGGTAGAGCACCGCCATCTGTGCGACGAGGCGATTGAACGCCTCGCGTTGAACGACGCTGCGTGGTCCATCCAATACTTCATCCGCAACTGCCGTGTTGCGTCTTACTGG
>Ga0307515_10025130_pt1 | contig 10328 bp, 5 predicted proteins | sample 17_EM_MG_FD_194513 | JGI IMG/M metagenome (GOLD analysis project Ga0307515, IMG submission 194513) | Populus trichocarpa ectomycorrhiza microbial communities from riparian zone in the Pacific Northwest, United States - 17_EM | ecosystem: Host-associated > Plants > Roots > Unclassified | place...
TCGCGCTGCGCGGCGCGCTGTCGGTCCAGGTCAGCGGTGTGGCGCGCCCGATCACGCTGTGCCGGCCGGCGCGCGAGCTCGATCCGGCGCCGTGCCTCCTGCCCGGTGACGTCGTGATCGACAGCCCGCTGGTGTGGCGCGACCACGACGGCGGCGCGCACTTCGTCGAGCGGATCACGGCGCAGCAGGTGGTCGAGCTGGCGCGCGGCGGCCCACAGCTGTCGCTGCCGGTCGCGGTCGGCGGGCGGCCGCTGGCATCGCTCGATGCGCCGCTGGCGTTCCAGCGCCCGGCGGACCAGGTGTACGGCGCCGACGCGTCGGGAGGCACCGGGCCGGCGCTGCGGGTCGAGGTCGAGGCGCAGGCCGGCCGGCTGATCTACACGATCGCCGACGGCGAGCGGGTCCGACTGGCGGTGGTCGAGCGCGCGGCGGCGAGCGAGTTCCAGATCGTCAGCCGCGGCGGCGCCGGGGCGTCGGGCAGCGATGGCCAGGCCGGCTCGAGCGGCAGCGACGGCGGCAGCGGGAGCAACGCGTCGTGCCCGTCGAGCGACGGGACCGACGGCGGCAGCGGCAGCGACGGCAGCGACGGTGGCGACGGCGGCAGCGGCAGCGACGGCGGCAACGGTGGCGACGTCGAGGTCGTGGTCCGCTGCGGCGACGGCGGGTGCGGCGACGTGATCGCCGCGCTGCAGGGCTCGATCCGCAGCGTGGGCGGCAGCGGAGGCCGTGGCGGCAGCGGCGGTCGGGGCGGCAGCGGTGGTCGCGGCGGCTCGGGTGGCTCGGGCACGACGTGCACCGACGCCAAGGGCCAGGTCACGTCGCTGTCCGGTGGCAGCAGCGGGCGCAGCGGCTCCGACGGCCGCAACGGCTCGGACGGTAGCGCCGGCGAAGGCGGCCGCCCGGGTCAGCTCCGGTTCCGCGAGGCGGCGCCGTAGCTCGGCGGTGACTCGTCGAGCGTGCGCCGGTGCCACGAGCCCGGAGCGCCGGCCGAGGCGTGTGTCTTGCACCGACGCACGACATGCGAACCGCAGGAACCCTTCTGACCATCATCACGACGGTCGTCGCCTGCAGCGACGGCAATCCCTCTGCCGAGGATCCCGCGCCGGATCCGACGATCGCGAGCGAAGGCGGCGCGTCGACGCCGGGCTCCGACGCGACACCGCCCGCGCCCGACGATCCATCGGCGCGCGCCCGGTGTGCGCCCGACAACGGCGGGATCCAGCTGCCCGACGGGTTCTGCGCGGCGGTGTTCGCCGACCACCTCGGCAAGGCACGCCACATCACCGTGACGCCCAGCGGCCGGGTGTTCGTTGCGATCGCACCGGCGCCGGACGGCACCGGCGGCCACGTGGTCGGGCTGTTCGACGCCAACCGCGACGGTGTGGCCGATCAGCAGACCGCGTTCGGCGACCTCGGCGGCAACGGCATCACCTGGAACCGCGGCCAGCTCTACGTCGCGGCCGCTGATCGGATCGTGCGCTACGCGGTGCGCGACGGCGCGCTCCGGCCGCAGAGCGCCACGCCGGTGGTGGTGGTCTCGGATCTACCGGCGACCGGGGACCACACCGCGAAGACCGTGGTGATCTCCGGCGACCGGATGTTCGTCAACATCGGTTCGCCGTCGAACGCCTGTCAGGTCGACAACCGCGCGGTGCACTCGCCCGGCGTGAACCCGTGCGACGAGCTCGCGACCCGCGCGGGGATCTGGGAGTTCGACGCCACGGCGACCGATCAGACGCTGAGCTGCGGCACGCGGTTCGCGACCGGCACGCGCAACACCAACGCGATGGCGCTCGATCCGGCGACCCGCACGCTGTGGGGCGGGATCAACGGCCGCGATCAGCTGCACGAGGACTGGCCCGAGCGGTTCACCGAGGACCAGGACATGCTGCTGCCGTCCGACGAGGTGGTCGCGATCCGCAACGGCCTCGATCGCGGCTGGCCGTACTGCTACCACGACGTCGTCGCCGGCGAGATGAAGCTCGCGCCCGAGTACGGCGGCGACGGTACGCAGCAGGGCCGGTGCGCGTCGATCCCCAGCCCCGACGTCGCGCTGCCCGCGCACGCCGCCGTCCTGGGCATGGCGTTCGCGACCGGGACCCAGCTGCCGCGCAAGTACCGCGAGGGCGCGTTCGTCGCCAACCACGGCACCCGGTTCGACGCCAACGCGACCGGCGACCTGCACGGCTACGACGTCATGTTCCTGCCGTTCAGCCACGGCCGCGCGACCGGCGCGTGGGAGGAGTTCGCGGTCGGCTTCGACGCCGGGATGCGGCCGCTGCCCGACGCCGCGCCGCACCGCGCGGTCGGCCTCGCGATGATGCCGGACGGCTCGCTCCTGATCGGCGACGACAAGGGCGGCCGGATCTGGCGGGTGTTCTTCACCGGCAAGTGAGCCGGTAGCTCACGGCGCACCGAGCAGGTAGCGCACCGCCGACACGTACGGGCGCTCGAACAGCTCGCGATGGCTGGCCTCGAGCTCGGGTAGTCGATCGCGGGTCTCGCCGAGGATCTTGCCCGCGATCCGCAGCTCCCCGAGCCGCTCACCGCTGGCCAGCGCGCGGACGCCGAAGCCGAGCTGGCCATCACTGTCGCTGCGCTCGTAGACCAGCTCGCACGGCCCGAGCGCGAACAGCTGCGACAAGCTGCGCCGGTAGGCGAGTAGCTTGGCGCACTCGAGCAGCGGTGGGTCGAGCGCATCGCGCGCCGCGCGGAGCGCCTCGCGCAGGCCGTACTGGCCGAACACCAGCCGCGGACGGATCCCGCGCAAGCCGTCGGCCACGACGACCGGCGACTCGGCGAAGTTTCGCTGGAGGATGCCGCTGACCTCGGCCTCGAGGCTGGCGTGTTCGGCGCGTGCCGTGAGCGGGTACATCACGATCCACAGCCGCGCGCTGTAGCTGGCGAACAGCATGTGGTGCTCGGGCTGGAACTCGGCACCGCAGCTGGTGCAGCTCGTGCGCTCGAAGCTGCCGTCGAGGATCGCCTCGACCTGGACCGGGATGCGGTCGGCGTTGAGGCTCTCGAACAGCCGCACCGAGCACGATCCGCTGCACGCGGGACAGCGGACGACGCTGGGCTGGATCCGGCTCATGGCGGGTCGACCGGGACGGCGGTGTAATACTTGAGCGCGGGGGCCGGCTCGCCGGGCGTGAACCGGACGCCGAGGTAGCTCAGCGTCCGCGCGCCGGCGCGGTGGCACAGCTGCTCGATCTCGCGGACGCACTCGGCGCGCTCGGGGCGCGGCCGCCACTCGGCGGCGCGGACCGCCGGAACCCCGGGATAGTCGATCTTGAACGAGGTCGCCGCTGCGCCGCCCGCGACGCTGATCGAGACCAGGACCGTCTGGTCGCCGATGCCGGTCGAGGCGTCGTGGAGCTCGCGCCAGCGCTCGTGGGCGGACCCGGTGACTCCGAACAGATCGAACACGCGCTCGAGGCGCACCATCGCCGCGGCGCGGCCCGTGGCGTCGGCCAGCTGCGAGAAGTACAGCTTGTGCTGCGGCGGGTGACCCGGCCGGAACCCGGTGCTCACGAAGTGGATCGTGGCCTTGTCGAGCGCGTCGGCGAGCTCGTCGGCCCGCGTCAGCGCGCGGCGATCGACGCCGAGCTCGGCGAGCCGGGCGAGCGCGGTCGCGACCGGCGGGCGGCGGCGGAAGTAGCACGCCGCGCGGGGCTCGAGCCCGTCGGGTGTGCGGTGCCACTCGAGCTTGACGAACGCGCGCAGGTGCTCGAACCACGCCGACAGCGCGGCGTGGCGCTCGACGGCCGCGGGTCCGAGGCCGAGCTCGGCGAGCGCGATCCGGATGCGCTCGGCGAACTGCGCGCCGTCGCCGCGGGTCAGGAACCCGACCACCTGATCGCCGGGTGCGCCGATCAGCTCGGCGTGGGCGTCGAGATCGTTGCCGAACAGATCGACCAGCGCGAACGGCAGCGCGGTGTGGTCGCGCGAGAGCTCCGCGGCCAGCGCCGCGCGCGTGCGGACGCGACCGAGTTGCGCGATCATGGCTGCCTGGTCGCCTTGACCCTCGCCGTGTGATCCTTGGCGACGGTGATCGCGACGTCCCACGGCATCACCGCCGAGATGTGGCCGCCGCCGCCGGCCTCCTGGTAACCGAGCTCGAACGCCACGGTGCCGGCTCCGTCGGGGGCGAGCTGGATCGTCACCCCGCTGCGCCGCTGGTAGCCGTTGCCGAGCGCCCAGGCGACCGCTGCCGCCAGGTTCGCGAGATCGGAGCGCGGTGTCGCCCACAGCCCGGCCTGCTCGAGCAGGCGTCCGAAGTTCTGATCCAGGGTGACCACGGTGCCGTCGGCGAGCGCCCAGCCGCGCAGCATCCGGTTCGGGTCGCTCGACAGCGCGGCGTTGAACGCCCAGGCGCCGCCGATCGTGTGCGGCATCGTGACCTTCTCGTTGTTGGGCCCCGAAGCCACGGCGGTGGTGCCGAGTACCTTGATCGCGTGCTCGCGGAACGCATTCGACGCCTTGACGAATCCCGACATGGTGTTGCCTTTGCTGGGCGATGCCGATCCGGCGGGAGGTGGAGTCGCCGATCCCGCGCTCGCCGTGCTCGTCGCGTGATCGCACGCGGCCGCGGTGATCAGCGCGAGTGCGAGCGCGCTAGTTCGGATTGTTCGCCTTGCGGCCGTGGCTGGCACCGCCCGGACGTCCGTCGCCCGGCGTGACCGCCGCGGTGGTCTTGTCGCCGGCGGCTGCGCCGGGCGCGGGCGCTCCGCCGGGACCTCCGGGGCCGCCGCCGCCCGGCACTGCGGGCGCGTGACCGCGCTCGTGGACATAGGTCCGGATCCACGAAGCCCACCCCGCATTCTTGATGTGACGTCCCAGCTGTGCATCGGTCACCCCTTTGACTCCCGCTTCTTCGTAAAATACCGTGTAGGTCTCTGCGAAGAACTCGGCAGCGGCATATAGCGTGTAGTTCGACAACCGATCGGCCATCACACCTGCGTTGCAGTACTGGAAGACCTTGTACCAGGCGCTGCACGAGAATACCTTGTTGTTCGCCTGGTACAGCGTCGTGGGTGCCTCGAAGAACCGGTCGGCCGGAGCCAGGCAGGCCTCGGCCGCCGCGATCACCGGGATTCCCCAGTTGCGCGAGATGGCGTGATCCGCGGGCAGCGTGGTGAGCGTTCCCTTGGCGCCGTGGACGTGATCCTCGATCTTGCTCTTGATCGCCGCCTTGTCGTCGTCGGAGATCGGGCCGGTGCCCCAGGGCGAGCCCATGGCGTTCGCCCAGGTGTCGAAGTCGCCGCCCGACCACCATCCGCCGAGGCCTTGCTTGAAGCCGGAGCAATCGACGATGCCCTCGACCGAGTGCGCGATCTCGTGGCGCACGGTCGCGTTGAGCCAGTTGACGTCGCGCAGCCCGCTGCCGCCCGATGTCCCGACGTACGCGTCGATCGCGTGGGCCTTGGTGGTCGCCGAGATCGTGTACGTCGTGCCGGCGATCGTCGAGATCGTGACGGTCTCCTGATCCTTTGCCCCGCTGTCGAGGTCGATGGTGTCGCCGACCGCGAAGCGATTCTCCTCGACCTGGATCGTGGTCGCGCCCGCCGTGGCGGCGGCCGTCAGCTTGGTGCCGTACCCCATCGGGATCTTCGGCGGGTCCGGCTGCGCGGCGGCCGTGGCAGCGTTGTCGCCGACCGAGAACACGCCGCTGCCGTACGCCGCACGGTCGGTCAGATCCTTGTCGCCGGTCAGCTGGAGCTCGCGCCACACCCGGCCGCGGGTGTCCTGATCTGGTAGCAGCTTGAGCTGGCTGTGGATCGCCTGCAGCGTCGCCACCGGCCAGGCCTTGGCGCCCGCCGCGACGCTCAGCTCGACCTCCCAGTACGACTGGAACGCCTGCTGCACCGTATCGGCGTCGGTCGAGGTTGTGATCGCCAGATCGCACACCGCGCGCTGCGCGACCACGTCGCCGACCCAGACCAGCCGGGCGCGCCGCGCAGAGTCCGAGCCCTTGCACAGCTTGAACGCGAGCAGGTCCTGGCCGGCCTCGTGGAGCCGGCGCGCCAGGATGCCGCGCCATTGATCGAGTTCCTCGCCGCTGAAGTCGGCGTCGACCTGGGCGATCAACGCAGCGTTGCCGGCGACCGCGATGACCTCGGCGACCGGCGCGGTCTGGCACGCCTGGAACACGTAGGCCTCGTCGGTGCCCCAGCCATCGATCGCGAACTGCAGCTTGCGCGCGAGCGGCATCGCGATCCGATCGAGCACGCGGCGCATGTCGTCGTGCGACAGCTCGCCCTGCAGCTGATCGACCAGCGCCTTGTCGGCGGCGATCGCGGCGAGATCGGCGGCCGACGCCTGCATCAGGGTGCGGTGCACGTACTGCTCGTCGGCGCCCCACCCGCTCATCGCGAGCTTGAGCTTGTCCTTGACCGACGCGCGCAGGCCGTCGAGCACGCGCTCCATGTCGCCGCGATCGAGCTCACTGCGCAGCTCGGCCATCAGCGCGCCGTCGGCGATCACCGCCTGGATCTCCGGGACGCTGGCGCGCTCGATCCGCGCGAAGATCGCGTCCTCGTCGGTGCCCCACCCGGCCATCGCCTGCTTCAGATCCGCCTTGATGTCGAACTGCACGACCTTGGCCTGGACCGGGCCGCCTGCGCCGCCGACCGCAGCCGGTGCCAGCTGGTCGAGCAATCCCTCGGCGGACTTGCCCTGGACGACCTGGTCGGCGACCGCGTCGGCGTGGCGCTCGTAGGCGTCGCCGACCTCGCCGACGCCGCCCTTGAGCTGCACGCCGCCGCGCTGCTGGACGACGTGCGCAGCCTCATGCGCCGCGGTGTGCAGCGACGGGCTCGGCGAGCCGAACGCGACGGAGTTGCCGGTCGCGTAGGCCTCCGCGCCCATGGCCTGGGTGGCGGTCGCCGCTGCGCTGTCGGTGTGCGCCGAGACGCCGGTGACGTCGTGGCGGCCGAACGACGCCTGGATCGCGTCGCGGTGGGGCAGCGCGCCGCCGGTGCCGCCGATGCCGGCAGCCGCAGTATCGTGGATGCCGTCGACGCCGCCCGCCGCGCCTGCGTGGTCTCGCTTCTGCACTGGCGTGCCGTGGGCGCCGCCCGGCGCGGCCACCCCACCGGGACCGATGCCGGCCTGGCCCCCGGCGGACACTCCGCCCGTCGGGCCGCTGGCGTTGCCTGGATGCTGCGGGCCGAGAGCCTGGGTGCCGCCATTTCCGTGGCCCGGATGAGGCGCGCCACCGCGATGGGGCCCTGCGGCGGACGGCGCCGTGGTGCCACCGTTGCCGGGGCCGTGAGGCACCGAGATGCCACCGGTCCCGTTGCCCTGAGGCGAAACGCCGCCAGGCCCGTTGCCGTGGCCGGCTGCCGCACGGGCGGCACCGTCGGGCGGAGCGGCATGGCCGGGCATGGCATCGTGCTGCTTCCCGACACCGTGGTTCTTCGCCTTGGTCCTGGGCCTGGCCTTGTCCCTGGGGCCGGCCTTGTCCTTGGGGCCGGCCTTGTCTTGACCCGCGCTCGATGCGTTGCCGCCGTTCTCGTCCCCGAGGTCGTCGCCCAGACCCATCGCATCCATCAGGCCGTCGTCGGCTTCCCAGGCGCCGGCCGCGTCACCGGGCTCGGCGCCGCCGGCGGGCGTGTCGTGCGCGGCATCGCCACCGGCCGCGGTAGGTCCGGCGTCGTGCGCCGCGCCAGCGGGTGCAGCCGGTCCGCGCCCGGCGTCGGGCGCTGCGGTCGGTCCGGCGCTGCCTTGTTGTTCACGCTCGAGCTGTAACTGACTCATGGCATCTCCTCATTGACCACCATCGCGTGATCACTCCAGCCTGCTGCTGGTCGACAGCTTGCCCATCTCCCGGTACTCGAGCTGGACGGCGCGTAGCAGGTGCTCCTGGCGCATCGGCCGGCCCTCGTGGGCGGCCAGGAACGCCGCGCGCAGCGCGCAGTTGCGGATGTAGCCACCCGACAGCGGAAACCGGTGGGCGAGCTCGACGAAGTCGAAGTCGCCGGCCGTCGGGGTCTCGGGCGTGACGTGGCCGGCCCACAGCCGGAGCCGCGTGTCCTCATCGGGAAACGGGAACTGCAGCCGCAGCGACAGCCGGCGCCGGAACGCCGGATCGATCGCGCCGTCGAGGTTCGAGGTCAGGATCGCCACGCCCTCGAAGCTGTCGAGCCGCTGCAGGAGATAGTTGACCTCGAGGTTTGCGTAGCGGTCGTTCGCGGTCCGGACGTCGGTGCGCTTGGCAAACAGCGAGTCGGCCTCGTCGAACAGGATCAGGACCTGGCCGTCCTCGGCGGCGTCGAAGACCTCGGCCAGGTTCTTCTCGGTCTCGCCGACCCACTTCGACACCACGCGCGCGAGATCCACCCGGTACAGGTCCAGCCCGAGCTCCTGCGCGATCACGCCGGCGACCATGGTCTTGCCGGTGCCGGGCGGGCCGTAGAACAGCGCGGTCAGCCCGCGCGACGTCGTCATCTTCGCGTCGTAGCCCCAGTGCTCGTAGACCGTGCGGCGATGGCGCGCGCGGCTGATGAACTCGCGCAGGCTGTCGAGCAGCTCGTCGGGCAGCGCCAGCTCCTCCCACGTCGCTCGGCGCTCGACCCGGCGGGCGACGTGATCGAGCCGCGTGGCGACGTGCTGACGGACCTGCTCGTCGAGCGCCGCGGTGGCGTCGCCGCGGCCCGGCCAGCGCGCCGCGAGCTCGGCGACCACGCCGCGGATGATGCCGGGGCCGATCCGGTAGCGCGCGGCCAGCAGGTCGGCGTCGGCTCGGAGCTCCGTGTCCGCCAGCATCGCGGCCCATGCGCTGGCGCGCTCGGTCTCGAGCAGCGGCGGCAGCGTCACCGACACGAATCCCGGATCGAGCGGCAGGTTGCCCTCGGGGCTGGTCCGCACCGCGACCGGCCCGGGGTGCTGGCGCAACACCTGGCGGACCGCGTCGCGCAGCTCGGTCTCGGTCGGCTCGAGCTGCTCGAGCCCGCTCAGCACCGGCACCAACCCGTGCATGGTGGCGCGGAACAGCGCGGCGCGCAGCGCGGCGACCACGTCGCGGCGGCCGTGCGGGAACCGCGCGGTGTCGACCGCCACGATCTCGCGCTCCACCCGCGCGGCGAGCGCCGCGACGATGCTGTGGCGGCCGCTGCCGCGCCGGCCGCGCACCACCAGGCGAAGCGGTGCGTGGTCCGGCGCCCGCGCGGCCAGCGCCGTCACCAGCGCGCGCTTGATCTCCACGGGCATGCGCAGCTCGGCGAGCGCGACCTCGGCGCCGCGCACCACCGCGGTGTCGTCGATCCGCACCGGCGCGAGCCCGCGCAGTCGATCGAGCAGCGCGTCGGACACCGACAACCGGTTGAACAGCGACACCGGCCCGAGCTCGACCTGGACCACGCCGTGGCGGACCAGCGGCGCATCGCTCGACAGCTCGCGCGCGATCTGATCGCGCAGCGTGCTGCGATCGCCCGCGACGATCTGCTCGACCAGGAAGCGATCCACCATCGGCCGCGCCGGGTCGTTGGACAGCACGCCGAACAACCGCGCGATCTCGCCGCGCAGCGCCGGCGCCGCCACCACGAGCAGGATCTGCGCCGCGACGCCCGACAGCCCGAGCTCGCGGACCAGCGATGGGAACGGCAGCCGGATACCCTGGGCCGCGCTGGCGTGCGCGCGCAGCGATGCCTCCTCCTGATGCTGCTGCAGCCGGGCCTTGGTCTCGGCCAGCTTGTCCGCGGCGAAGCTGCCCGAGCCGCCGAGCAGCGCGCCGACCTCGAGCTCGTGCGGCCGGCGGGTCGCGTGCGTCGGGCTGAGCCGGCCGCTGTTCCAGCCATCGGCGATCGCGACCGCGGTGCGCGCCGCGACGATGTCGAGCAGCGCGTCGAGGTGCGCGCGGGCGCTGGGGTAGGGCGATCCGGCCGGCGCCGGGCTCGGTGCCGGCGGCGGCGGCGGGCCGAGCGCGAGCGGCAGGTCGTCGGGTACGACGATCCGCCGCGCCCTGGGCGCCGCGTCGTCGGCCGCCGGCGCGCTGGTCCGCGCATCGGCCGGCATCGCCGCCGGCGCCGCGAGGTCGAGCTTGGCGCCGATCGGCGAGCCGTTGCCGGGGCGCATCGTCGGCTCGGCGGCCGCCGTGTCGGGCTCCGGTGGTGCGGCCGGGCTCAGCGGTCGCACCAGCTCGCTGGTCAGCACGTGGATGACCTCGCCGCTGTCGGCACCGACCAGCACCGCGTGGTGGCCGTCCTGATCGACGGCGAGCTCCGCCGTCGCGATCGGCGCCCGGCCGGTCGCGACGATGCGGCCGTAGCGCAGGTCGACCCGGGTGAGCGCATGATCGTCGCCGAGCAGCAGCGCGTGGCCGAGCT
>Ga0307515_10025131_pt1 | contig 10328 bp, 5 predicted proteins | sample 17_EM_MG_FD_194513 | JGI IMG/M metagenome (GOLD analysis project Ga0307515, IMG submission 194513) | Populus trichocarpa ectomycorrhiza microbial communities from riparian zone in the Pacific Northwest, United States - 17_EM | ecosystem: Host-associated > Plants > Roots > Unclassified | place...
CGGGCACCGACGCCAAACTGGTCGTGCTGAGCAACTTCGCGACCGCCGACATGCGCCGGCGCTGCCAGCAGCTCGGCGCCGACCGCGTGTTCGACAAGTCGACCGAACTCGAGGAACTGCTCGCCTATTGCCAGGAGATCGCCGGACCGCGGCTACAGTGAGCACCATGACCGCCGGTGACGCCGACCCGCCCGCAGCCCCCGAAGCCACTTGGACCGCCGCCGGCAAAGGCGGCGGCTGGACCCTGGCGCTGGCCGGCGACTGGCGCACGCGCGCCGACGCGCCGGCGGTGGCGCTGCCGGCGCTGCCCGACGATTCGAAGGATGCGCCGCTGGCCATCGATGCCGGCCGCCTGCAAGGCTGGGACGCGGCCTTCGTCGCCAAGCTCTGGCATCTGCTGCAAGCGCTGCCGCGCCAGCGCATCGCGCTCGACGGCCTGCCGGCTTCGCTGCGCGCGCTGCTCGAACTGGCACTGCCCGACGCTGCGCCGGCGGCAACGCCGATCAAGGCCCCGAGCCGGCCGGGCCGGCTGGCGCAAGTCGGCCGTTTCGCGACGGCGCACGGGGCCAAGGCCCGGCGCACGCTGCAGTTCCTCGGCGAGGTGCTGCTGGCATTCGGCCGCCTGGCCCGCGGCCGGGCGCAGATGCGCCGCCGCGACCTGTTCTGGCAGATCGACCAGGCCGGGCCGCGCAGCGTGCCGATCGTTTCGCTGGTCAGCGCGCTCAGCGGGCTGATCCTCGGCTACATGGGGGCGGCGCAGCTGCAGCGTTTCGGCGCGCAGTCGTACATCGCCGACCTGGTGACGGTCGGCGGGGTTCGCGAGATGGCCGCGCTGATGACCGGCGTCATCCTCTCCGGCCGCATCGGCGCGGCCTACGCGGCGCAGCTCGGCAGCATGCAGGCCAACGAAGAGACCGACGCGTTGCGCGCGCTCGGGGTCGACCCGGTCGACTACCTGGTGCTGCCGCGCGTGCTGGCGATGCTGGTGGTGGCGCCGCTGCTGATCGCCTATGCCGCGCTGGTCATGATGGCCGCCGGCGGCGCGATCGCGGTGGTCGCGTTCGGCGTGCCGGCCGCCGAATACCTGTCCGAGAGCCGGGACGCGCTGACCTTGCCGCACGTGCTGATCGGCCTGCTCAAAGGCACGGTCTACGCGGTGCTGGTCGTGCTGGCCGGCTGCCGCCAGGGGCTGGATGCCGGGCGCAGCGCGCAGGCCGTCGGCCAGGCGACGACCGCGGCCGTCGTGCAGGCGATCGTCTGGATCGTCGCCGCCGCATCGGCGCTGACGGTGGCCTTCCAGAAGCTCGGCTGGTGAACCGGCGATGGCTACGACGCCCGATGCCGCCGCCGAAGCGCTGGTTCGCGTCGAAGGCCTGACGATGGCCTTCGGCAAGACCGTGATCCAGCACGACCTCAGCTTCGAGATCCGGCGCGGCGAGGTGTTCGTCGTCATCGGCGGCAGCGGCAGCGGCAAGAGCACGCTGCTGCGCCACCTGATCGGCCTGCAGCCGCCGGCGGCCGGGCGCGTGCGCTATGGCGACGAAGACCTGTTCGCCGCCGACCCCGAGGCGCAGGCCCGGCTGCGCCGCCTGTTCGGCGTGATGTTCCAGGCCGGCGCGCTGTGGAGTTCGATGACGGTCGGCGAAAACCTGATGCTGCCGATGGTGCTGTTCAGCCGCCTCGACGCCGCCGAGCGCGAGCGCCAGGCGCGCTTCAAGCTCGCCCTGGTCGGCCTGCCCGACCAGTTCGACGCCGAGCCGTCCACGCTGTCGGGCGGCATGCGCAAACGCGCCGCGATCGCCCGCGCGCTGGCGCTCGATCCGACGCTGCTGTACCTGGACGAACCCTCGGCTGGCCTCGACCCGCCGACCGCGGCGCGGCTGGACGAGCTGATCCTGCAGCTTCGCGACCATCTCGGCACCACCGTCGTGATGGTGACCCACGAGCTGGCCAGCATCTTCGCAGTCGCCGACCGCGCGCTCTTCCTCGATGCGCAGGAGAAGACGATGACCGCACTCGACGCGCCGCGCCGCCTGCTGGAAAGCGGGCCGCCGGCGGTGAAGGCGCTGTTGAGCCGGGAGCTTCCAACGTGACCAAAGGAGGCAACGCGACCTTGATCGGCGCCTTCGTCGTCGGCGGCCTGGCGCTGGTGCTGGCGGCGGTGATCATCGCCGGCGGCGGCAAGGTCTTCGCCCGCAAGGAGCGCGCGGTGATGCACTTCAGCGGCTCGATCTACGGCCTGCAGGTCGGCGCGCCGGTGGTCTTTCGCGGTGTCCGGCTGGGCAGCGTGACATCGATCGGGCTGGTCTACGACGCGCCGAGCGACACCTTCTCGATCCCGGTGATGGCCGAACTCGAATCGCGCGCCATCCGCGGTCTCGGCCGGGATACCGATCGCGCCAGCACGCCGGCGCTGAACACGCTGCTGGCGAAGGGGCTGAAGGCGCAGCTCGCGATGCAGAACCTGCTCACCGGCCAGCTCTACGTCGACCTCGACCTGCGCCCCGACAAGCCGTCGCCGCTGCAGGGCGCCGACTCGGACCACATCGAGATCCCGACCACGCCGACGCCGATCCAGAGCCTGAAGAACCAGCTCGACGGCATGGACTTCCGCCGCCTGCTCGACGACATCTCGACGATCGCCACTTCGGCGCGGGAACTGGTCGCCGGCCCGCAGCTGAAGAAGGCGCTCGACGATCTGACTGAGATCACCGGCAGCGCACGCCGCATCACCGCCCGGCTCGACCAGCGCCTGCCGGCGGTGACCGACGCCGCGCAGACGGCGATGGTCGGCGCCAGCCGCGCCTTCGACCGCCTCGACACCGCCGCCGACCGCGTCGACGGCACCGCGCAGCGCCTGGGCGTGGCCGCCGACCGCGCCAGCGCGCTGCTCGCCGACGATTCGCGGATCGTGCGCGCGGTGCAGACCGCCGCCGAAGAACTGTCGCGCGCGGCCACCGGCCTGCGCCAGCAGACCGCCGACGATGCGCCGCTGATGCAGAACACCGGCCGCGCGATGCAGGACGTGTCGCGCGCCGCGCGCGCCGTTCGCGAGCTGGCCGACCTGCTCGACCGCGACCCGCAATCGCTGCTGCGCGGCCGGCCGGCGCGCGCCGACGAGGCCGCGGCGCCGGCAGCGCGTTCTTCGGAGGCCCGGCCATGAACGTCTTCTTCCACCACCGGCGCGGCGGCATCGCATGGCTGCTCGGTTTGGCGCTGATCGCCGGCTGCGCCAGCCCGCCGCCACCGCCGCGGCTGTACCGGCTGCCGAGCAGCGTAGCCGGCAGCGCGGCGGGTGACGCGGCCGCGGTGCCGTCGAGCGAAACCTGGCAACTCCTCACCCCGGTCGCGCTGCCCGACTACCTGGACCGCGATGCGCTGCTGGTGCCCGAGGGCAGCACCGGCCTGCAGCCGCTGGAAGGCCACCGCTGGGCCGAGCCGCTGCGCGACGCGCTGCCGCGCATCCTGCGCCAGGATCTGGCCCGATTGCTCGGCGCCGACCGGGTCTGGGCGGCGCCGGTGCCGGCCGGCGTGACGATCACCCGCCAGCTCCGCGTCGAGCTGCTGGCTTTCGAGGCGAGCGCCGACCGTCGCGCGGTCCAGCTGCGCGCGCGCTGGTCGCTGCTCGACCCGCGCGCGGCGGCAACGGCGCCGCTGGTCGAGCAGGCCGACATCAGCGCCACGAGCGCCGGCCCCGACGCCGATTCGCTGGTCGCGGCGCACCGGCTCGCGTTGTGGCGGCTGGCGGAGCGCATTTCGCGGGCATCGCCAACGCGATGACGTGGGCGCCGAAGAAGGCGCCGAAACAACGCGCCGAAGTGACGCGACAAAGTAACGCGCCGATTCATGCCGTGACGGCATGTTCTTTCCCTGGCGCTGTAGGACAGCGCCCACAAAGCGTCGCGCGAGCGTCCGAACGACGGCGGCGCCGGGGCTCCGTACAGTGGCCACATGCTCCGACGCCACACGCTAGATCACTCGAACATTCCGTTTCACCCCCTTTGCCCGGCACCCGCCATGAACACCGCCAGCACTGCCCTTGCGCCGCCGAACCGCGCCTTGCGCGAACATGTCGCCGCCCTGCGCCGCCACGTGCAGCAATGCCACGACGCCCAGGGGCGCTGGTTCCGCGCGGCGGCGATGGCCGAGCGCGTGCACGGCTTGATCGCACCGCGCTTCGTCTCGACGGTCGCGGTCGCGCTGCTGGTCATCCTGGGCCTGGCTTCTGGTTGGGTTTGACGCGGTGGCTGTCGCGCCCGCGAAAACGGCGCCCGTCGGTCTTGACGATCTCGGCCTGCTGGCGCCGGGCGCCGGGCCGCTGGAGGCGCCGATCCGCTCGGTGCTGTTCGGCCAGGCGCGCTTCGAGCAGCATGGGCGCAGCCTCGCCCGCACCCATGAGGTGCTGGCCGGGCGCCGGCTCGGCCACGGCTTCTTTCCGCGGCTGACCGACAACATCGCGGTCCTGCGCCGCGCCTGCGCCCTGCTCGAGAGGCAGGCGCGCGACGGCCAGCATCTAGGCCCGGCGGCGCACTGGCTGCTCGACAACGGCGCGCTGATCGCCGAGCAGTCGCGGGCGATCCGCCAGGGGCTGCCGCTCGGCTTCTTCCGCCTGCTGCCACGCCTGCGCGACCCGCCGCTGGCGGGGCTGCCGCGGATCTACGGCGTCGCCTGGGCCTGGGTCGCGCACACCGACAGCGGCTTCGACGCCGTGCTGCTCGAAGCCTATCTGCAGGCCTACCGCGAAGAGCGCGAGCTGTCGCTGGCCGAACTGTGGGCGCTGCCGACCACCTTGCGCGTGGTGCTGGTCGAGAACCTGCGCCGGCTGGCCGAACGCGCCGCCGTGCAGCAAGCCGCACGCGAGGCCGCCCACCACTGGTTCGACCGCGCCGACGACGACCGGCCCCTGGCCGCGCTGGATGGGCTCGAAGCCGATACGCGCGCGCGCGGCGTCGGCGAGACCTTCCTGCTGCTGCTCGATCAGCGCATGAACGAGCTGCCGCCCGACCAGGCCGCCGCGCTGGCCGCGTGGCTGCAGCCGCGGCTGGCCGACACCACCGGCGCGATGGCCCGCCAGCAGAGCGAGGCCACCGAAGACCAGCAGAGCGTGCGCAACGCGATCACGACCTTGCGCCACCTGGACCGGACCGACTGGCGCGCGCTGTTCGCCCGCGTCAGCACGGCGATGAAGCTGATGCAGCGCTCGCCCGTGCACGCCGCCGAGCGCGAAGACACGCAGGACGCGACGATGCATGCGATCGAGCGGCTGGCGCGCGCGTCGCGGCGCTCCGAGACCGAGGTCGCGCGCGCGCTGCTGACGCTGACCGAGAGCGCCACCGACCCCGCCACCGCCGGCGCGGCCCCGGCCCATTGGTGGCGCGGCCCCGGCGAAGGCGCGCTGCGCCGTGCGCTCGGGCTGGCGCCGCGCTGGCTGCCGCACGCCGACGCACCGTCGTTCCGCCGCGCCGCAACGGTTACCTACCTGGCCGGGCTGGCGGGCCTGACGGTCGGCGGCGTGGCCTGGCTGCTGCAGCGCCACGCCGACCCGCTGGCGCCCGGCTGGCTGCTCGCGCTGGCGGGGCTGCTGCTGCTCGGTCCGATCGGCGAGGCGGTCGTCGCGGTGGTCAACCGGCTGATCAGCGAATCGGCGCGGCCGGCGCGGCTGCCGCGGCTGGCGTTCGGCAGCGGCATTCCCGAAGCCCACCGCGTGCTGGTCGTCATCCCGTGCATGATCACGAGCCCGGAGACGATCGCCGCGCTGGCCGCGCAGCTCGAACAGCACCACATCGCCAACCCCGAACGCGCGGCGCAGTTCGCGCTGCTCGCCGACAGCGCCGATGCCGAGCAGGAACAGATGGCCGGCGACGGCGCCCTGCTCGACAACGCGCGCGAGGCCATCCGCGCGCTGAACCGGCGCCACCCGGTCGATGGTGCGGCCGGCGCTGCGGTTGGCAGTTCACCGCTGCGTTTCCTGCTGCTCTATCGCGAACGCCAATGGTCGCCGACCGAAGGCCTGTTCATCGGCTGGGAACGCAAGCGCGGCAAGCTCGAACAGCTCTTGCGAACGCTGGTCGAGCCGGGCTTTCGGCCCTTCGTCGACTTCGGCGCGCTGTCGACGCCGGCCGCCGGCACCCGCTACATCGTCACGCTCGACAGCGACACCGACATGCCGCCGGGCCGCCTGCGCGACCTGGTCGGCATCGCCGCCCATCCGCTGAACGCGCCCCAGGTCGACCCGGCGACGCGGCGGGTGGTCGCCGGCTACGGGATCCTGCAGCCGCGGGTGGTGACGCCGCTGCCGGCGCCGGGCACCGTGACGCCGTACCACCAGCTCTTCAGCGGCCAGTGCGGCATCGACCCCTACAGCGTGGCCAGCTCGGAGATCTACCAGGACGTGTTCGGCGAGGGCAGCTTCACCGGCAAGGGCCTGTTCCACGTGCAGGCGCTGCACCAGACCCTGGTCGGCCGCCTGCCCGAAGGCCAGGTCCTGAGCCACGACCTGCTCGAAGGCGCGATCGCGCGCTGCGCCGGGATCAGCGACGTCACCGTCGTCGAAGACGCCCCGGTGCACGCCGATGTCGCCGCCTCCAGGCTGCACCGCTGGACGCGCGGCGACTGGCAACTGCTGCCGTTCCTGTGGCAGACGCGGCGCTATCCGATGCCGGCGATCAGCCGCTGGAAGATGCTCGACAACCTGCGCCGTTCGCTGGTGGTGCCGATGTCGCTGGCGCTGCTGCTGCTGGTACTGGCCAGCGGCGTGCTGCCGCTGGCCTGGGCGCTGGGCGCGGTGGCGGCGGCGTTCAGCGCCGGGCCGGTGCTCGGCGCGATCGCCGGGCTGGCGCCGAGCCGCGACGACATCGCGCTGCGGCGCTTCTATCGCCTGGCCGGCGCCGACCTGTTGCGCGCGCTGCTGCTGTCGGTCTGGCAGCTGGTGCAGTTGCTCCAGCTGTCGCTGCTGTATGGCGATGCGATCGGCCGCGCCTTGTACCGGCAGCTCGTCTCGCGCCGCGACCTGCTGCAGTGGACGACCGCGGCCGCCGCCCAGGCCGCCGCGCTGACCTCCTTGCGCGCGCTGCTCGCCGCCCACGACCGCGTGCCGCTGGCGGCGGCGCTGCTGCTCGCCGGTCTCGGCGCGGCGACCTTCCTCGGCGCGCCGGTGCTCTGGCCGGCGGCGGTCGGCCTGTTGCTGCTGTGGGCGGCAGCGCCGCTGTCGACCTGGGCCGCAAGCCGGCCGCGCGCGCGCCGCGAGCAGCTCGACGAGGCCGGCCGCGACTACCTGCAAGGCGTGGCGCGCGACACCTGGCGCTACTACGAGCGCTACGTCACCGCAAGCGAGCAGAACCTGCCGCCGGACAACGTGCAGATGGTGCCGCACACGCTGGTCGCACACCGCACGTCGCCGACCAACATCGGCATGTACCTGCTGGCCGCGGCGTGCGCGCGCGAACTCGGCTTCATCGGCAGCGTCGAGCTCGCCGACCGGCTGAGCGCGACCTTGGCCACGCTCGACAAGCTGAGCCGCTGCCACGGCCACTTCTACAACTGGTACGACTCGCAGACGCTGGCGGTGCTGCCGCCGGCGTATGTCTCGACGGTCGACAGCGGCAACTGTTCGGCCCACCTGCTGGCGGTGGCGGTGGCCTGCGAGGCCGCAGCCGCCGCGCCCGACAACACGCGGGCGATGAAGCACGCCCTGCAGCGCGCCAAGGCGCGGCTGCGCGCGCTGCAGCCGGTGCTGGCCAACGTGCCGACCCTGCGCACGCTGGCCGAGCTGGCCGAAGGCCAGTGGCAGTGGCCGGCCAGCGCCGACGAAGCGCGTGCCTTGCAGGAACGCGCGCGGCGCGGCCACGCCGAACTCGACGCGCTGAAGGTCGGCCGCAGCGAAGGCGATGACGACGGTTCGATGTGGCTGCTGCACGACCACCTGGCGACCCTCGAATCGGTGCTCGCCGACCAGTTGGCCGACCCCGGCTTGAGCCGGCGCCTGCTCGCATTGGCTGAACGCCTGCGCAAGCTCGCCCTCGAACCCGACTTCGCGATGCTCTACGACCGCGAGCGCCGGCTGCTGACGATCGGCTTCCGCGCCGACAGCGGCCAGCTCGACGAGAACCACTACGACCTGCTGGCCAGCGAAGCCCGGCTGACGAGCCTGGTCGCGATCGGCAAGGGCGACGTTCCGGTCCAGCACTGGTCGGCGCTCGGCCGGCCGTTTTTCGCCGACGGCGTCGAGGTCGGGCTGAAGTCGTGGTCGGGCTCGATGTTCGAGTACCTGATGCCGTCGCTGGTGCTCGACGAACCGGTCGGCAGCGTGCTGCACCAGGTCACGCGCAGCGCGGTCTTCGAGCAGCAGCGCGAAGGGCGCGAGCGCGGCACGCCCTGGGGCATCTCCGAATCGGCGATCGCCGGCCAGGACCACACGCTGGCCTACCAATACGGCCCGCAAGGCGTGCCGCGGCTGGCGCTGCGGCGCACGCCGCGCGACGAGCGCGTGGTCGCGCCGTATGCCACCGCGCTGGCGCTGCTGGCCGCGCCGGCGCGCGCGCTCGCCAACCTGCACGCGCTGCAGGAAATCGGCGCGCGCGGTTCGCTCGGCTTCATCGAAGCGCTGGACTACTCGCCGCAGCGGCAGGCTGCCGGCGGCAGCTTCGTACCGGTGCAGACCTTCATGGCCCACCACCAGGCGATGAGCCTGGTTGCGATCACCAACGTCATCGCCGACGGCGCGGCGCGCCGCTGGGCCGCGGCCGACCCCTGCCTGCGCGCGGTGTCGGCGCTGCTGCACGAACGCGCGCCGCGCGAGGTGCCGGTGCTGCGCGACCCGCCGGCGCTGCCGACCCCGCGCCGCGCGCGCATCGCCCACGCGGTGCTCGACTGCGAGCCGCTCGCCGAGGCCTTGCCGCCGACCCAGCTGCTGACCAACGGCCGCTATGCGGTGCAGCTGCGCAGCCACGGCGGCGGCAGCAGCCACTGGGACGGCATCGGCCTCACCCGCTGGCGCGACGACCTGCTGCGCGACGCCTGCGGCAGCTTCTTCTACGTCCAGCGCGAGGGCGACCCGGCGCGCCACTCGCTGACTGCGCGCCCGGCGCCCGACCCGGATGCCGAATACAGCTGCCGGATGCAGACCGACCGCGTCGTCTTCGACGCGTCATGGTCCGACCTGCAGGCACGCTGCACGGTCTGGGTCAGCCCCGAAGACGACTGCGAACTGCGCCAGCTCGAACTGACGAACGTCGGCAATGAACCGCTGGTGCTGACGCTGACCGCGGCCTTCGAAGTCACCCTCGCGCCGCAATCCGCCGACGAGGCGCACCCGGCGTTCTCGAACCTCTTCATCCAGTCGCGCTGGGATGCCGGCGAGCGCGCGCTGTACCTGCGCCGCCAGCCGCGCCTGGCCGACGAGCAGGCGGTGCAGGCGGTGCATTTCCTCGCGCTGGCCGACGGGCCGATCGATTCGGTCCAGCCCTGCACCGACCGCAGCCGCTGGCTCGGCCGCTACGGCAGCCCGGCGGCACCGCTGGGCGACGGCGGCGCGACGCCACTACCGGCCGAAGTGGCGGCCGATGGCGAACCCCACGCGAGCGCCGGCGCCGCGATGGACACCGGCCTCGACCCGGTCGCGGTGATCAGCGTGCGGCTGCACCTGGCGCCGGGCGCGATCACCCGGCTGACCTTCTGCACCGCCGCCGCGCGCGACGCCGAACTGCTCGGCGCCCTGGTCGACAAGTACCGCCAGCCGACCCATGTGGCGCGCGCATCGAGCATGTCGCACACGATGGCGGCGATCCGCTTGCGCGAGTTGCAGTTCGACGCCGACACCTGGACCGCGATGCTGCACGTCAACACGCTGCTGACCAGCCTGGTCACGCGCGAGCTGCCGCCGGGCCACCGGGCGACACCCGCGGTCGCACTGCGCTGCGACCGCCGCCTGCTGTGGCGGCACGGCATCTCGGGCGACCGGCCGCTGGTGCTGGTGACGATCAGCGGCGAAGAAGGCATCGGGCTGGCGCATTCGCTGAAGAAGGCGCTGCGTCTGTGGGCCGCCGCCGACCTCGGCGTCGACCTCGTGCTGTGCAACGCCGAGCCGGCGTCGTACCTGTCGCCGGTGCAAGCCCAGCTGGTCCACTTGCGCGAGCGTTCGAGTTCGCAGCCGAACGAGCAGGTGCCGGCGCACCGCCGCCCGAAGCTGCACCTGCTGCGCGACCCCGATCTCGGCGCCGACGAACGCTACACCTTGCAGACCCTGGCCCGGCTGCGCCTGCATGCCGACGGCCGGCCGCTGGCGCAGCAGCTCGAACGCCTGCTCGACGACTACCGGCGCGACCACCGCG
>Ga0307515_10025132_pt1 | contig 10327 bp, 10 predicted proteins | sample 17_EM_MG_FD_194513 | JGI IMG/M metagenome (GOLD analysis project Ga0307515, IMG submission 194513) | Populus trichocarpa ectomycorrhiza microbial communities from riparian zone in the Pacific Northwest, United States - 17_EM | ecosystem: Host-associated > Plants > Roots > Unclassified | place...
GTGTTTTCCGTTGACCAACTTTTCTAATGGCAAACAAACACAGGAAAGTTTGGAAAGTGGTTTCCCGGAAACCACTTTCCGGAAAACAAACACAGCCAAAAGGGAAAACATTTTCCTGGAAACCAAATCAAATTTTTCTTTGACCGGAAAGTGTTTTCCGTTGACCAACTTTCCTAATGGCAAACAAACACAAGAAAATTTGGAAAGTGGTTTTCCAAAAACTACTTTCCGAGAAACAAACATGACTTTAAGGATCTAATTTCAAGTGCTAGTTTGTTGTCATTTTTCTTATATTCCCCCCTCTGTGTCTAAACAGAAGTTAGATATTAGTTGTTAGATATTAGTTGGTATTACAAATTCACATAATTTAATTATAAATTTTATTGGGGTGATTGTTAGGTACCTTAATGCAGGTTGTTACTAAATTATATGGTTACTAAATTATATGGTTGTGTTGCTATTTTCCAGCCCTTGACAACAGAATGCTTCCTGTTCAATCATTAAGAAACAACTAATGCAAACATGAGGGGGTGTAGCTTGTAGCTCAACTGATTAGATTTTGAATTTGCTCTTTAAAAATCACTAGTTCGAGTTTTATAAACCTTAAGGTTACTGGAGGTTTATATGATCGTTAACTTTAGGGGCCGTGAGATTAGTCGAGGTGCACGCAAGCTGACCCGAACACCCATCTTAATTAAAAAAAAACAACTAATGTTAGAATTTATTTTTTTTGGTATTAATTTGATCAGGTTTGTGATCAAATTTAATTGGGTCAAATGAATAGTTACGAATCAAGTTAGTACAATTAAATTTTACTGAGTAAATATTTTTTTTAAGTTAAGATCAGATTCTATATTTTGAATTTTTCATGTCAATCTACCAAGACAAGCCGCATCCTGTTACTAGATAATTCAGATACATTGTATATCCTACACTTTGTTCAACTCGAAAAGGAAAAAAAAAAAAAAAAAAGGAAGCCTGCCTCAATTGGCAATTGCTCTTTTCTTCTTCTTTTCCTTTTTTTTCCCAAAATACAAATGAACATATCTTTTAATTGTTTAATAATTATGAGTGGACAAATATTAAACATGGTCAATCGTTGCAATGATGAGTCATAAGAGAAGCAAAACACCTCAATGCAGTTCCATCATCATTAAATAAAGCAACATCCTTAATTAAAATAATCTTAAGTGTTCTGGTGGAAATGATGACAACCACAACAGATTAATCAATAAAAGTGGGTTTTTAGCAGTTCGGAGGTGCATATGGCATTCGGTTTTGCCCTTTTCTGACTCCACTGGTTTTAAAATTTGCAAGAGACCCTATCTGGCCCCGGCTCATGGATCTTCGAACCTTTTACCTTCCAGGCTCGTACGTTGTCGGCCTACCAGGCTTCTACTCACAAATTCAAGCGTATGGCCCAATTTAGTATTAGCTGGCTCAATTTAAATTTTACACTGACCCGACCCGAAACCAGATCTTATTAAACTCTGCCTGACTTGTGAGTCGACTTGGTAACCTACCCACCCAAAACTTGGAATGGCCAGGTTTTTATTTTTTTTAATCATGAAAATTAACTCAATTAAACTCGGGCAATGGTATAACCTAATTAGAAAAACGTTGTCTTATTCTTATACAAGTTAACTTCCCTGCCTTTCAATTCACTCGATAAATTCGTGATTCGAGTTTTTTACCCGATCAGACCGACCACGTCTGATAACCATGATCTATACAGCTACCCCAGTCACGGGCGGAAGCTGAAACCCGAGAAATCCATCCCGCTTAAACAATAACAAGCAGAAAAACTCCCTCATTGTGCTCACACTCTCTTCCCCGCAAGTATAAACCCTAGAAATCAGCAGCAAAAATGGAGGAGGAGCCAAAAAACGGCAACTCGGAGACGCCAGTGGAGAACGACGAAGATGCAGTTATTGGACCTGGTCCAGCCCCTAAAGCCCGAGCCAAACGTCCTCTCCAGTTCGAGCAAGCTTACCTCGATTCCCTTCCTTCTGCAAACATGTAGGTTCCTCTCTTCTGTTTTTTTCGAATTTCGTATTCTGTTTTAGGGTTTAGAGGTTTTAAGCTTCCGTTAGGGTTTTATAGCTGTACCTATAATAAATTCTAAATACAGAAGAAAGTTGCTCACTCATGATCTATTTTGCAGGTACGAGAAAAGCTATATGCATCGAGATGTGGTTACGCATGTTGCAGTTTCCGCAGCTGATTTTTTCATCACTGGAAGTGTTGATGGTATCCTTTGTCATAATTACTGTACAATTATTCATTAACAGTATTCACGAGCTATTTACTTAGGATGATGTGCTGTTTGATTATTTTTTGACCGTTTCTTTTATTTATGTTAATCAGGGCATTTGAAATTTTGGAAGAAAAAGCCTATTGGCATTGAATTTGCTAAACATTTTAGATCCCACCTTGGTCCCATTGAAGGCCTAGCGGTGAGCTCTTCCACTTCGCTTGATTTTATGCGTATCATGTTTAACTTGATTCTCAATTGATTTTTGCTTTGAATAACTTTATGAGTCCGTGATCAATCAAGAGCTTTAATCAGTAAATAGGCTATAGCTATCTGTCATATAATTTTACTGCATGTTTTTCGGTTGCGTTTGTATGTGTAGTTTACATGTAAAAAAAGACGTCATCTGTGATTATTTGACCTGCCCTTTTAGTTTCCAGGGTACTAATTACTGTTTATAAAGTTTTCCTGTTGGTATTTAGGCAGCAATCATTATTAGGTTGTTCACCTTTCATCTTGTTTTATTCACAATTGTCAAAATCCTGTTAGTTGGTGCAGTCATCAACCATGACTCTGTTCAGTCATGCAGGTTAGCTTGGATGGCCTGCTTTGTTGCACGATTTCAAATGATCAATCTGTGAAAATATATGATGTTGTCAATTATGACATGATGGCCATGATCCACCTTCCATATGTTCCTGGTAGTGCAGAATGGGTCTATAAACAAGGGGATGTTAAAGCTAGGCTTGCCATAAGTGATCGGAATTCCTTAGTTGTGCATATATATGATGCACGAGCTGGTTCAAATGAACCAATCATCTCAAAAGAGGTAACTGGTCACATCAATAGCACTCAATTTTCATAACACAAGGTTTTTACTCCTGTGTTCTTTTTTATGCCACTACAAAGATACTTATTTTCGTTATTTTTTATTGCATTTCTCCAGATACACCTTGAGCCGGTTAAAGTTATGAAGTACAACCCTGTATTTGACACGGTAATATCTGTTGATGCAAAGGGACTTATTGAATACTGGAGTCCCACCACGCTTAAGTTCCCAGAAAGCGAGTATGTGCACTTATATAGATGTGACGTTATCCTTATTGTACAAAATATCTATACAAGTCTAGGAGGGAACCACTCTCTAGGTGTGACTTTGTAAAACATTTAATTAACTATAAAACTTTGTTGCTGAGTTTATAAAAGACAGGAAAGATTTGCTGGCACCTTTCTGGGTCTCGTGAGTTTTTTTGATGCTAGAAGTTTCTTGAAGTTGTCTTCCATTAATTTATCACTTGAAAACACATGCTTTACGTTTTGCACTCTCACACCAATATATGTGTGGGTTGCCTTGTTAACCTGTTTTCACAACAAATATAACTCAAAGCTTGAAATCTAGGCTTCAGTAAATCTTGGTTGGAAATGGTTTCTGTTGTACAGTTTCTTTTACACATCAAATAGATGTTTATTAGTTCTGGAGTTTCTTATATTGATGGATTTCTTAACTTTCTTTTATTTATTATTTATTATTTATTTTTTTAACTTAGCAACTAGCAGAAGTGTTGAACTTTTAGAAGCTTATGTCACTAATATCCTAATACATTCTTCTGTAGATTTGTCTAGAAGCTTATGTTAGCATTATCCTACCATGTTCTTCTGTAGATTTGTCCCTGATTGTTACCAGGGGTGCGATCCTTTTGAGTTTGTAGATAAAGTTTTATTTTCATGTCATGTTGAGACATTAAGGTTTGTCTGGTTTCCTCTAATTGTGGCAGATTCCTAACAGTTTCTCTTGTCTGGTGCAAGCAGGGTGAAGTTTAGATTGAAAAGTGATACTAATCTATTTGAAATTGTGAAGTGTAAAACAAGTGTTTCCACAATGGAGGTACTATACATTCTGGTTCCGATATGAGTGTGGTCTACAAATTGATATTGTTGACTATTTTGTGCTTGATATCAGATTGTTGACTATTTTGTGCTTGATATCAGTTTGTTGTATTGATTTTTGTATTGTTTACAGTGAAATATCAATGCAAAAAACTGGAAAAAAATAGTTTTGATAACTGTACATGTTACTGTTGTCCATCAGGTCAGCCCAGATGGTAAGCAGTTTTCCATTACATCACCTGATCGAAGGATACGTGTATTTTGGTTTAGAACGGGTAAACTAAGAAGAGTTTATGATGAATCTCTTGAGGTAATACCGATTATGAGTGGATTTTCATTTAGAATTTATTTTCTTGTGGAGTCTTTTGTAATGATAGATTACCTTGTGTTGGTTAGGTGGCTCAAGATCTTCAGAGAAGTGATGCTCCCATGTACCGGTTGGAGGCTATTGATTTTGGGCGAAGAATGGCTGTTGATAAAGAAATTGAAAAGACAGAAACTGCACCACAACCAAATGCTATTTTTGACGAAAGCTCAAACTTCCTTATATATGCCACCCTCCTAGGAATAAAAGTAAAGATACTACTGCTAACACAAATTAGGACTGTAAAATTTTTTCCAGCACTGCATTTTATTTACTTGTAGTAAACATGACTGTATTTTTGTGTGAATACACATTGCTGTACTCTTGACATGTTATTTCTTATTCCCCCCTTTTTTTTCATGCTTTTTTTAAGGTAGTGAATTTACAGACCAATAAAGTTGCCAGAATTCTTGGAAAGGTGGAGAACAATGACAGATTCTTGCAAATTGCATTGTATCAAGGTGACCGAAGCAGCAAGAAAGTCAGAAAAATTCCTACAGCTGCAGCAAATGTCAATGAGAGCAAAGACCCTTTAACAGATCCCACTCTCTTGTGTTGTGCTTTCAAGAAACACAGAATTTATCTATTCAGGTAATGATACTTCTCAATTTGACTGATCATGCAAAATACTGGCTAAAATGAATATTTTTCTTTAAGGTGTTCTCCAATGATGCCAGTATGGGTGGAGCAACTGCATAAATGTTTGTACCTGGCCACTGATTATTAAAAACCAAATCAGCCACTGTGGAAAGCATTTAAGATTTGTAAAAGCGAGAAAAGTAAAAGTAATTTCTAATTTCCATGCCAGGGGACAAACCAGTTCTGTCATACATATTTCCACCTATTAGATGTTTTTCCCAAAAAGGCCTAACTAGTATGCAAGAATATGCTTAGGCCACTTATACGTTTTACTATGAAAGATATATTTCTTGCATCATCTATATGTTATTCCCTTTTCACCATGAAAATAAAATATGCTTCCTTGTCTTTACTATCTTAATATTTTTAATTTGTTAAAAATGATTTACACGTCTATATTAATAATCCGGGAAACACAAAACAAGTTAGAAAGGACTTGTGCTAAGTTTTTCTCAAAACTTGGACTTATTTTTAAGGTTTCAACATACAAGAAAAATTAAATCTGCTGTTTTTTATTTCAAATATTCATTGGTTTTTGATGAAACAAAAGTCACCTGAAATGCTAATGAAATTACTCAAGTGTGTTGACAAGAGAAGTACAGAAGACATCATATGAGTGATATTATAGATACCTCATAGATTGGTCACAATTATCAGCAAGAATAAACTACATTGGATTAAATGCCTTCAACTGATATTTGTTTTAAATGAATTATCATAGTGCACCAAGAGTTACGTCCAACACTTTGGATCTAAATGTCACGTTGTTTTTGTGATTATTTATAATGGTGCAAATAGCCGCCGAGAACCAGAGGAGCCTGAGGATGCAACTAAGGGACGGGATGTGTTTAATGAAAAGCCTCCACCAGATGAACTTTTGGCTGTATCAGATATAGGAAAAGCAGCGACTACATCTCTTCCTGACACTGTGGTGGGTTTTTTCTTTCTGATATCCAGAATGGGACTAGATCATAACTATACTGACCTATAAAATTGATTTGGATATTTTATTTATCCATTTAATTAATAAAGTTCTTGTTTAGCATGCTAAATGTGCACTTCTTTTTATTGAATTTGCTAAAATATTGCTTTGCCTCGTGTTAACACACGCATTTCTGTTTGTATGATTGTTTGTCCGCGTGTCTGAGCACACCCTAGCGTTGGTGTTTATATGTCGGTGTATGGGCCTTTGTGGGTGTTCTTGTGTCCTGTGTAAAGTACGGGATTGTATTTTGAACATGTTGCTTTTTTTTACGCTTTCCTAACTGTGAAGAAACTAAAATCTCATATTTTTCCATGGTCACATGAATTAGACAGCCTTCCATTGGTAGTGCATTTGTCGAAACTGATGGCTGAAATGGCATTTACATATGATTAATGATTCCATCAAACATTTTTTTTGACTAATCTGAATTCCCTTTTTCCAGATTCTGCACACTACAATGGGAGACGTTCACATGAGACTGTACCCTGAAGAATGTCCAAAAACTGTAGAGAATTTTACAACGCACTGCCGAAATGGCTACTATGATAATCTTATCTTTCACCGTGTCATCAAAGGTTTCATGATACAAACAGGAGACCCATTGGGAGATGGCACTGGTGGGCAGTCTATTTGGGGAAGGGAATTCGAGGATGAGTTTCACAAAAGGTAATCTTTCAAGTGAATTACATTTTCACCGGGTTATTTGTGCTTCTCCAAGGTGTTCCTCCCACCAGCATTTTGAAAAAGCCTCTGCCTGCAACTTGATGACATTTCAAATCATAATAAGAAATCTCTGTTCCTAACTCATGGTTGGTTTCAATATTTATAAATGATATTTGAGTCGTTATCCTTTTTACCTTTGGTAGTTTTATTTTTATTCTATGTTGGGCTTCCAAGTTCCAACCAACCATAAACATAATAATAACAAACTTGGTGGCATGGAATTTGATTCTTCAGATTACATTAATGTTCACATTAACTTGGATCAGCGCCAGACAATTAAAGACTTGGTAGAACTTTTATGCATGTTAATTTTTGGTACATGGACAAGTGGCTTTTTTTGCTGGTTATTCTTTTTTCATTTGCTGTTATTGTTATTTAATCTCCTCTATGCATCACATCACATGCAACTGACTGGATGAAACATTTCTGTTTCTGCAGTTTACGACATGACAGGCCTTTCACAGTATCAATGGCAAACGCAGGCCCAAATACAAATGGTTCCCAGTTCTTTATCACCACAGTGGCCACTCCATGGCTGGACAACAAGCATACAGTGTTTGGTAGAGTTGCGAAGGGAATGGATGTTGTACAGGTAAACTTGAGCCTTCAATTTTGTATTCAATGGTATTTGCCTATCTTGCTGTTAAATCTTTCTGTATTTTCTGCGTGTGGTGCTTGGGAGAGAATCCATTGTTTTGCACAATTTCTTCATCAACTTCCATACCCAATATATAGATCAAGAGAGATTTCTTGCCATTTAGTTTGGGTATCCATGGACTGATTGGTCTGCCTGAATGCCAAGTGCTCTAGAACTGGAATTGGATAAACACCCTTGTAACATGTTATTATGCACATTTGCATGTTACTCAGTACTTGTTCTATATTGATGTCAGGCTATTGAGAAGGTGAAGACAGACAGAGGAGACACACCATACCAAGATGTAAAAATCCTGAACGTGACTGTTCCCAAGTCTTAGTAAAATCTTCCTTTTAGTGGTTAATCTATCCTGACATGGTTGTTGGTGTGGCTAAGAATCATATGCCAAAGTAAGTGCGTTGTTTTCATCTCCCTACTCACTCACCTGCAGTGTATTTTCACACTTGGGGTTATTTATTTTTTGTTTATGATTTAGTGCATCTTTTTTAGTTTCTCTTTTCCTTTTGGAAACTCCTGTTGGCATATATGAAAGGTGCGGAGAAGGGATAGAATTTCCGTTTAATTTTTAGAAAAGTTCACTCTTACATTAGAGTGCAGGAAACTCATTGACTTCTGTGAGCATATGAAATCATGTTCTGTGGCACAGAAACATGTTTCATTCCAGTCTCTGATCAACCGAGGCCATTTGCTGATATGTGAGCTACCACTTCAAATATTTTTAAAAATTTCCAAAAGAAAGATGCAACTGAATGGTATCTACTCATCTGTGATCGAAGGTTTTTATAAATGAAAAACTACACACCTAAAATAAGGGAAGGACAGTCTAATTTCTCTGATTTAAGTTGAGAGAGCTTAACCAAAGATTCATAATGAACTGTGTTGTGTATTATTCTTCAAAATTGGTGACCATACAACGTTGAACTCCTTGTGCTATTAGTTGGAATGGAGTGGACTGCCAAAGGTTTTGTCATGCTGGCAACTAGTTCTTATAAAGTGGCTTGCTAATTTTATTTCAACTGAATTTTCCAAAAGAACATATCCGACATATTTTTCCATAATTTTGTTGTCTGTTTTGATATCTCCCCCATTTTTCCCAGAACATTTTTTCTGCATCTTCAGCAATTACATTATTTGTAGTATTGTAGAATCCAGGTGCCTCACTGTGAATTGTGTTGCTTTGACAGGTTTTGCATGTTGTCGACGAGACAGCAAGGAAGATTACCATTATCATTCTACAGCCCGAGAGACTTGCCTCCAAAGAGGTCCCGCTCTTCCTCGGTTCTCTTACCCTCGTTTTCTGGGATGATGTACGAACACTTGTTGTATATGACACGACTCCCATTTATCCTTTTAAAACTCTTTTGTAGTGTTTTCACCAGATCCCATCGCTTTAATTCCTGTTTTAGATCAACTCCCATCTACTTGAAAAAATCCATGAAGTGGAACATCTTTGAGTTGTCATGTTTGGTACCTGGATTTTGATAGCTGATTTTCTTTGTGATATCATGCTACAACAGCCATGGAAATTGTATGCTTTGTTTCTATTGATTTTTGCATGTTTCTTGTTCCATTGATTCAAACCTACGTCGTTTACTGCAATGATGGGTGACTGCCAGCAGAATTAATATTTGTCCTTCCCCTATAGGATTCTCCACGACCCAGCCATTAGATCCATGGATCCGCTACCAAGCTCTGTACATACGACGGCTGAGCCATTTCTGGAACCTTTGGCTATTATCGGTCCTTCGGTTTATGCTTGCTTGTTGAGTCCAGTTGATTCCCTTTACCATACTCGGGAGCACGCTGGTAGCTGTATTCCATTTTCTTAATCTTTCCATCTTCGTACAAAGTGTTTACTACGGTTATTAAATCATCTTCTCTTTTAAGGTGTTGGATGCCCCTTCTCATTATAGTTGTAAGATCCCAACGCGGATCGCGGTTGAGTAGGTCTATTCAAGCAATTTTTTAAAAAAAAACAATATTATTTTTATTAAAAGAAATATGCTTCCAAATAAAACTGAGCTTGGACCAGATCAGATTTTGGGTTGGTGAATCATCCGGTAACACCATGTTTCTTAGCGAGGGGATTTGCTTACGATGTATTTTGCAGGTAAATTTTAGATGCATGTACGTGAATTATACCCTACTTGTTTTTTACTTGAACGAAGAACTTGTATACAGAGGATGCAAGGGGTATGAAACGCAATGCAATTTAATCCGTGTGAGATTTTTTGATATCCGAAAAATTATGATTTATTAGCCAATCGTATGGTAAACAAGTTAGGAAAAAAGTCAAAATTAGAACCCAAATTGTCTAGTGCAATGCCAAATAACTTGCAGATTTCCCTGAAATGTGTTGTTCAAAGCACAAATGATAAGAAGGGATTGGATTTTTCTAATCAAAAGATTAAAAGAAAACCAAATAAGGCATTAAAATTTTAAATTGAAAAAGTCTCTACACTACTGCCTCCACGTTAGCTGATTTAGGAATACTATTACTCCCCAGACGGAATACAATTTAACAAGTTTTATTTTCTTGGTTACAAACAATATAACAAGCTGTCATATTCTCTTCTGCTTTCTTTAAAATGAAATCTTATTTTATCCTATAGTTTTTAAACCCAACTTCAAATAAATCTTGTATAATAAATCAAGTAAGTTGATCTAAAATAACCCGAATCAATTCAATATTTTTTTTATTTTATAAACAAGTAAAATGTTATAATTAAAAAAAATCAACGAGTTTTGATTGAGTTTTTTCCAGATTGATTATGTTACATATTAACCCGGTTTTTTACTAAATCAATACTCTTTTTA
>Ga0307515_10025133_pt1 | contig 10327 bp, 10 predicted proteins | sample 17_EM_MG_FD_194513 | JGI IMG/M metagenome (GOLD analysis project Ga0307515, IMG submission 194513) | Populus trichocarpa ectomycorrhiza microbial communities from riparian zone in the Pacific Northwest, United States - 17_EM | ecosystem: Host-associated > Plants > Roots > Unclassified | place...
ATCAATGCTGCGCCGCCGGCCGAACGCAGCATGTGGCGCGGCGACTGATAACCTTCAAGATGAAAACGTCCGGTCGCCAGCGCCGTGATGAGGCTGCCGGCGAGCACGCCGCCGACGGTGGCAATGCCGAAATTCAGCGTCGATCCCGTCGACAGCATGACATATTGCAAGGCGTCCGCGATCGGCGCCACGAAGGTGAGCGACACCACCGGCGTCGGATTGAAAGCGTCGGCGCCGAGATAGCCGCTTGCGAACCATCCGCCCGCGACCAGAAGGCCGATCACGAGACCGGCGGCGACCTGGTCTAACGATTTCCGGAACGGCGCATGCGCGAACGCGAAGATGATGAGCGCCGCGCTGACGGCGGACGCCGCCAGCATGCGCGCGGTGATTTCGCTAAGGCCTGCGGCCGACAGCAGCGCTGGAACCGAGTTCACTGAAGCCGTGGTCTGCGAGGCCTGCAGCATCGCGATGCGCGCCGGCGCTATCAGGCCCTTCAGCGTCATCATCGCAAAAATGCCGAGCACGATCACCACGACGAAGGAACGGAGATTGCCGCGCCCGAGCAGCACCAGCGCGCGCGAGCCGCAGCCGTTCGACAGCACCATGCCGTAGCCGAACAACAGCCCGCCGAAGAACATCAGCGGCACCGAGAATGACGGTTGCAGATAAATCGACTTGCCGAGATCGACGAGACCCGCCGCCGCCAGCAATTGGGTCGCGGCCACGGCGACGCCGATCGCCAGCGCATAGGTGCGGACCAGACGGCCGTCACCTTCCGCCCACCAGCCGCGCAGGCTGGAGAGCATGCAAAAGCCGCTCAACAGGCCGACCGCGCCATAGACGAGGCCGATCACCAATCCGCTGAGTACGATAATATTGGCAGCGCCTTGCACGTGTATTCCCCAGGCTTTTCGCGGCCGAAATTGCCGCCACAGCTCAAATAAGATCAAATTTCGCCCTGCTATAACGTCGCTTGCATGGGCCCGTCCACGGCCGCGCAACGCGAAGAATGAAGCTATCGTCCGCCGCACCAAAGAGAGAATAAAACCCTTGCCTCTAACGGAAATACGACCGATTTCGTTCCCGCGAAGATGGACCCAATATTGAACGGGAAGACTTACGCCGGCCGCAGGATTACGCGGTCCCGCGACGAACCGGCCACCGCGATGAAGGCGGCTCTGGCCTGTTCCAGCGGATAGATCGCGGCGGGCTTGATCGGGAACGGCTTTAGATGCCCGCTGGCGAAGCCGGGTCCGAGTTCGGCCAAAACCGCGCCGGTTGCGATCGACGACAGGCCGAGCGTATCGATGCCGACATACGTGTGCTGGCCGCGATAGAACTCCAGGATGTTGAACTGCACGATGCGGTCGACCGCGGCGATCAGTATCTGTCGCCCGCGCAGCGCCAATGATTTATGCGCGGCCTCGAAATAGGGATCGCCGACGGTGTTGAAGACGATATCCGCGCCCTTGCCGCCGGTGAGTTCGCGCACACGCGCCGCGACATCGGTCACGGAGGCATTGACGATCTCGACCTTCGAATTGGTATGACCTTCATAAAGTTCATCCTTGCGGACGACACCGATCACCCGCGCGCCGTGCCAGCTTGCGATTTGCACCGCCGCCTGCCCGACCTTGCCGTTGACGCCCATGACCAGCACGGTCTCGCCGGCCTTTGGAATTCCGGCGCGTCGCAGCCCTTCCATCGCGGTCACAAAGGGAACGCCGATGCCGGCGGCCTCCTCCCACGAAATGCTTTTGGGCTTCTCCACCACGGCGTCGGCTTCGACCACGAGATGCGTGGCGTGGGTGCCGTCGCGGCGGATGCCGAGATCGCCGGACGAGCCGAACACTTCGCGCCCGATCGATCCCGCCGGACCATCGATCACGACGCCGGCATAGTCGCGGCCGGGCGTGCGCGGGAACACCGCATAGGGCATCAGGCCGGTGGCGGCCTTGATGTCGGACGGGTTGACGGCCGCGGCCCTGACCTCGATCAGCAATTCATGCGCGGCGCGCGACAGGGCGCGGGTTTCGACCACGGGCGCAAGCGACGCCGCATTCTCGGCCTTCGCGGCCAGCCGGACGCAGCGCGCTTCGACATTCAGAGCAGATGGATTGGGATCAGGCTTCATCGATCTACAACTTCGGCGGCGGCGCCGACCCCAGGATGGCTTCGATCGAAAGGCCGAGCCCAAGCAGTTTCGGATCGCTGCCGACGGGACCGTCGATCTCGAGTCCGACCGGCAGGCCAGCCGGTGTCATGCCAGCGTAGAGCGACAGGCCGGGAAGTCCGGCATTGCTGCCGGGATCGGTGTTGCGGATCATGGTGTCGAAGGTCGGCACCGGCGCGCCACCATTGATCGACATTTCGCCGGACCCCTTCCCGGCATCGATCAAGGGCGCCGGTGCGACCGTGGTCGGAAACAGGATGGCGTCCAGATTATTGTCGCGAAAATACGCCTCGTACATTTTCTGCAGCGCCGGCCGATGCACCGAGATAGCATCCTGATAGGCGGCGCCGAAGGCATCGGCGGTGATGGCGCCGAACGCGCCCTTGACGTCGGGACTGGCGATCTGGGCCACGATATCGGCCAGCGTAATGTCGGTGATGCCGCTCGCCTTGAGATAGGCGGGGATGTCGGCGATCGGCTCGTGCAGCGCCACCGGGAATGACACCTTTGCGTTCAGCTCGAACAGGCCGGGCACATCGACATCAACCAGAACGGCGCCGGCGTCGGCAAGTTTTGTGCGCGCAGCCTTGGTCACGGTTTCGAGGTCGCGGTCGAGCCCGCCCCAGAACGACGCCGGGATGCCGAAGCGCTTGCCTTGCAACGCTACGGCCGCAGCAAGCGGCGTAGCGGTGATGACGGAATCGAGCAATGCCACATCCGCCACGGTACGGCCCATCGGGCCTACGGTGTCGCGGGTATGGCTGATCGGGACCACCAGATTGGCATCGTTGTAGCGGCGCTCGGCACCGCCATTGCCCACTGATGGTCGCAGCCCGACGATGCCGCAAAGCGCCGCCGGCACACGCGTCGAACCGCCGGTGTCGGATCCCAATCCGCAGCTTACGATGCCGGCGGCAATCGCCGCCGCCGTTCCACCGGAAGAGCCGCCGGGGATCCGCGTCTTGTCATAGGGATTCTTCACCGCCCCCGCAAAGGACGCGAGATTGGTGCTGGTGATGCCGAATGCCAGCTCATGCATGTTGGCTTTGCCGATCATGATAACACCGGCCTTCAAAAGCCGGTCCAATGATGGCGCCGTGCGGCCCGTCCGCGCATTCCGCAGCGCAGGCGTGCCGGCCGATGTCGGCATGTCGGCGGTGTTGATGTTGTCCTTGATGACGATCGGAAGTCCGGCAAGCGGGAGCTGGCCGCGCGACCACTCGTCGATTTCGGCCGCCGCTGCGATCGCGGGATCCTTGTTGAGGATAATCAGCGCGTTGAGATCCCCAACCTGCTCGGCACGCGCGATCGCGGCCTTGGTGATGTCGATGGCCTTGACCTGCTTATTCCTGATCGCGGTGACGATGTCGGCGGCGGCCATCGGGTTGGAGTCGGCCATGGCGGGAGTAACACCTCCAAGAGAAGGAATAATTGCGCCGGCCGCAACTCCGGCCGACGACTTCAGAATATCACGGCGCGACGGAGTAGGCATCAACACATCCTCCTGTTGATATCCTGATATTACTCCTTCGGCCGCTTGTCGAATACGCGTTTGGCCTTGCCCAGCGATCGCTCCAGGCTCTCGGGGGCCACCACCTTGATCCGCGTGCTGATACCGATCGTGTTCTTGATGAAAGTCGAGACTTTCTCGGCATGTGCGGTCAGCTCGCTGCCGTCCCAATGTTCGGGGCGGGCTTCCGCCAGCACGGTCATTTCATCCATACGGCCTTCACGTGTCAGTTCGATGATGAAATGCCCGCCGCACCAGTCGGTTGCAAGTAGCGCCTCCTCGATCTGGGTCGGAAACACATTGACGCCGCGCAGGATGATCATGTCGTCGGACCGTCCGGTGACCTTTTCCATCCGCCGCATGCCCGGCCGCGCCGTGCCCGGCAGCAGCCGGGTCAGGTCGCGGGTGCGGTAGCGGATGATCGGAAACGCTTCCTTGGTCAACGAGGTGAACACCAGTTCGCCCTTCTCGCCATCAGGCAGCACCGCGCCGGTCGCGGGATCGATCACTTCGGGGTAGAAATGATCTTCCCAGATATGCAGGCCATCCTTGGTCTCCACGCATTCCTGCGCGACGCCGGGGCCGATTACTTCCGACAACCCATAAATATCGGTCGCGTCCATATCGAAGGCGTGCTCGATCTCGACACGCATTGCGTTGGTCCAGGGCTCGGCGCCGAAGATGCCGAACTTGAGCGAGGATTTACGCGGGTCGAGCTTCTGCTTCTTGAATTCGTCGAGGATCGCCAGCATGTAGCTCGGCGTCACCGTGATGATGTCGGGCTTGAAATCGTTGATCAGCTGCACCTGCCGCTCGGTCATCCCGCCGGATACCGGCACCACCGTACAGCCGAGTTTCTCGGCGCCGTAATGCGCACCGATCCCGCCGGTGAACAGGCCATAGCCATAGGCGTTGTGCATGATCATGCCGGAGCGGCCGCCGGCGGCGCGGATCGAGCGCGCCATCACATCGGACCACATATCGATATCGGCGCGGGTATAGCCAACCACGATCGGTTTTCCCGTCGTGCCCGATGAAGCGTGAACGCGCACCATTTGCTCGCGCGGCACCGCGAACATGTTGAAGGGGTAATTGTCGCGCAGGTCGGTTTTGACTGTAAACGGAAATTTGGCGAGGTCGGAAAGCTGCTTGAAATCGCGCGGGTGCACGCCGGCTTTATCGAAAGCATTCTTGTAGTGGGCGACGTTGTCGTAGGCATGCGCCAGCGACCAGGCGAGGCGCTTGGTTTGCAGCACCATGATCTCGTCGCGCGAGGCGCGTTCCACAGCGTCCAACTCGGCACGATAGCCGCTTGCACTGGATTTCAGGTTCGTCGAAGCCATCTCGCGTTCCTCAAAGTCGCTTTGCTTTTATTTGACCGTCGTATTCGGCAGCCACGCGCCGCCGATGGTGCGGGAGTGCCCGCGGAATTCCGCGATGACCACGTCATTGGCGGTGATGCGGACATCGTAGATTCCTGAGCGGCCGCTGCGGGAGATTTCCCGGGCGCTCGCCACCAGCACGTCGCCGAGCTTGCCGGGCCGGATGAAGGTGATATTGCACTGCGCCGCCACTGCGCGTTCGTTGTGGGTGTTGCAGGCAAAAGCAAAGGTGGAATCCGCCAGCGTAAAGATGAAGCCGCCATGGGCGATGCGCTGTCCGTTCACCATTTCCGGCTTGACCGTCATCGACAGCGTCGCCCGGCCCGGCCCGATCTCGACGATCTGCATGCCGAGGCCCTTGCTGGCATCGTCCTCCTTCCACATCGCGTCCGCACAGGCGCGCGCGAGGTCGTCGGGCGAAAGCGTGGCATTGACGTTCACTGCGGTCTCCCAGTCGGGCTTGTTGCAACAAGCGTCTTTAAGCGCGGTTAGTCTTGAGCGAAGCACCTGAGGTGTCAACGCTCCCTCCGTCATTCCGGGATGATCCGCAGGACCAGACCCGGAATCTCGAGATTCCGGGTTCGCTCCGCGCCCCGGAATGACAACTAGACGTGATCGTAGTCCACCACGACCCTGTCCGACACCGGCCGCGCCTGGCAGGTGAGGATGAACCCCGCCTTCAGCTCCCACGGCTCCAGCGAGTAGTTCACTTCCATCTGGGCGTCGCCCTCGACCAGCTTGGCGCGGCAGGTCGAGCACATGCCGCCCTTGCAGGCGAACGGCAGGTCCATGCCGGCGCGCAGGGCAGCATCGAGAATGGATTCATCTTCGGCCACCGGCACCTCGCGGCGCTTGCCGTCGATGACGAGCGAGGCCAGCGCCTTCGGCGGCGCCGACGCCTCGACGATCTTCCTCGCGCGTGGCTTGCCGCCGAATTCCGAGACGAAGCGCTCGACGTGGATACGATCCTCGGCAATGCCGATCTCGCGGCAGGTCGTCTCGATATCCTCGCTCATGCCTGTGGGGCCGCAGATGAAGACATGATCGACACTGTCTGCCGGCACCAGCGAGCGCAACAGTACGCGAACTTTTTCGCCGTCGAGCCGGCCGTGCAGGATCGGAATATCCTGCTCCTCGCCCGAGATGACGTGGAACAGCGAGAACCGTTGCATGAATCGGTCTTTCAATTCCTCCAGCTCTTCGAGGAACAGCATGCTGTTCGTCGAGCGGTTGCCGTAGAACAGGAAGAAGCGGCTGTTCGGCTCGCGCGCCAGCACGCCTTTGACAATGGAGAGGATCGGCGTGATGCCGGAGCCTGCGGCAAAGCCGACATAGACCCGCGCCTCGCCGGGCACGTGCGTCACGCCGAAACGGCCGGTCGGCGTCATGACGTCGAGTTCGTCGCCGGCCTTGAGTTCGTCCGCCGCCCAGCTCGAAAACGCGCCGCCATCGACTTTCTTAACGGCGATGCGCAATTCGCCGTCGTCGGGACCGGAGCAGATCGAATAGGAACGGCGCACTTCCTCGCCGTCCATGGTCGTGCGCAAGGTCAGGTACTGACCGGGCGCAAAGCTGTAATCGTTGGTCAGCTCCGCGGGGATCGCAAAAGTCAGCGATACCGCATCCGGCGCTTCACGGCGCAGGTCGTTGACGGCGAGACGATGGAAACGGGGTGTAAGGGACATGATCAATGACACTTGAAATAGTCGAACGGCTCGCGACAGCTCTTGCAGCGCCACAGCGCCTTGCAGGAGGTCGAGCCGAACTCGGAGAGAACTTCGGTATTCCCGGAACCGCACTGCGGACAGGCCACCTGTTGCTCGCCGAACAGTGCACGGCGAGAGCTTGACGCCTGCGGCGGCGCGATGCCGTATTCCCGGAGCTTGCGGCGGCCATCCTCGCTCATCCAGTCGGTGGTCCAGGCCGGCGACAGCACGGTGCGGATTTTGGGCCGCGCGATACCGGCGCGCTCCAGCGCCAGTTCGATCTCCAGCGCGATCATGTTCATCGCGGGACAGCCGGAATAAGTCGGCGTGATCGCAATTTCGACATGGCCATCGCTGACCGCAACATCACGCAGCACGCCGAGATCGGCGATGGTCAGAACCGGAATTTCGGGATCGACCACTTGCGCGGCTGCATCCCAGGCGCGCCGGCGCAGATCGACATCGCTGAGCAAGGCGGTCACCATGTCGCCCCCGGAAAGGTCCGCGGCAGCGACTGTAATTCGCTCAGCAGATGGCCGAGATGCTCGCTGTGCCGGCCGTCACGACCACCCTGCTGCATCCAGTTGTTTTTCGGCAGAGCCAACGTCGCTTCATTAACGACGCCGGATACCGTCTTGAGCCAAGGCGCGTGCAGTTTGGCGGGATCGATCGCGATGCCCGCATCGATCAGGCCGCGCTCGCCGTCGTCGAGGTGGAACATCTCGCCGGTATAAGCCCAGAGGTCGTCGATCGCGTTCTGCGCCCGGCGATGGCTTTCCTCGGTGCCATCGCCAAGACGCACCATCCATTCCGACGAATGCCGGATATGATAGGCGCTCTCCTTTTCCGATTTGGCCGCGATCGCAGCCAGGGTCGGATCGCTGGATTGCATCATCGCGCGCCAATAGAGGTCGGCAAACGCCGCATAGAAGAACTGCCGCACCATGGTGCGCGCGAAGTCGCCGTTCGGCTGTTCCAGCAGCAGCAGATTGCGGTACTGCCTGACGTCGCGCAGATAGGCGAACTTGTCCTCGTCATTGCCAAGGCCTTCGACCTTGGCGGCGTAGGAATAGAGCTCGCGCGCCTGACCCAGCAGGTCGAGGCCCATATTGGCGAGCGCCATGTCCTCTTCCATGGCAGGCGCATGACCGCACCATTCCGACAGCCGATGGCCCAGAATGAGCGCATCGTCGGCACGGCGCAGGGTGTAGAGCACCAGCGGGGTTTCGGAGACCTGAATCGAGGCGACGGCCATCACATATGCCCGACTTCATCAGGCACATCGTAAAATGTCGGGTGCCGGTAGATCTTGGATTCCGCGGGCTCGAACATCATGCCCTTCTCGGATGGATCGGACGCCGTGATCGCGTTCGACGGCACCACCCAGATCGAGAGGCCCTCGCCGCGGCGGGTATAGATGTCGCGGGCGGCCTGCAGCGCCAGCGTCGTATCGGCCGCGTGTAGCGAGCCGACGTGTTTGTGCGCGAGCCCGTTGCGGCTGCGGATGAAAACTTCCCAGAGCGGCGTGTTCGGCGTGGCCATGGCGATCTCCCTATTCCGCGGCTTGCGCATGTTGGCGCTGCTTGCGCTTCTCGGCATAGGCCAGCGCCGCCTCGCGCACCCAGGCGCCGTCGTCATGCGCCTTGCGCCGCGCCGCCAGCCGGTCGCGGTTGCAAGGGCCGTTGCCGGCGAGCACCTGATTGAATTCTTCCCAGTCGATTGCGCTGTATTCCCAGTTGCCGTCGGCATTCTGCTTCATGCCGGGATCGGGAATCGTCAGACCCAGGAATTGCGCCTGCGGCACCGTCGCATCGACGAATTTCTGGCGCAGCTCGTCATTGGAGAAGCGCTTGATCTTCCATTTGGTCGAAGTGTCCGAGTGCTGGCTCGCCTTGTCCGGCGGGCCGAACATCATCAGCACTGGCCACCACCAGCGATCGAGCGCGCTCTGCGCCATCGCCTTCTGTTCCTCGGTGCCCTTCGACAGCGTCACCATGATCTCAAAGCCCTGGCGCTGGTGGAAGGATTCCTCCTTGCAGACGCGGATCATCGCGCGCGCATAGGGGCCATAGGAACAACGGCACAGCGGAATCTGGTTCATGATCGCCGCGCCATCGACGAGCCAGCCGATCGCGCCGATGTCGGCCCAGGTCAGCGTCGGATAGTTGAAGATCGAGGAATATTTCGCCTTCCCCGCCAGCATCAAATCGACCAGCTCTTCACGCGAAGTGCCGAGCGTCTCGGCGGCGGCATAGAGATAAAGCCCGTGGCCGCATTCGTCCTGCACTTTTGCGAGCAGTGCCGCCTTGCGGCGCAGCGACGGCGCGCGGGTGATCCAGTTGCCCTCGGGAAGCATGCCGACGATTTCGGAATGGGCGTGCTGTGAAATCTGCCGCGTCAGCGTCTTGCGATAGGCCGCCGGCATCCAGTCATTCGGCTCGATGCGCTCGTCGGCGTCGATGCGCGCCTGGAACTGGGCGGAGCGTGCGGCGTCCTCGATGTGGCGGTCTTCGCCGTCGGACGTATTGAGCGCCTGCGTGTACATGGCCGACCTCCCCCTGTGTTCGTTAGATTTGATATATATCAAAAAAATTAAACACACAAGTATTATTGTAACATGTTTTTGTGCCCGATTTATGCCCCCTCGAACCGGCGGGCCAGCGTCCCGCCCGGCTTCGGCAGCGGCCCGCTTTCATTGCTGGCGTGCGTATCAAGCCATTGTTCCGACGCAGGAAGCAGCCCGCGATAGATCTCGCCGCAGAGCCGCCTTGCCGCCCTGCCCGGCCAGTCCCGCGGCAATAGCGGCGTCGGCAGCAGCGGATCACGCAGCACGACGCGGCGGTAATGGTGGATCAGGAGGATCCGCGCGGTGAAGGCATCGGCGTCGGAGAGGAGTTCACCGCGGCTGATCGCGCTGTGCAACGGCTCGAAGGTTTTCATGAATTTCAGATAGGCGTCGGCGGTGCGCTCGAGCGGCCAGCTTTCGCTGAGCAGACGCCGCCCGCTGTCGTCCTCGGCGGAGACTTCCAGGCGGATCGCGCCCGCGGCCTCTTCCGGAACCGGCACGCCAGAAGGTGCAACCCACACCCCCGGCAGTGGACTGCCGAAGCCGGCATTCTCCAGCGCCGCGCGCGAGGCGTCGCGGTCCTCGCCATTGCCGATCAGCAGCAGCTCAAACCGCCCGGTCCAGTCGGACAGCGGCGGATCGTAGATGTGCTTCGTCGCGGTATCGAAGGTCTGCCGCCCCTTGTTGACGAGGCGGTAAAAGCTGTTGCGGCCGATCTTGTTGCGCTCGAGCCAGCCATCGCTCGCCAGCCGTGACATCGCGGTGCGCACAACACCGCTGTCGATGTCGAGCCCTTTGAAGAATTCCAGCAGCGTACCGAGCCACACCGAACCGCCGCGCGGCACGATGGCGTCGCCGAACACGGTGATGACGATCGAACCGGTGCGCGAAGGTTCGCGCTTGAGCTGTTCGACAATGCGGGCAAGCGGCTGCGGCATGCGTCAAGGCATAGCGCGTTTTGCAGATTCACGAAAATGCCGGCGCTTT
>Ga0307515_10025134_pt1 | contig 10327 bp, 4 predicted proteins | sample 17_EM_MG_FD_194513 | JGI IMG/M metagenome (GOLD analysis project Ga0307515, IMG submission 194513) | Populus trichocarpa ectomycorrhiza microbial communities from riparian zone in the Pacific Northwest, United States - 17_EM | ecosystem: Host-associated > Plants > Roots > Unclassified | place...
GGCGTATATAGCAATAGGTAACAAGAGATAGCATATAGGGGGTGGTTAAAATACGGAATATAACCATAAGTGTACAGCAATCGAACGGCAAGGCCTAGCTAGGACGTAGTAAACCCTAGCTGGGATAAGCTAGAGAAGGAAGTAGTGGTTCCTAAGGAGTTTAAATATCTAAGGAGGATAGGACGTAGCCGTAGGCCCATAGGGCCGCCGCTATAGACAAACATGGCAAACCGGGGTTTTTTATCCTACTAAGGTGGCTTATAGGGTTTTTCCTCCCCTAAACTGCAGGGTTTTCTTCCTGTAAATTATAAGTTTTCCCCCTGTGACGGAGTAGTATGCTTGGGCCTAGATAGTATCCGTATTAGACATTAATTAAGAATTACTACTATATTATTACCTTTTTAAAAGCCTACTTTAGTAACGCGCTAGGATTAATAGAATAAAAGAAATAAAAGATATAAAAGTTAAAATAATCCTATTATAGTTATAAATAAAATACTAAAAAGAAATTTACTATAGGTAAATCCCTATAGCTAATAATAATTGGAATTAAGATATTAAGCTATTACCTAAGCAGCACGTTCTAGAGGCGCGGATAGTATAAATTTTACCTAAATATTTTGTTAAGTAGTAGTAGTATATAAATTATAAAATTAAAGATTTAAAAGACCGTCTCCTTAGCTAGATTTAATTTAATAATAATAATAAGACTAATCTTAGAAATTTTAGGTACGTTTTTATTATATAATAAAAATCTAATAGCTAGATAGGGCTAGGTAGCCTAAGCTAAAATAGCTAAAAATAATTTATAAATCTTATTAAAGAGAAGCTATTAAATCTAAGTAGTATATTTTATATTTTAGCGGTCTTTAATACATGAATCTTGAAGCACGCCGTTGCCCCCAGCTCCGAGCCTGCGAAGCCATGAAGTTGAATGGGCTCGCACTTTTCGGAGTGAAGGACGGATCCGTCTGGAGTCGGTAGTACAAACTTTTTTGTTTCTTCCAACGCTATACCTTGAATAATCCACTCTCGGTACTCGTGGTTGCACCACTCCCCGCCAGCGTGGTTAGTTGCCCGACGTCTAGATCGTTAAGGTTTAGACGGCCAGATTGGCCTCTTAATCAGAGCCGTCGGATTGGCCTAATTAATAAAGCCTGATTGCAAACGTCTACGGACGGCGGATAGGGTTGTATAGCTTAGTTTTAACCCTTTTTAGGTGTAGTTTAGGGGTAATTTAGGGGGGAAATGTGAACGCACGGACCATGCACAGACTGAAAATAACGCGAACGTGTCCTTCTACCTTATCTCATAAATCAGACTCCCGGGAGAAATTGCGCCACGACGTGACGCCAAGGATCTGAGCCAATCAAATCACTATACCCTAGTCCTGAAAAGTCCTAAACCAATCACATCACACCAAGAGGCATTTCTCCCCGAGAGTCTGAGAGCTTATGGGCGCCCTTTGTATACAAACTCAAAGTTTTTTATTAGGCGACAACTCTTCCATTACAACACTGTATCTTAACCCTTTTATAACGTCTAGTTATTATAAAAATACTATAAGGTAGGAGCTCTTTAGTTTCTCTATCTATTGCATTAAATATAGGCAGGCGGTCGCGTTTTGTCGGTTGCGTTTTGTCGGTCGCGTTCTCTAAGACTTGTCGGTCGCGTTCGGTCGCGTTTTATCGCAATCTTGCCTTACTGCTATACCTGGCGTACTTTTCTAGGTCTAATTATCTCTAAAATACTATAAGGTAAAAGCTCTTTATCTTCTCTATCGCCTCTATATTATGGCAATATTATAGCTTTATTTTATAAGAAGTTAAACATAGGTAATCAGTCAGTTTTGGTCTAGTTTTATCGCAATTCTGCCTCACTGGCAAAACTTATATACCTCTCTATGTCCAATTATTACCAAAATACTACGAGCTAAAAGCTCTTTATCTTCTCTATCGCCTCTATATTGTGGCAATATTATAGCTCTATTTTACAAGAAGTTGGATATAGGCAGTCGGTCGCAAAATCTACAAAAATGCGTTTCAAAATCTAACTCACATCCTACAACGATGTATCTCGCCCCTTAGTATTCTTAGCAGGGGGTTATAATCTATAAATATATAGATACAAATACCTAAAGAATCTATTACATTAATAAAATATATAATAACTTTTATGGTCAGGACGTCGCTCGTAAAAATATGCAAAATTCAAAAATTTAAAACATTCAGTTTGCACCAAAACGACGCCCATAAGCTCTCAGACGCTGCGCAGAAGATTTTGGTGACAGGGGGTATGCAGGGGTTCCGATTGGTCTAGGAGTTAGTATGCAGCCCGTGCGTTGCCCCGAACCAGTCACCTAAATCTTCTGCGAAGCGTCGGATTTATGAGATAACTTCTACCCCTCTTTTACGCGTATCTAGAGGTGCTAAGAGCTCTATCAGTCGGATCCAGTCCGGATTAAGACGGATAACTTCATGGACTGACTGGATTGGGCAGCTAAAATTTGGGCGATCAATCGGGCGACGGTTAGTCTACGGACTGGCCGCTTAATCGACCACGCTGCTCCCCGCGAACTGAGTGAGTACCATAGAACAAGAACTTATAGCATTTGTTGTCTTGCTGTTTCGAGAGCTTCAACCCACCTAGCCACAGAAATGACCCAATCTGATATCGGAAGATGAAACGATAATGCAACATTTAGTAAAAAAAAAAGCGCCTGATTTTATGACTTGGTCCGATTTTGTACACCGTCGCCATGCAGCTAGACTGAACGAGCATAGGTTGGTAGAGCTTTGCCTACTTAGCGGTTAGTCCAGAATTAGCCAGAGAAATGAATGCGATAGACTTGAATTCGAATCTCAAAAGTGGACGGCCCACAAACTGGGTGCAGACCCACTGAGCGGAGAGACGCTGACGGAGGATTATCCCATTCAGCGGACGACTACAGACTGGGAACAAACCGAAGCAGCGGACAGCCAGAAGGCTGGGAACAAACTCGCCAAGCGTAAAAACGCTGACTGAGATGGACCCAATGAGCGGGCAGCCGCTGACTCTGAGGCAAGAGCCTGAAATCGGGGTTCTCGATATTTACCAAAGTCAATATCATAAGGCTCGGGCCGGCGTTCCCAGATTTTTCGGCTGGCTGGATGGAAACGCCTCACTCTACGATCTCAATCGGAGTCAATTGGCACAATTGGTGCAGGAAGCCCGAAACTGCCTCTGGTAAGAAAATGTAAGTGTGCGTGTACCTGGCGCTTGACAAAAAACATCTAGCCAAGCGACATCAATGCGTTTCCCTCTCACAGCTCGCATAACGAAGATGGCTTATATGATTCGAAAGTTTGCAGCCTTTTCGCCAAACTCTGCGCCGTCGATGGCGCCCCGCTTCATACGAGCCGGTACGACAGTGGGCCCAATATGAGCGCAACGAATCGACACAGCCGCTTCGGTCTCGGTTGTCGTCCCAGTCACCTCGCTGGCGCCGGAATCATCGACCCTCCGTAACGTCATCAGCACGGCCGAACCCTTTACCCGGCAAACCAGGTCCCCTGGCCGCGTGACGCGTGAGCCCATGCCCACGAGGCCCGATGCCGTACGGTACACAATACGGCACATGGACGGCCACGTCATGCACTCGAGGAACCCGCCGGCGGTGGTGCCTTCTGCGCGCCGCCGCAGCTCAGCCTGCGCCTCGGCCGGCACGCTGTCGAAGACCGAGCGAACAGGCAAATAGCTGTTGTCATCGTCTTCGTTAACACCGCCGGCCTCAGATAACGCGCCGCGAAGCAGCTCGTGATACTCGAGAACGTAGGCGGCAAACGATCGGTGGTGCTCCTCCAGCGTCTGGTTCAACCCTGCCTTGCTGACCGGATCATCCTTTTCCTGCGTGCCGAGCGGGAGGGCCAACGACAGTGATTCCAGCACGGCCAGCGCGTCGCCACCGGGGCTCGCGAACGCGCTGCCTTGTTGTTCGGCAGGGTAGACCAGCTCCCACACGCGATCGAGCCAGAAGGGGTTTTGCTTTGTCCGTTCTCGCGCTAAGTGCGTGATGGGGAAGTCTGTCGTTTCCATGCGGCGCGACACGGCCGAGATCTCGTCGATCACCCAGCCTCGCACCAGGAGGTGTGGAAGCGATGTCCCGTCCTCGCAATCAACTCCCCCCTCGAAGCTGATCTCGTCGTCCTCGGTCGCGGCCGCGGCTATCGGGTAGTCGGCTGGCGTGGTCCGGTTAATGCTATGCCAGTCAGGCACCCAGCTGGGCATCCTGGCTTCGTGCTGCGGGTCCCAATCCCACTGCTCTAAGGAAGGGTCGTCCTCGTGGTCGACGAGGCTGACGATGTATAGATTATTCGTCTTCCGGATGAAGTTGACGGCCAGTCTCGTGTATATGACCCCGCGCGTACGCGTGTAGTCAGGGTGGATTACAAGCTCGCCGCCGAGGACGGCCATCGGGTGACCGAGTAGACTAAACGCGCGGTCACGTGGGTCGGTTACGCGCAGGATGCGCGTCCAGTGCATGCCAGTCAGAAAGTCGCAGTCAGGCGTGCCGTCCTCCTTGGTGGCCCAGACCATCAGGATGTGGTGGGCGACCCACGACACCAGGCCGAGATGCGTCACCAGCGAGGCACCGCTGTAGTCCAAGAACTCGACGAAGCGGCCCACCAGCGGCCAGTCGATAATGTCGACCTCCAAGGCCCAGTCCTCGTCCTCGGCAGTAACTCCCTGGCCAGCGGAATTCCCCTCATCAGCTTTGGCACCGTCGTCGGCGGGCTTCAGGGCCGTGATCAAGAGAGCCTCGCGGGCGAGGCCAAGCTCCTGCACGATCCACGCGCGGTGGAAGTACTCAATCTCGAAGAATAACTTGACAGCCTCCCACTTGCGTGCTTGCTCCTCAAACCGGCGCCGGTCGTCCTCGGATAACTGAGCGAGGTCCTCGGTGGGGTCAGCTAGGTAGTCGTGGTGAAGGAGAAGGACGCGCGCGTCGCAGAGGCCGGCCTCTGGGTCTTTCATGAAGGCGTGTATGAAGTGGATGGCGTCCTGCATGTGCCGGCGACCCTCTTCGCCCTCTTCCCAGCCGAGCCACGAAAGGACACGGCGCGCGCCGGCGTAGATGAACGACATGAGTTCGACCTGCGAGATGCGCTCTTGCAGGTCCTCCTGGTTGATGCACACGGCGTCGGCCCACAGCCGCCGCACTGGTTGTCTTCGCGCCGGTGCCGTGCCCGCATCTGGCTCGTCGCTGCTCCCAGCAACTGGTCGGTGTCGGAAGGCCGTCAGCGCCCCGTGCAGGTTCTCTGTTATGGAGAGCGTCGCTCCGTCTATGGTGATGTCGCGCCGCTTTCGCTGGTTGCCCCAGACGTACGATATGGCCTCGTACGGCTCCGCGTCCATTGCCTGCGGCACCAGCCGCCCGACGATGGGGTCCGAGAACTCGCCGGCCTCAAGCTCAAAGACGCGGGTGAACTTAGGGGCGAGAGGGCGATAGAAATTAGGGAAGGGACGAGGGCCCGGGTCGTTCATGCTGATCCAGGGTACGGGTAATGGAGATCTTAGCGTAAAGTGGTATGTCCAAGAAGAACCTAAATGGCGATGGATTGTGTTGAAATGAACGACTAAGGGGAGTCAAAAGTAAGATAGAAGGTTGAATTCTTGATATTTGATAGGGTAAGAAGCTCGTATTATATACAACAATAATTAGGTGGCTGGTAACAGCCACCCTATATTGGGCCCAGCCACCCAATTCTCAAGATTGTCGGAGGGTTTCACGTCTTGAAGTGAGTCTGAAGCTCGGAGAGTGTAGCCGAAAGCTCCGGGAGTGTTTAAATACGCCACGTCGCAAAATCTTACACTTGATGAACTTTAGCCCCGTACGCGCACACCTAATAAGCTTTCAATACAAAATTCTTTAAAATTATTGCGATTAATATATTAAAGCTATATATTATTATATAATATTGCAACTATACCCTATCTTTAGCGTATTTAAGATCGTGTAAATCTTAGCATTAAAAATAACTAATAATACGCAAGTATCCCAAAGTGCGCAAAGATATATCTAGGATAGATTAATAATATATCTAGGATATAATCTAGGTACCCTTGCGTACCTACCTATCTTGGGTAGTTTTTCTATACTACTACCAATAGAAGAAACTTAGCCCTTAATTAAAGACTTAGAATAATTACGGGAGGACTTCTTCTATAAAGGGTAATAGGTGCAGGAGGAACGCACATATATAAATATTAAAGATAGTAATTAGGATATATTTGGCTTATATTAGGAGTACTACAAAGATATTTAATCCTAAATACCCATGCTATAACAATCTACTAATGCCTCTTCTTTAATAATAGTTGTTACGAACGCTTTAAGTACGATGTTACAACTACTTGGAGAAGAGACGGAAGAAGCTAGTTGGTTGATACAAGCACGGTCCAGGATGGAGCCGATAGAGCCATGTGACGAGGAATGGTAACCGAGGTCACGTGACGTGATCTGTATGATCTGTGGGATCTATGTGATCCGTGACAGAGCAGACAGAGCACACGTACATCACGTACAAGAAGGATTTCATAGGAGTACGGTTGTGTATTTAAGGACCCTTAGTCCCTACCTAGATAGTTCCTTCCTTATAGTAATTTTTAGAATACAATTAGAGTTAATCTATTAGGCAACTACTCTACCAGTTATTATTACATTATTAACTTTAATTTGTATTACCTATATACCTAGCCTAATAATAAGCCCACCGTAGTTCCTGCTATAAGGTTCCGTTATATAATTACTACCTAATTATAGTATTAAATATAGAAAGTTAAATAATATGCCACCAAAAGCAGCCACCATAACGCCATTAACGGCGGCAACTACTTTAAGGTTAAGTAACGACACTAGTATAGTAGACACTAACTTATAGCAACCTATAACGGTTAGACAGCTATAAGAGATAGTTAACCAACTAATAGAAAATAATATAATATTAGAAAATAGGATTAACGGGATAGGCGCAGTAAAGGTTAAGTTATTATTGATTAAAAGATACTTAGGAGAAAGATTAAAGCTTAAAGGATTTCTTATATAAATATACTTTAAGGTTACGCAGGAAGGAGCTAAGCTGGTAATACCTATGGATTAAATAGCGTACGTAGGATTGTTCTTAATAGGAAGGGTACTTAAGTAGTTTAAGCCTTACCTTATAGAAATTTAGGTAAACGGAATAATAACTATAAACTAAAAAGTAAGGTTTATATTCTTAAGCTAGAATAGATTTATAGAACGACTTATATAAATATTCGGAGACCTAAAGGCAGTAACTACGGCGGAAAGAAAACTCTAGAATATTACGCAACGAACCTTAGTAATTAAGTATATAACGCAGTTCTAGACGTTAGCAATATAAGTAGAGTAGAATAATAGGGCGCTTATAGCACAGTATAAATAGGGACTTAAGGCTAAAGTCTAGGACGTAATTATCCTAATAGAAGATGCGGATACCCTAAGGGAACTAATAGATTAAGTAATTAAGATTAATAATTAGATCTACTAAAGGGAATAGGCTAAGAGAGGTTAGGATAGAGTTCTATAGTTATATAAGGCGCAGAGTACATAACAACTAAAGCTAAGTTAAAAACTATAGTATAGCACAGAGCTAATAGACCTAAGTAGTACTAAAGAAGCCTATAAGAGATAAAGTAAGAAATTATAGAAACCTAGAGAATAAGGATTAAGTAATTAAAGGTCTAAAGAGCAGAGGCTAAATTAGGGATCTTAGTAGCAGAAAACATTTAGGCGGACTCCATAATAAGAAAAATAGTTTAAAGAGGGAGCTTATATAAATTATAGAAAATAAGGTTACTTTATAAGGGATTATAAAAATAGTTAGAAGTACTATATAATAAAGGGAACTAGACTAATAGTAGACAACATATACGTATAGAGGGATAATAATATGCTATAAGGAATAAAAGAGTGTTTAATTAAAAGTTTCGCGTTTTATTATAATAATATATACTAAATTTATAAGGACGCTAAGTACAGCGTAAGCTATTAGCTATAAGAGCTAGCACCTATAGGATATAGAGGAACCAACAAACTAGTTTATAAATCGGATATTAAGGATAATAAATTTAATATAGGCGAAACATTTTGTAATAATAAGGTAATAGAGGTAGTTTACTAGGAATACGCAGCTATCGGAGATATTACACTAGAGGTAGAGGATAATTCCACTACAAAATAGGGAACATTAGTAGGGATTAAGACCCCACTAGATACAATATTTATCACTTTATAAGATATAAGAGAAGTAGGATAGTAAACCACTTCGGTACTTAATAAAGGCAAAAGGCTATAGGCTTAAGATTCTTATAACAAGATAAAAGACAACTAAGATTCTTAAGATAAGATAAGGTAAGCTTAAGGACCTATAATAAACAATAACTAATAGAGCAGAGCAATAGCTTAGTTTAGTAATATATAAATAAGCTTAGGACGAAGTTTCCTAAAGGCATAAGATTTTTAAGATAAGATAAGTAAGATTTAAGACTCTTAAGATAAGATAAGAACACTAAGTAAGCCTAGTTAAACTAAGGCTAAAGCTAAGCTTAAGTTAGAAGTAAGCTTAGGATTAAGGAATTTAAGGGATTAAAAATTCGGAGTATAAATAAAGACACCTATAAGTAAAAGATAAGGGATTAGAGAATCCGCAATATAAATAGCAACTAAATTAGGAGACAGATATATAGACCTAAAGGACTTACTAGGGGAATATAGTGTTTAGCCTAAAGATTAAAAAGTCAATACTAAGATTAAGAAGTAAGAAGACTTTAAGGATCTATTAATAAAACAAAAACTAAAAGAAACTGTCACGGCACTAACCTAACGCATACTGTTTCATACTATCTCGTACTATTTCCTACTATTAACTAGCCCACCACTAGTACCTTAGCGGCCGGCCCTACTATTTATATATAATACCCCATTTCCACCTTCTTCTCCTCTTTATACCATAACGTAGTTATATAGACTACTTCATTATAGCACTGTAATAGTTTGTAGTATCTTTAATTGCACCCTATTGCGATCTTTATTTTTCCTAGCCTACTGTCTCCGTTTTCCCAGTATAATCGCGACCCAGCGTAACCAACAATACCGTACCATAGTCCCAGACAATCTCAGCACAGTCTCAGCATAGCCTTAGTATAGTCTTAGCAATCTCAGTATTACAGTTAGCCTTATAAGATTCCAATTACCTTACCTAGATCTCTTAGAATGGGCGACCACAATATAAACAACGTCCCGCCGACGAACCCTCACAAAGCACTCGCCCGCCTCCTTAATACCTCCTATACTAATATCGCCTAGGCGATTAGAAATAGTCCTAAATACCTAAAGGACCTTAATATGGCAGGAACCTTTTAGCAACTCTCTATATATATAGCTTTCTTAACCAGTATTAAGAACGGCCTTTAAGCCGTCTATAATAAAGGCCAAGCTATAAAGTCCTAACTTAAAAAAGCTTAACATAGAATTAACTCCCTTAAAACACTTAAACTATATATTAAACAATATAAACAGCAAGCCCTTACATATACTAAGACTATACAAAACTTAAGCTCCTAGATTACTATACTTACCAAAACTATTACCAACAAGAACCCTACTACTAGCTCCCCTCTTTTAACTAAGCCCTATAGAAAAAAGCGTAAAGTAAAAGATCCAACCCTGTTTAATAGCAAGGGATCACCAATTAAAAAGCAAGAAAAATTTAAAATATAGAAAATAAAAATCTAAGGCGTTTTCTAAAGAGATATAAAGTGCTTTAAGACCCCAATAGACGAAATCTTCTATATATTAGATATGCTAATAGATAAGGCTTATAACTATATTAAATATAGCCTTAATACGCTATATATATACCTGAACAACCTAAGCAAATAGACCTTTTCTAACTAAAAGTCTATGTTTATATATATAAGAGAACACTATAAAACTATAGATACAACCTAAGCGGCTAAAAATAAGTTAGATACCTTAAGCTAAGGCAAGCGTAACTACTAGTCCTAGAAAGTAGAGCTTAATAAGTTAATAATTAAAGCAAACAAAACCAAGGAATAAAAAGTAGATTTGCTTAAGAAGAATATTTCCTCTAAGATAAAGGACCTAGCCCTTACCCTTAACTATAAGATTGGCGATGCTAACTATAAAGGCTAGAGTAAGTAGATAGATGTATTTGCTTATAACCTATAGAACTATACCTACTATACTAAGCTAAATACCGCTAAGCTAAGTACCGCTAGCGGCTATTAACCTATATTACTATAG
>Ga0307515_10025135_pt1 | contig 10326 bp, 7 predicted proteins | sample 17_EM_MG_FD_194513 | JGI IMG/M metagenome (GOLD analysis project Ga0307515, IMG submission 194513) | Populus trichocarpa ectomycorrhiza microbial communities from riparian zone in the Pacific Northwest, United States - 17_EM | ecosystem: Host-associated > Plants > Roots > Unclassified | place...
CTTTCTCGTGATGCTTCGCTCTTAGTGATTTGTTCTTAGTGCTTGAGATGATCTCTTTCTTTATATATGTCTATCTTCTTCTCTCTCTGTACGATAGACAATTGAGCTTCTTCATTCTTTCTCTTTTGCTCTCATCATTACACCTCTTATATTTCAACTAGAAGTGGGTCAATCAATAGACACTTCCCTCGTAGTAGGTAGTACTGATACCACACGATATACCATTGACGAAGCCCTCAGAACCTCGATTGCGGGTAATTGGAGCATGCGTATTACTCGCTGTAACTGCCATAATGTTTAAGATGCTAAATATTAGCTCTAATTAGTTATACTATTTGGCTTAAATACACTTAGTAATCATGCATTTTAGTCTAAGCAGTTTAATGCGTACATCTATATTCGGAAGACAATGCTGCACCGAGACTACCGCTGGGATTTACTTATAGTTCCGGGACCACGAGACTAATGACACCGCGAGACGAGATATCCCGGGCTCTGCTGAAGTCTCGTCTCGTCTCGTCCTGTGCCGAACACTAGCTGTTATTGTGCAGCTATCTCCTCGATTCTCCCTCATGGCAGCAAAACATTACGTGGCAATGACGCGTGAGTCCAAGGAAAATGACGATGGTGGAAGATCACGATGGTGTTGCGGATGACGCCACAGAAACCGACGCACTGCCACATGCCGAATAATTCCCGCCAATGAGAATGCTTCGAGGCGACACAAGATGTATATATGTTTACAACAACAAAATAGGTCATCTGCATTGTTTGACCATTTATCATCCTTCCATCCCAAATTTCAATTTTCCAATTTCAAATAAATTTAAACTCACGCAATTGCGTGTCCCGTCGACGATTTATTAGCCTAAAGAACTCCCTCATCAAACTCCACACTAAAAATGCTAGAATAGCAGACCATTGTAGTCGAGATCATAATACCACTCACCTCAATCAATCGGTCCCGCTCGCAATTCACGAAGTCGCTGCCTAAATTTATGCCATACAGCTCCTTCCTTCATCAAACTCCATGCTCTTCTCATAGATATTCTCGGGAATTTATACCGACTTACTTCTTCCTGGGATTGACTTGGAAGTTGTTGCGTCTGGGGTTGTCCTTGAAGTAGTTGTATCGATGGTGTAAGTATAGGGGACGCAAAGCTCATGTCGGCTATCCATGGCGAATATTCCACACACGAAACCATACCACCATCTATAACGCGTAACGATAGATTGTGCTTTTCGTCTAAACACCGTTTCCCAGAATCCCAGCATTCGAGGCATATATCGTAGTCGTCCAAAGGACACGCACAACAATCTTCATCGGTAATTAGTAATGGGGCACTGCTTCTAAGAGGTGGGGCAAGCCAACGGTAGAAATAGCAAGACAACACCCTCCCACAAGAATCGCACCAGTACGTAAGATAGTTCTTTCTTTGGGTTCTTCTGCAACGTAGCGCCTGGATGATGTCGCAATCGATGCCCATAGACCTCATCCGCTCAACGATCAGCTGTCGTACCTCCTGTCCAATGGCAACATCGAGTGGAGTTCGTCCAAACCGGTCTTGGACCACTAGGCTTGCCCCAGCATTCAGAATCATTGTAAGCACCAGGGGGTCACCACTAGCGCAACCATAGAAGACGATTGTTCTTCCATGTTCATCGACAGTATTGAGATCGACGTCCTTGTTGAGTAAATCCCTCAAAATATCATGATCAGCAGACAGTGCGGCAACTCGAAGATCACTGAGATCACTTAAGCCCCAAGTCCCAGTCGGTATATTCGCTCCAGCCTCTGTCAGTAACTTCTTAACTTCTGTGGACCCGCGCATATCGGCTATGAAAAAGGGCGTCCGGCCAAGTGAATCCAATTTATTAATGTCATCCCCCCTCTTAATAAGATACTTAACAACTGATGCAACACCCTTCGCAGCAACAACGTGCAATCCAAAATAGCCATCAATGTAACCGGTGAACTGTCCCGACTCCATAAATTTATCAACTTGATACCAGAATCGAACGTGGTTGTGAGCATCACACACAAAACTGCAAACTAAGGCCATGAGCTTTTCGCTGGGCTCCACCTGTTTGAGGTGATAATCCCAAAAGTTAGCAGCATACCCCAATAAATCATAGCTTTCAATTTGTTTCTTCAGAATCTCCGAAAGTGTGGCAATTGAATCTCTACGACCTCTGACGGGTCCACCATCGAAGTCGTTGAATTTTAAGAAAGTGACGCAGAGACCAGCCATATCCGCATGACCGAATTTAGGCAATCTGAGTTCATTTCGGTGTTCGATATCTTCGGGATGGTCTAGATAGTTGAGCAAGTATTCCTTTGCCGATTGATGAATAAGACGGACAGTTGAAGGAGGTACTGTAGAAACCTGGGGGGCATCATCTTTAATCTCTTTAGGTGACAATAACTGCGAGAAATCATCTGACCGCACTGTATGGTTGGCAATTTCTAGGAATGGTATGCGTTGAACTTCGTACTCTATGTTCCGAATCATCCGGTGCTTGGTTTCTTCGAAGCACGTATCTTGCCAGTCAAGTGCAATTGCAGCTCGGAGCTCGGAGAGAGTCATTGGCCTTGCCGCCCTGACGACCCAGGAAATAATTCGCCAAACGAGAGATAGTTCTGCTTCATTCCGGCAATCCTTCGCTAGATCCCGTAAAATTGAGTCATATAAAGGTGCGAGTCCAGATGGTAGGGTATCTATGGTCGTCTTTAAGCTTTGCATGGTCAACCCCCGGGTTTTCTCAAGTTCACTCATTGCCAAAAGGGCCCATAAGAACATGCCATCCGATCTGTTAACAAATTCTTTCCTGAGAGCTTTCTGTTCTTCTTCGGTCAAAATCAAGTGTCGGCTCAGTTTTGTCAATCTTTCCTTCAACACAGAGTCAATATCTCCGCTTGTGACATTGGCGTTTAGCTGTATGCTGCATGGCGACTCGGAACAAAGAGCGACTTCATTCTGAATTATCGGATCCATCCGGCTGCTGATGAAAAGCTTAACGGTGGGCCCGTGTACCGCCTTGAGAAATTTCGGCAAAAGACCCAAAAATCCCTTGACAGATTCCCGCCCACATTCATCAAGAGCGTCAATAAAACAGTAGAACTTTTTAACTCCGGAAACGTTAAACATCGAGACAATTATTTCCCATAAAATTTCAAATGTAAATTCGAACTCTTCGGGAGAAGACGAATCCCAACACTCCAGTACTGAGCACCTTTCGACAAGTCTACGGAAGATATCCTTTCTCTTCCGAAGAAACTGATAAATGAACGCTCGTAGGAAATTTGAGACCGATTCCTCTGGTCGCTTGCGATTATTACAAAAGTAATAGAGGACTGATGTTATCTCTGAACGATTATCAGTCTGGCATATTTGCTCCAGGACTGTTTTAGTGAGGACACTTTTGCCAGTCCCTGGTTTCCCGCATAGGTGGAGTATCTGTGATTTGTGCGCCTTCATCCATGATAAGAAACGTTCGTCTTTCCAAATCCACTCACATGTGGAAGCAGAAGCATCTCTAACCCCATGGTGTTGGTAATGTGGTGTCTTCAGTGACTTTAAGAATTCTAATTCAGAATACAATTCTTAGTATTAAACAGCTAGATTGTAGCCACTCATACTTACTGTCGCAATTGTAGTCGTCTAAAACATCTAATCACAATATCAGTAGTCAGCGCTGAATGGAACAATTTTCCCTACCCTTAAGTTTTTCAACCATTTCAATATTTGGCTTCCATAATGATTGCATTTTGCCCAAATCTGCAGCTGAAAAGTCCTCGATAGTTTGGTCCGATTGACCATTGGAGCTCTTTATCGCCGCATCGGCTATTTTCTCAATTATGTGCGTCAATATCGCTGAGAAGTCCAATTCTGCGACTCTTGTTGGCTCAAAGGATGACATTCCGTTGATGGCAGTTAACGGAGGTAATGTATGAGAATAGTGCGGTTCAAATTCGCTATTTCTCCTTATTCCCTCTGGGATTGTAGACGGATGTGTATCGCTCCAATTTGGTTGAAATGGAACTTTTGCCGATGGTTGATTCTCGTTCACTTTCCTAGTGTTCAGTTGGCGATGGATAACATTAGGCGTATCAGATCTCAGACCAACCCTGCAACAGTTGTCACCAACGCAATAACCATCGTCATCTTGGACGATTCCAGCCTTTCGATAGCACGCGCAATTTCTTCTTCCATCATCGCTGTACGGATCCTTTTCCAAGCCACTTGTATCGGACCATCCTTGGTATCGGTTTGTATCGGTTTCAAAGTGCTGGATATCCCATCTAGAACTTCATTGCAGCTTTCTAATGCATTTCGTGCGGGGTCGATCTTTCCAGCGCTTTCCTTCCTGACCGGGATAGTGTTATCAACTTCTACTAGAATAACTCGTAGCGTTTGGAGCTGCGCTCTCAGATCGGATATCAGCTTTGGCGCGTCGGCTATGTTGTTGATGAGGTTGATGAGCGCAGATGTGGTTTTCACTGCGACGGAGGCGACCCCGACTGCGCCAGATGTAACCCCGAATATTTCGGCCATCTTGATCGGAGTTGGTTTACGTTGTGTTTGATGGTGGTGCGGGGATTTCACAGCCTTGCCAATAGATAAGTATGCGGCTCACTCTAAATATGATGTATCATATCATGATCAGGAACGATATGATTGAAGGTGGGTCACACAGCTGAAATGTGGTAGAATGCCTTGGCTGTCTGCCTTCACTGTTTGAAGGATTCCTTAAGCTCGTGCACCAGCCCGAATTTCGCGTACTCAGGCGGAGGGTGCTGGGTTCGAGGTTAGGTTCCCTTCTAAAATGTTTATGCAGTACTTAATTAAGTATGTGCCTTTCGAAGGTTTGTGGCCATAGGTACTTCTTCAGGCTGCATGAAATGAGATGGAAGATGCAGCTAGTGTCATCTCGCCCATACTTCGAGTGTGTACATAGAATACGGCTACGGCTCTTCCACCATGCAAATTTTACACACCCTTACACATTCCACCAACTTTAAGTACTTAAGAAGTACTGTTTCTAGCAACAATTATTGACTGCGTAGTCTCTTCGGGCATGCGGACGAGGTTTCCGACATTGACACCTTTTAGCAGCCAGTACCTCTCTAAAATAACCAACCCACGGGCACGCATTGGAAGTGAAAATCTAATTCCCGACTCCCGCCACTGTTAAAGAGAGGGAAATCCTTGATGTAGAGTAAATTTATCCGAAAAGGTTGCCGTAATTCGGATGACAACTTCAACGGAATTTCAACATTAACTACCTCCAATCGACGCACGGTATTTGTACTTTCCCCGCTGATCATTCCCCTGAAACTCTTCGTCGCCTCCACAACATCCATCATGCCTACTCTCAGAATTTCCACTCCGAAAATTTCCACTCTCAACATTTCCACTCCCAGAAATGTTACTATGTACACTGTTCCGTGCCCTCAGATCCCAATTACTAGCATGGCGCCTTTCCCGGGAAACTCTTCCAACATTATCGTTTTGGCGACCAGAACCAGATCGAGGAATGTGCCGCGGAGTTTGAGGTTGAAGATGTGATAACTTGCGTATGAATACTGGCGTTTCCGCCTGTCTGTGACCGCTCAAAAGATACCCGCTATGCGTAGGTTCGGTTTATGTTCGTAGGATATCTTTTTCTCCGAAGAACGTCGAGTTTGGGCATTCGGGGTCGATTTTCGGCGTAGTCGACGAATCTTAGAGGGCCCAGCAAAGTTATGGGCAACTTGAAGGTTGTTGATCGATGGGGAAAGACCCGAGGTTGGCAGACTCTGTCTCGATTGATCCGGATGATAAGACGATGTGGGTCAAGAGCAGTGCTAGGTCATTATAATGACGAAGTTTTCAGCTGACACATCACCATCACTGCCAATTGCGAATTTTCGGGGCGCACCACATCAGCATATGCATGATCTCAATTTGAGGCTGTGAAGTACATACTGCGCACACTTTCCCAACGAACACAACCCTGACACTGGTGGGGTTTTGAGGCGCACACATGCGCACCGAGAGTGGTTCCCTCCATTTGGAGCTGTACTGCGTATTTGTAGAGCGCAACTCTCTGGTTTCTGTAAGTGTGTAACTTGTTATAGGCTGCGGAACTGCTGGCGCATCATCGCCTTGTTCTCATTGTTAACTAAGCACACTTGAAAAGAAGGCTTCACACATCACAGAAATCTTATACATTCAAACACATAGCCACAAATATCAGTCTCCGGGAGAGATATCCTAATTGTCTCCCCCTATTTCGTTACTAATCCATTCAACAAGTCTAGAAATAACCACTTCATCTGCACTCACCTCAATATCAGAGACACGACCCAGTGGTGGTGGGTTTCAACCCCGAACCCCACTACTTCGACCCAGCATTGAATGAGACTTAGGTTCTAGCGCAATATTTGCATCACCCACCGACTCCAACCAGCCACCAGGCTACCCAGCGTTATCGAAGCTCTTGAATACAGATCAAGACCTTCTAATCTTCCGTCGGTTTGGCTGTTTGAGTGTTCGGAACATTCTGTACCTGCAAGACCGTCTGAGCAAGCTTGAGGAGCGACTTGCCGAGAGAGATGCCGCAGCCGAGCACTGCGACACCCGAAGACATGAAGACGACCAAGAACGAGCAAAATTGGTGGTGAAATCAACAGCACCTGTGTTGGAAAATGCCAAGGTATTTTGGAAGCGGCTGGGTTTGACATTTGTTGCAATCATAGTAGCCGCGAATATGATATTCGGAACCTGTCCAAGCTAGTGGTTCTCATGTACACAAACGTCAGCGCTTCTCTTCCCGGTGCCATCCATGTGGATACACTCTACAAACCTCATTCACAGACGGGTTGCACTGGAAATCTTGCCATAACAACTGCACTCTTCGCTCAGCCATAACCCGGTATCCCTTCACTATCAACAACGGTGTTATGACGTTGCAGAAGAGATCCTATAACGACACAATTGAACTTACTGAGATGAGTGACGCTTATCGAATCGCACGGAGTCAACGTCCCACCTGCAACCTCGACGATCTAATCCTCAAGGACGTGGCTCATATAGAAGCCTTTCAAGGCATCGCAATGGCTGCGGAAACCAGATACGCATCCCAAGAGGTGATGAAATCCATCGGAGACTTTGCTACCCAAGGCCGATCATCTTTGCCTTACGAATATTTAAACTTTGCACTTCCACCATAACTGTGACAAATGAAGTTAGATATCTATATCAATCTTTCAAATTAATCCGCCACGTTTATCTAGCCTTCTGCAGATCTGAAGTGCAAGGACCAGGTGCTCCAACTGAGAGTTTATGTTAGTGCGCTGGTTAGCCAGTGCTCAGCCGCTGGCATGGAACTCGTAGTCGGTGCGCGCCAGATCTCTCGATTTCAAGCTTTGCGGCTGTTCATCAATCATCCCTGGTTCATCTCTGCTCGGATTCGCGAACCGTTCGAACCTTCGCAAACGGACGCAGGCTGCCTTGGAAGCGGAGCATGGGTATAGTCGCTTGGTGCATTGAATGTGCTGGCTTTTTCACAATTGCAGTAGTTGTTTTAAATTCTACACTTCTGCATCAGTTGGGTCACCAGGAACGAATATGCCACTTTGTAAATCGTTCAACGGACCTTGCCCTACTATTCAGTCAGTTTCGGTACTGTTTTTGACCGGTATCAGAAAGGAGTGGTGCAATTTTTCTATGGGCATATGGTCTAACCGCAAAGTTTCGCATTCGGAAGGAACACTGGTGCACCTAAGGCTGTTCCTGAGCAGTCATTTCTCCTACTCGTCGGATCGCAAAGTTATGGGACATGTAATAAGCGCTAACCCTATTAAGTGTCCCATTACTTTGCGATCCGACGAGTAGGCCTCAGCGTGTCGATGCCACCCGGGTGGGGGCGATACCCGATCGTGGCAACAGATTTCCGAAAGACGCTATCTCCTGCACTGCTTAACATGCTGCAAACGCCTACAAACAGGCAAATAATTCCAAAGGTTGCATCTGTTTGTTTGTTTGTTTTAATCATATTGCATTCGGCCGCTACGCGGCCATGGCATAATACTACAGTTTTCCCCTCCGCTTCCGCTTCCGCACAAATGAAAACTCAAAGACCCCAAGAATCTGACAAAACCCGAAGCCCCGAAATTAACTCCGACACGGCAAAGTCGCATCTGCCACGCTCCCCGAGAAAACTGCACTCTCCCCCTAACGCCCCAAAGGTTGCATCTGTTGGCTGACTGCACTTTGTCATTTTACGATTTCTAGGCCTATACGAGTACCGACAGACTTCTCAACAGTGGAAGCGGTATACTAGTTGGACGCGGTAATCTGGTGAGTTAGATAGTTGGTTCTAGGTAGTTCAGTGAAGTTTGTAGGGCCTCGCAGTGCAGTGCAGTACAGTTGGCAGTGTAAAATTATTGGTTTACTGGCAGTTAGGTAATATAATCATATAAGCGATTTTCACGTATGGTGCACACATTCACCAGAAAACAGTGACTACTCCGCATGCTCCTAGGCCTTACATCATTGTCGCATATATACCTGGATTTTTTGTATGAGCCTGGATTTTTGTAGCATGGCATTGGATATATTGTTTATCCTGGCGAGTCATGGTGCTTAATGAGTATAAGTTACCGTGTAACAGTGGCCGAATGGGGTTTCCTTTACCATTGAGTGCTTATATGCAATGGAAGAGCCAAGAAGGCAGGAAGATGTCGGCGGAGGTTCTCGAAAGTCACTCGGCAATCACTCGCTATTACCGGATTGGGAAGTTACTTCTCGAAATCTCACTCGACTTTGGACTGAGCTCAGTGTTGAAATATTGGGAGAACCGTGCGCGTGTATAGACTTAGATACAGAGAAGAGAGAAGGAGAGAGCCTCGAGTTATATATGAGAAGTGTGCCCCTTACTACCAGCCCCGCTAGCGGTCAGCTCTATATATACATGCAACACCCAGACTGGACTGGGGCAAACCCAGTTCCAAGCCCAGACCACCAGTCCACAGTCTAGTCCAGTCTAAAGCCCAGGACCGGCTCGGTCCGGACCGTTGACTTCACTGCCGTCCGGACTGGTGGCAACATTGGGATACAGCTTTAGAGTTCACTGACTTTACGGAACCTCCCTGTTGAATCTACCACCTCAACCACCAGCTTGCCTAACTCGGCAAGAAGATTATCGACTCTCCCCGCTACCCACCAATCATTCAACTTCCTCCCGAACTAGGTCGAGTGCCACCACCTTATCAGCCGAGGTGAGGCCCGTAGCAGTCACACCTCCATACTCGACTACATACTTCCAGGTACATTCGACTCCATACTCCCAGGAGAGATCGGCAGCACGTTCTCCACGCTCTCAACATCATGCTCCCAGCTGCGATCAACTCTATACTTCCCAGCGGCAATAGACTTCCAGGCGACCAACTCCTAGCGGCAATCGAACCCATTCACATTCCCAAATCCCGAAGATGAGTTTTGTGTTTTCCGAGATGGAAAGGCGGAGTCTAGCACTCTAGGCAGTATGCAATCGAGTGTAGCTCGGAATTGGTCGCCATTGGGAGTATGGAGTCGATGTACCTGGAAGCATGATGTAGTCGAGTATGGAGGCAAGCGCACCTGGGAGCATGGAATCGAGAATGGAGTTGAGTAGGGAGTTTAGTAGGGAGTTAAACGCATTTTAGGAATCATTAAGCGCTAGTATACAGAGTCTATACGTACCGTTTGCTGAAATCCAGCAGTTATGCACGTCAGCGTGCAATAATTTATGTTAACGTCCAATGTTCATACCGACGTTTGTTTGTTTGTAATCATATTGCATTCGGCCGCTAGCGGCCATGGCATATCCCGTACATATTTCCTCCCCGCTTCTTCCGTAACATAAAGAAACAAAAGCAAAGTCGCGAGTCCTCTTCCCCTCTAACAAAAGAAACCGCCACAAAACAACATCAACTTCTTACACCCCCCCATCACTCGACTCCTCGTGATCTGAGTTCTCCGCCTCCTCCACCACTCCGCTAATTCTGCCGACATCTGTACAAGAAAAAAAACCCATCAGAGCCTGCGAACATTTTTCTTCTGCAAAAACGAGAGACATTGACAATGAAATCTTTGGCTTCTTTAAAACCTTTTCAACACCCTCATACCCATCCTCCCCCTCTTGCCCATCAACCCAAAGCCTCTTTTGTTCTCGTTTCCATCTTTTGCACCACTTAAAAAGGTGGTCTCTTGTCTGATATTCATGCCCACACCACCAGCATTTCATATCACTTCTTTTTCCGATCCGCAATAGGTATTTCGCTATCAGTGCATGTCCTGA